>Ga0068860_100003060_pt1 | contig 17278 bp, 14 predicted proteins | sample KBSSwiS32_FD_66597 | JGI IMG/M metagenome (GOLD analysis project Ga0068860, IMG submission 66597) | Switchgrass rhizosphere microbial communities from Kellogg Biological Station, Michigan, USA - KBS Switchgrass S3-2 | ecosystem: Host-associated > Plants > Roots > Rhizosphere > Soil ... | reverse complement strand
CCCGTCGGCAGGTGGGTGATGCGGATCGCGCTGTCGGTCTTGTTGACGTGCTGGCCGCCGGCGCCGCTGGCGCGGAACGTGTCGATGCGCAGCTCGCTCGGGTCGAGGGTCACTTCCTCGGCCTCGTCGGGCTCGGGCAGGACGGCGACCGTGCAGGCGCTGGTGTGGATCCGCCCCTGCGTCTCGGTCGCCGGGACGCGCTGGACGCGGTGCCCGCCCGACTCGAACTTGAGCGCCGCATAGACCGAGTCGCCCTCGATGCGGACGACGAGCTCCTTGTAGCCGCCGAGGTCGCTCGCGCTCTCGGAGAGGATCTCGGTCTTCCAGCGCTTGCGCTCGCAGAAGCGCAGGTACATCCGGGCGAGGTCGGCGGCGAACAGCGCCGACTCGTCGCCGCCGGTGCCGGCGCGGATCTCGAGGAAGACGTTGCGCGCGTCGTCGTCGTCGCGCGGCAGGAGCGCGGTCTGCAGCTGCACCAGCAGGCGCTCGAGGTCGGCGCCGGCGGCGGCGGCTTCGTCGCGGGCGAGGCCGGCCATCGCCTCGTCGCCGCCCGACTCGCCGAGCAACTCGGTCGCGGCGGCGAGGTCGCGCTCGCGGCCTTGGTAGCGCCGGAACAGGTCGACCAGCGAGCTGGCCTCGGCGTGCTCGCGGCCGAGCTCGCGGTAGCGCTTCATGTCGGCGGCGACGCCGCCGTCGGCGAGCAGGGCGTCGAGCTCGCCGAGACGCAGGGCGAGCCGTTCGAACTGCTGGCGGAACGAGGTTTTCATGGGGGCGGAGGAAACGCTGGCGAACGGACACGGGAGGGCGACGTCGGGGCACCGCGAGGCGGTGCGTCGAGATCGTCGCTAACGCTTGTCGTTGCTGGGGTTGCGGCCGCCGCCGCGCAGGAAGAGGCGAGTCACCGTCTGGGCGAGCCGGCCGCGCTCGTCGCCTTCGGCGGCATTCAGCTCGGCGAGCGTGCCGTGCAGGAGCTTTTGCGTCAGTCCGCGCGAGAGCGCCTCGAGGACGGCGTCGACGTTCTCGCCGGTCGCGAGCAGCTTCCTCGCCCGCGCGATCTCGAGCGCCCGCCAGTCGTCGGCCTGCGCGTTGAGTGCCTGGATGAGTGGCACCGAGCCGCGCCGGTCGAGCCACTGCACGAAGCTCTGCACGCCGGTCTCGATGATCGCCTCGGCCTGCGCCACGGCGGCCTCGCGCTTCTCGCCGCCGATCTGGACCAGCGCCGAGAGGTCGTCGAGGGTGTAGAGGTAGACGTCGGAAAGGCGAGCGACCTCGGGCTCGATGTCGCGCGGCACGGCGAGATCGACCATGAACATCGGCCGATGGCGGCGCGACTTCAGGGCGCGCTCGACCGCGCCCAGGCCGATGATCGGCAGCGAGCTCGCAGTGCACGAGACGACGATGTCGAACTCGGCCAGCCGCGTCGGCAGGTCGGCGAGGGGAAAGGTCGTTGCCGAGAAGCGCGCGCCGAGCTCGCTGGCGCGCGCCGCGCCGCGATTGGCGACCGCGAGCAGGCGCGGTTGGCGCGCCGCGAAGTGGGTCGCCGCAAGCTCGATCATCTCGCCCGCCCCCACGAAGAGAACCTTGGTCTGGCGCAGGTCCTCGAACAGCTGCGCGGCGAGGCGAACCGCGGCCGCCGCCATGCTGATCGAGTGCGCGCCGATCTCGGTCGACGAGCGCACTTCCTTGGCAACCGCGAACGAGCGCTGGAACATCTGCTGCAGGGTGCTGCCCAGCGTGCCCGCGCTTCCCGCCTCGCGCACCGCCTCCTTGAGTTGGCCGAGGATCTGCGGCTCGCCGAGGACCATCGAGTCGAGGCCGCTCGCGACCCGGAACGCGTGCCGTGCCGCCGACGGGCCTTCGAGCACGTAGGCGTGGGAGCGAAGCGTCGCCGTCTGCACGCCGCCCATGTCGGCGAGCCAGTCGAGCGCGGGCGCGACCGCGCTGGCGGGGGCGCCGACGTAGACCTCGGTCCGGTTGCACGTCGAGACGATCGCGACTTCCTCGACCGGCTCGAGGCGCGAGCGGAACGCCTTCAGCGTCGTCGCCAGCTGCTGGGGGGCGAGCGCGAAACGGCCGCGCAGATCGAGCGGCGCGGTCGTGTGGTTGAGCCCCAGGGCGAACACGCTCATCGGCAGATTATAAAATTCGCGCCCTTGCAAGCCGCCGACGCCTTCTGGCATGTCACCAACTTCTTCGCGCCGGCGCTGTTTCTGGGCGCCTGCGCGGCTGCGCTGACGAAGGCGATCTGGCACCGTGAGCTCGGCCCGGTCCGCGGCCGACGCCTCTGGGCCTGGGCGAGCGGCGCGTCGGCGCTGGCGGCGGTCGCCGGGCTCGTCGTCTTCGGCCAGGACGGCCGGATCGCGACCTACGCGGCGATGGTCGTCGCCTGCGCCGTCGGCTTGTGGTGGGCGGGATTTCGCGGCGGCGGAAAGCGCTGAACGGCGCTCGGGTGCGGCCGACTGCGACGGTGCCAGGCCTCGGCGCCGCGACGCGCGTCAGGCGACGAGCTCGCCGCGCAGCGAATGACCGCGCACTTCAGTGATCCTGACGTCGACCAGCTCGCCCGCCCGCTGGCCGGCGGCCGCCAGGTTGACGACGCGGTTGCACTCGGTCCGCCCCATCAGCTCGTGGTCGTCCTTGCGCGAGGGGCCTTCGAGCAGGATCTTACGGATCGAACCGACGCGGGCCCGGCTGATCGCGTCGCCCTGGGCCTCGATTATCGCCTGCAGCCGCTCCAGGCGCGCCGCCTTGATGGCGAGCGGCGTGTCGTCGACGAGAGCCGCCGCCGGCGTTCCCGGCCGAGCGCTGAACAGGAAGCTGAAGCTGTAGTCGAAGCCGACGCCTTCGACGAGCGCCATCGTCCGCTCGAAATCGTCGTCGGTCTCGCCCGGAAAGCCGACGATGAAGTCGCTCGAGATGGCGATGTCGGGCCGCACCGCGCGCAGCTTTCTGACCGTGCTCTTGTACTCGAGCGCGGTGTAGCCGCGCTTCATCGCCGCGAGGACGCGGTCGCTGCCGTGCTGCACGGGCAGGTGGAGGTGGTCGACGAGCTTGGCCGTGCGGCCGTACACATCGATCAGCGACTGCGTGACTTCCTTCGGGTGGCTGGTCGTGTAGCGGATCCGCTCGATGCCCGGGATCTCGGCGACGTATTCGACGAGCATCGCGAAATCGGCGATCTCGCTGCCGCCGCCCCTCTTGCCGCGGTAGGCGTTGACGTTCTGGCCGAGCAGGGTCACTTCGCGAACGCCCTGGTCGGCGAGGCCGGCGACTTCGACGAGCACGTCGTCGAACGGACGCGAGACCTCCTCGCCGCGCGTGTACGGGACGACGCAGTACGAGCAGTACTTCGAGCAGCCTTCCATGATCGAGACGAACGCGGTCGCGCCGTCGACGCGTGCCGGCGGCAGGTGGTCGAACTTCTCGATCTCGGGAAAGCGGATATCGACCTGCGGCCGGCCTTCGCTGCGGCGGCGCGCGAGCATGTCCGGCAAACGGTGCAGCGTCTGCGGTCCGAAGACGACGTCGACGTACGGCGCGCGCTCGACGATCGCCGCGCCTTCCTGACTCGCGACGCAGCCGCCGACGCCGATCAGCGTGCCGCGCGCCTTCAGGTGCTTGACGCGACCGAGGTCGCTGAACACCTTCTCCTGCGCCTTCTCGCGCACCGAGCAGGTGTTGAAGAGGATCAGGTCGGCGTCGTCGATCGTGTCGGTCGGCTCGTAGCCGGCCGCCGCGTGCAGCACGTCGGCCATCTTGCCGGAGTCGTAGACGTTCATCTGGCAGCCGAAGGTCTTGATGAAGACCCGCGGCTTTGCCAACGGAGCGGAGCTCACGGCTTGGTCCAGACCTGGCCGACGGGATCGAAGAACCAGGCCTGCGCCTCGGCGGGCGTGGTCGGCCACGGACGCACGGCGGCTTCCTCCGGCCGCAGGATCCAGACGTCCTTGACCAGGCCCGACGTGTCGACCGTGTAATTGACGAGGAAGCGGCCGCCGGTCAGGCCGCTCGGCACGACGGCCATGTTGTTGCCGTCGCGGATCCGTGCTCCCGGCGCGAGCCGGGCGGGCGCGCCGTTGAGCTGGATCTCGGGCGCGACGCCGATGACAATCGCGCCGCGCAGCGCGTTCTGCGGAAAGGCGCGCTGCACCTGCGCAGCCGCGGGAGCGGAGAGGCAGGCGGCGACCGTGAGGGCGGTGACGAAGCGAAGCATGTGGGTCCGTGCGGCGCCGCGACGCGCGGCGAAAAGGCGGCGTGGCCGGCGAGGGCGACGACAGTCGCGCGCGACACGGCCTAGTCTAGCCGCTGGCCGAGCCCGTGAGACTTCGCCGCGCCGGATTCGTGCGATACGCCCGGTTGCCGGTCGCGGGCGCTTCAGTCGCGGCGCAGTCTGCCGACGTTCTTCGGGCAACGAGGAATGTCGCGATGAACATGGCCGATGGCCCCCACGGGGAAATGGCGGACAGGCTGGCGCTGGAAGCGTCCCTGGCGGCGCTGGACACGGCGGCGAGCGCGCTCGCGGCAGCGCTGCTGACGCTCGCCAGGACTCGCAAAGAGGTCGCAGACATTCTCAAGCCGCACCCGGCGATGTCGCGCGAGGACGAGTTGCGATGGTCGTGCGATTGATGCCCTGAGATCAAAAAAGCCACCGGCGATCTCTCGCGAGTGGCGGCGGGGTCAGTCGGAAAGCTGGTGGCGCTTCAGGGACTCGAACCCCGGACCTGCGGATTATGATTCCGTCGCTCTAACCGACTGAGCTAAAGCGCCTGAGCCCGCGAGTATAGCGAGCCGACCCGGCGCGACCGCCGGCTCGGGCTTCGATCTTGCAGCGTCCGCGAGCGCTCCTCTTCACCGGCACGACCGGTCTTCCATGTTCAGTTTCTTCAAGAAAAAGCAGGCGCCCGCGCCATCGCCCGACCGTCCTGCCGAAGTGCCATCTCCATCCGCCGCCGAGCCGGCGCTGCCTGCGCCGAGCGAATCGCAGCGCGGCAAGCTCGACTGGTTGAACACGGACGTCGGCGAGCTGTTCTTCGGCAAGAAGCCGACGCCGTCTGCGCCGAGCGCGCCGGCGGTCACGACGACGCCCGGATCACCACCAGCGACCGCCGCGCCGCCGCCATCGGGCGCGACTGCCGTGCCGGCGCTCGGGGCGCCGCCGGCACCGGCCACTGTCGCGACATGGCCCGTCGCGGCGCCTGTTGCGGACGTCGAGCAAGCCGCTGCCGACCGGTCCGGCTGGATGGCCAAACTCAAGAGCGGCCTGCAGCGCACCGGCGGCGCGATCGCCGGCGCTTTCATCGGTGCCGAGATCGGCGACGAGCTGTACGAGGACCTCGAGGTCGCGCTGCTCCAGGCCGATGCCGGCGCCGACGCCACCATCTACCTGCTCGACGAGCTGCAGGCGCGCGTGACGCGTGCCCACGTGCGCGACCCGGCGAAGGCGCGGCGCCTGCTCGCGCAGTGCATCGAGGAGCTGCTGCAGCCGCTCGAGCGGCCGCTCGTCATCGGCGAACGGACGCCGACGGTGATCATGGTCGTCGGCGTCAACGGCGCCGGCAAGACGACGAGCGTCGGCAAGCTCGCTCGCCACCTCGTCGACTCCGAGCAGAAGGTGCTGCTCGCCGCGGCCGACACGTTCCGCGCCGCCGCGCGCGAGCAGCTGCTGGCCTGGGCCGATCGCGCCGGCGCCGCCGGCGACGGTCGCGCCGCCGGCCACATCGAGATCGTCAGCCAGGAAGGCGGCGATCCGGCTGGCGTGACCTTCGATGCCGTCGTCGCCGGCAAGGCGCGCGGCTGCGACGTCGTCATCGTCGACACCGCCGGCCGCCTGGCGACGCAGGCGCACCTGATGGAAGAGCTGAAGAAGATCAAGCGAGTCATCGGCAAGGCCGAGGCCGGCGCACCGCACGAGGTGCTGCTGGTGATCGACGGCAACACCGGCCAGAACGCGCTTGCGCAGGTGCAGGCGTTCGACGAGGCGTTGCAGCTGACCGGGCTCGTCATCACCAAGCTCGACGGCACGGCCAAGGGCGGCGTGCTGGCAGCGATCGCCCTGTGGTCGCGCTCGCGCAAGGAACCGTTGCCGGTCTACTTCGTCGGCGTCGGCGAGAAGCTCGCCGACCTGGAGACGTTTCGCGCCCGCGAGTTCGCGGCGGCGCTGGTCGATTGAGAAGCGGCTGGGCGGCGTCGGCCGAGCGAAGCTAGCGCTTCTCGACCGGCGGCAACTCGGCGGTGACCGAGTCGAGCTCGTCGAACCACGAGGTCGTGCTCGGCTCGCGCACCTCGATCACTTCGCCCTGCGACCAGTCGCGGTCGGTGTCGGCGAACGGATCGACGGACGGGCCGCCTTCGACGACGGCGTCGCCCCCGCCCGCCTCGTCCGTGCCCGCATCGCCGAAAGCGGCCTCGCTGAATTCGGCGGCGCCGACGACGGCTGCGGTGGTAGCCGCCAGCGCCGGTGCCGCTTTCCTGCCCATGCCGGCAGGCACGGCAGGCGCGCTCGGCAGGAGCTTCTCGCGCGCGGCCTCGATGGTCGGCAGCTTTTCCTCGTTCCAGACGTGCAGCGGGATCTTGGCCGCCTTCAGCGCCCGCGCGACACGCTCGAGGCGCACCTTGACCTTGTCGTCGAGGTGCTCCAGCGGCGGGCGAACCTCGACCACCGCGACGACCTGCGAGGTGACGTCGCAGACGACGAAGTCGACGCACTGGTTGCCGAGCCGGCGCATCCATTCGGCATAGGAATTACGTTTCGGAACGGTGAGGAAACGCGCCAGCGGCACCTGGGCCAGGATCAGGTACCCGGGCAGGGCGAGCTTGAGGGTGCTGAACGCAAGCCGTTCGGAAGATCGAAGGATGCGGGTCGGCTCGGGCGGCCAGCCGGCGAGCGTGTCGAGCCGCTCTCCCGTGGGTTCCTGGCGCGGCAACGGCGACTGGCGCGCCAGCCACCAGACGATCGGCAGGGCACACAACAAGGCGACCGCCGACATCAAGATTAGAGGATCCATCGCTGCCTTCTGATCCAGAGACGACCGTGGCCGCGCTCAGCGCATGCCGCCGAGGCCCTTCATCCCGCCCATCCGCTTCATCATCTTCATCATCCCGCCGCCTTTCATCTTCTTCATCATGTCGCGCATCTGCTCGAACTGGTTGAGGAGACGGTTGACCTCTTGAACCTGGACGCCGGCGCCGGCGGCGATGCGGCGCTTGCGGGTGGCCTTCAACAACTCCGGCTTCCTCCGCTCGAGCGGCGTCATCGAGCAGATGATTCCCTCCATGCGGCGGACGTCACGCTCGGCGCGGTCCATCTCGGCCGGGCCGAGCTGGGCAGCGCGCCCGGACAGCTGCGAGGGTAGCTTGTCCAGCAGCCCGCCCAAGCCGCCCATCTTCTTCATCTGTGAAATCTGTGACAGGAAATCGTCCAGATCGAAGCTGCCCGTGGCCTTGACCTTGTCGGCGAGCTTCTGCGCCGCGGCGACGTCGACGTTCTTCTCGACCTCCTGGACCAGGCCGACGATGTCGCCCATGCCGAGGATGCGGCCGGCGTGGCGCTTGGCGTCGAACACCTCGAGGCCGTCGAGCTTCTCGCTGGTGCCGGCGAACTTGATCGGTGCGCCGGTGATGGCCCTGACCGAGAGCGCGGCGCCGCCGCGCGAGTCGCCGTCCATCTTGGTCAGGATGATGCCGGTCAGCGGCAGCGCCTCCTTGAACGCCTTGGCGGTGTTGACGGCGTCCTGCCCCTGCATCGCGTCGACGACGAAGAGCGTCTCGACCGGATCGAGCGCCGCGTGCAGCTCGCGGATCTCGGCCATCAGCTTCTCGTCGATGGCCAGGCGCCCGGCGGTGTCGACGAGGAGGACGTCGAAGTAGTGATGGCGCGCATGCTCGAGCGCGGCGCGCGCGATCGCCACCGGCGCGTCGCTCGCGCTGGACGGAAACCATTCGGCGCCGGCTTGCCGCGTCACCGTCTTCAGCTGCTCGATCGCCGCCGGCCGGTAGACGTCGGCCGAGACGGTCAGCACCTTCTTCTTGCGCTTTTCGATCAGGTGCTTGGCGAGCTTGGCGGTCGTCGTCGTCTTGCCGGCGCCCTGCAGGCCCGCCATCAGGATGACCGCCGGCGGCTGCGCCTTCAGGTCGAGGTCGGCGACGCCTTCGCCCATGGTCGCGGCGAGCTCGCGGTCGACCACGCCGACGAACGCCTGGCCGGGCGAAAGCGAGCCGCTGACCTCGGCGCCGAGGGCGCGGTCCTTGACGCGGGCGATGAAGTCGCGCACCACCGGCAGCGCGACGTCGGCTTCGAGGAGCGCCATGCGCACCTCGCGCAGCATGTCCTGGACGTTCTCGTCGGTGATGCGCGCCGAGCCGCGCATCGTCTTGACGAGCCGGCTCAGGCGATCGGAGAGGGCAGAAGCCACGTCGTCGGTAGGAAGTACGTCAGTACACTTGGGCGGATGATTCTATCGTTCGGTCCCGACGCAGGCGCCGTCACGCCGACGATGCTCGCGCTCAGCGTGCCGAGCGTCGTCGCCCTCGCGTGCTACCTCGCGGCGGCGATTCCGGGCGAGCGCTTCTCGCGCGGATTGCGCGCCGCGTTGCTGGTCGGCTGGATCGCGCAAGGCCTCTCGATCGTCATCGACGTCGCCGGCATCGGCTCCGATCGGCCGGGCGCGCGGTTCGGATTCGCACCGGCGCTGTCGGTGACGCTCTGGCTGGTGCTCGCCGTGTACGAGCTCGAGAGCCGCTTCGTCCCCCTCGTCGGCGCTCGTCGCGCGCTCGCCGCGCTCGGCGTCGTCGTCGTCGTGGTCGCGTGGCTCTTTCCCGGCCAGGTGCATCCGCAGGCCGCGTCGATCTGGGCGCCGCTGCACTGGCTGCTGGGAGTCGCCTCGTACGGCCTGTTCGGCGCCGCCGTCCTGCACGCGCTTCTCCTCAATCGCGCCGAGCGCCAGTTGCGACGTGCGCCACAGCTGCCCGATCCGGCCGCGCAGGGCGTTCCGTTGCTCCGCCTCGAGCGACTGACGTTTCGCTTTGTCGCTGCCGGCTTCGTCGTGCTCTCGGCGGCGATCGTCCTCGGCTTCTGGTTCAGCGACCACTGGCGCTGGGACCACAAGTCGGTGTTCTCCGTCCTCGGCTGGCTCGTCTTCGCGGGCCTCCTCGCCGGTCGGCGCGCCTTCGGCTGGCGCGGTCGCAAGGCGACGCGGGGGGTCTACGCGGGCGCTGCCTTGCTGCTGCTCGCCTACGTCGGCTCGCGCTTCGTGCTCGAGGTCGTCCTGCACCGTCCGCCTTCGGCCTAGCGCATGAAGATCCTGCTCTTCCTCGTCGTCGTTTTCGTCCTGCTCTGGCTGCTGCGCGGCGCCACCAGCCGGCGCCGTGGCGGTGCCGCGCGGCCGCCGCCGGCGCCCCAGGAGATGATCGCCTGCGCCTATTGCGGCGTTCACCTGCCGCGCGACGAGGCCTTGCCCGGACGCGGCGGTGTCTTCTGCGGCGATGCCCATCGGACGGCGTTCGAGAAGGCGCAGAACCGCGCGCCATGAGATCTCCGCCGCGCGCTCCGCTCGCTGCTCCATTCGTCGTCGGTCGACCCGCGAGGGGCGCGCGCGGATGAGCGCGACTTCCCCTTCGGATGCTTCCGCGCCGGCGCGGCCTCGGCCGGCGCGCCGGCCGACGGTGGTCGACGAGTCCTGGTTCGGCGCGTTCGGCGCAACCGGCGACAACCCGGCGCTGATCGAGGACTCGCGCTTCGCGGCGTCGTGGCAGAACGAAACCTACAGCGGCCGCGAGCGCCGCCGTGGCAGCCGCACCATCGCCGAGACGACCTTCGAGCGCATCTTCGGGGCGTTCATCGCCGCGCGCGCGGCGATCGGCGTCGCCCTCATCGTGACGCTGGCGCTGACCGGCGCGTTCGGCCTGCGCCCGTCCGGCCCGGTGGTCGCGGTGAGCATCTGCTATGCGACCCTGGCGATCACCATGTGGCTGTTGCCGCGCTTTCGCCGCGGCGCCGCGCCGCAGGCGTTCGCGCGCCTGCAGAGCCCGCAGTGGCTGGCGACGATCGGCGCCGACCTGACTCTCTTCACCGCGCTCCACATCGCCTCGCCGGGATCGAGCTTCAACTACGTCGCGCTGCTCGTCCTGCCGGTTCTCATGGCCGGTGTCCTGACGCCGCGCGTCCTTGCGCTCGCGACCGCCGCCGTCGCGACCCTGGCGCTGCTCGGCACCGCGTGGCTCGGCCTGATCGCGGGCGGCGACGCGACGCTGCTGATGACGCAGGCCGGCCTCGCCGGCAGCGGCTTCTTCGTCATCACCGTGCTCGCCGGCGAGCTCGCCGGCCGGCTCGCGCGCGAGCAGCTGAGCGCGCGCGGCAGCCTCGAGATGGCGCGCCAGCAGGCGCAGCTCAACCGGCTCGTGATCGAGGAGATGGCGGATGGCGTCCTCGTCGTCGACCGCGCCGGCAAGGTCCGCGCCGCCAATCCGGCGGCGCGACGCCTGCTCGCGCCGGAAGGGACGAGCCGCGCCGCGCCGTTCCAGCTGCGCGGCGTTCCGGCCTGGGGCGCACTCGTCCGCGCCGTCGAGCGCGCGTTCGCCGAGGCGTCGTGGCCCGAGGCCGGTCGCGACGTCGCGATCCAGTTCACCGCCGACTCGAGCCGGACGCTGCGCGTGCGCGTGCGCTTCACGAGGAAGCGCGAGCCGCCGGCGAGCGAGGAGTTCTGCGTCCTCTTTCTCGAGGACGTCCGCAACGTGCAGGCGCGCAGCCGCCAGGAAAAGCTGGCTGCCATGGGGCGCGTCTCGGCCGGCATCGCCCACGAGATCAGGAACCCGCTCGCCGCGATCTCGCAGGCCAACGCGCTGCTGGCCGAGGACGCGACCGATCCGGCCCAGCGACAGCTGATGAAGATGGTGACCGAGAACGTCGAGCGCCTCAAGCGCATCGTCGACGACGTGATGGCGGTCGCGCCCGGCCAGCTGCAGGAGCCGGGCGCGATCGACGCCAGCGCGCAGATCCGCGTCATCTGCGCCGAGTGGGCGCAGGCCGCGGGCGTCGAGATCGGCGGCGCGGGCGCGCTGCACCTCGATCTCCCCGACGAGCCGCTCGCTGCCCTGTTCGACACCGAGCATTTGCGCCGCGTCCTCGTCAACCTCCTCGACAACGCGCGTCGCCATGCGAGCGACAAGCCGGGCGCGATCGCGGTCCGGCTCGAGGCGTCGGCCGACGAGCCCGGCCGCGTCGTCTTCAGCGTCCTGAGCGACGGCGCGCCGATCCCGGCCGACGTCGAGGCGTATTTGTTCGAGCCCTTTTTCTCGACTCGCAGCCGCGGCGCGGGTCTCGGCCTTTACATTTGCAGGGAGCTCTGCGAACGATACGGCGCCCGCATCGATTACCGGCTGCTGCCGACCGAAGAGCGGCGCCGCAACGACTTCTTCGTCGACATGCGGCGTGCCGTCGCTGCGGCGACGACGGACCGACCGACGCTCACCTCATGACCACTGCCTCGCACTTCAGCCTGCTCGTCGTCGACGACGAGCCCGACCTCCGGACCTTGTACGAGCTGACGCTCCTGCGCGAGGGCTACGACCTCGACACCGCCGGCACGGTGCAGGAGGCGCTGCTCCATCTCAAGGACCGCACCTACAGCGCGGTCATCACCGACATGCGCCTGCCCGACGGCAGCGGGCTCGACGTGCTGCGCTGGCTCGAGGAGAGCAATCGGCGCGAGAAGGCTATCGTCATCACGGCCTACGGCTCGTCCGAGAACGCGGTCGAGGCGCTCAAGGCCGGCGCCTACGACTACCTCACGAAGCCGGTCGACCTGAAGCAGTTCCGCGGCGTCGTCGCGTCGGCGCTCGGGCGCGGCGGCGCCGGCGCGCCGACGGTCGATCCGACGACGCTGCCGTCCGAACACCGCGGCCCGGCGACACCGCGCACGCCGCGCCCGGCTCCGGCGCCGGCGCCGACGCCGGTGAGCGCCGCGCTCGGCCGAATGGCCGGGCAGTCGATGGCGATGCAGCAGGTTCGCTCGCTGGTCGAGAAGGTCGCGCGCAGCATGGCGCCGGTGCTCGTCGCCGGCGAGTCGGGCACCGGCAAGGAGCTGGTCGCGCGCGCCATCCATGAAGTGAGCGTGCGCAGCGCGATGCCGTTCGTCCCGGTCAACTGCAGCGCGATCCCGGAGAACCTGCTCGAGGCCGAGTTCTTCGGCTACCGCAAGGGCGCGTTCACCGGCGCCAACGACGACCGCGAGGGCTTCTTCCAGGCCGCCCACGGCGGCACGCTCTTCCTCGACGAGATCGGCGACCTGCCGTTGTCGATGCAATCGAAGCTGCTGCGCGCGATCCAGGAGCGGTCGGTGCGGCCGGTCGGCGCGGTCACCGAAGTGCCGGTCGACGTTCGCCTGCTGAGCGCGACCCACAAGGACCTGGGCGCCGAAGTCCAGGCCGGCCAGTTCCGTCAGGATCTCTACTACCGCCTCAACGTGATCCAGATCCGCGTGCCGCCGCTGCGCGAGCGCCTCGAGGACCTGATGGGGATCAGCAGCTTAGTCCTCGAGCGGCTTGCCCGCGACGCCGGCGTCTGGCCGGCGCCGCGCCTGACCCGCGATGCGCTCGTCCATCTGTCGCGCTATCCGTTCCCGGGCAACGTGCGCGAGCTCGAGAACCTGCTTCACCGCGCCGTCGCGCTCTCGGGCGCCGAAGAGCTCGACGTCTACGACCTCGGCCTGCCCGAGTCGGTGTTCACCGACAGCGCGGCGCAGGAGCTCGACCAGATCGGCGCGGGCGCCGAGAGCGTGGCCGAGCCGGCCCGCCACGCCGGCCGGATGGCGCCGGTCGAGGAGCCGCTGCCGAACGACCTCGCGAAATACCTCGACGACGTCGAGCGCGACATCCTCGTGCGCGCCCTCGAGCACCATCGCTTCAACCGCACCGCGGCCGGCATCAGCCTCGGCCTGTCGCTGCGCCAGATGCGCTACCGGATGGCTCGCCTCAACGTCAACGTCGGCGGCGACTCCGGCGGCGTCGAGCGCGAGTGAAGGAGCACGACTGGCGTGGCGGCTGGCTGCGGCGGGCACGCTTGGCGCGGTCGCCGAACTTCGGGCCGCGACCCGAAGCGACCCAAGTCGATCTCGTCGTGCTGCACTCGATCAGCCTGCCGCCCGGCGAGTACGGGGGTGACGCGATCGAGCGCCTGTTCACCAACGAGCTCGACTGGACCGCGCATCCGTACTTCGAGACGATCCGCGGCCTGACGGTCTCGTCGCACTTCCTGATCCGTCGCGACGGCGCGCTGGTCCAGTTCGTGTCGTGCGACGACCGCGCATGGCACGCCGGCGCGTCGCACTGGCACGGGCGCGACGATTGCAACGATTTCTCCATCGGCGTCGAGCTCGAAGGCCTCGAAGGTCAGGCCTTCGAAGACGCGCAGTACCCCGTCCTCGCCGGCCTCCTCGGCAGCTTGGCGCTGCGCTATCCGATCGCTGCGGTGGCCGGCCACGAGCACGTCGCACCGGGCCGCAAGAACGATCCCGGCGCCGGCTTCGACTGGGCTCGCCTGCGCCGCCTCGCGCCGTTCGCGAAGCTCGCTTTCGCGGCCTGATCGACCGCTTCGCGCCCAGGCCTTTTGGCCCCGCCGAGGGGCGAAATCGGCGACAATCGGTTCGTGACAAATCTACGGGTTAGACGCTATAGGTAGTGGTTGTTGCGCGCCCAGACCCCAGATATAGTGTTCTCGCGGTATCCTGAATTTTGACTCGACGGGGTCGCGGCAAAGCGTCGCGAAGCGCGCCCCCGGCGAGTTTTTCGAGCGTCGGAAGCGGCTCCGGCGCATGACACAAAGCGCCTTGGCAGAACCTGAAAGCCAGGGCCCCAGAGGGGACTCCATGCAAGCAACCACCGCCCAGGCGACCTCCGTCGCTCCGGCTTCCGGCCGGGCCCCGGCCCGGCCCACCTCCAGCGCTTCGGCGTACCAGGGCTACCAGATCCTTCGCCGCAACGGCGCCGTCGTCTCGTTCGAGCCCAACAAGATCGCGGTCGCGCTGATGAAGGCGTTTCTCGCCGTCCACGGCACCCAGGGCGCGGCCTCGGCGAGCGTCCGCGAGACCGTCGACGGCCTGACCGAGTCGGTCGTTCGCGGCCTGCTGCGCTCGCGTCCGGGCGGCGGCACGTTCCACATCGAGGACATCCAGGACCAGGTCGAGCTCGGCCTGATGCGCGGCGGCCACCACGAGGTCGCGAGAGCCTACGTGCTCTACCGCGAGCGGCGCGCGCAGGAACGCGCCAAGCAGGTCGCTCCGCCGGCGGTCGTCGCGCCGGCGCTGATGGTCACCGACCGCGGCGTTCGGGTGCCGTTCGACTCGGCGCGCATGCAGGCGCTGATCGAGTCGGCCTGCGCCGGCCTGGGCGCCGACGTGCGGCCCGAGCCGATCCTGGCCGAGACCAAGCGCAATCTCTACGACGGCGTTCCGATCGACGAGGTCCACAAGGCGGCGATCCTCGCCGCGCGCACGCTGATCGAGAAGGACCCCGGCTACACCCGGGCGACCGCGCGCCTCCTGCTGCACACGATCCGGCGCGAGATCCTCGGCGAGGAGCTGCTCCAGTCGGACATGGCGGCGCGCTATGCCGAGTACTTCCCGCAGTTCGTCAAGAAGGGCGTCGCCGCCGAGCTGCTCGACGAGAAGCTGCTCCACTACGACCTCGCCCGCCTCGGCGCCGCGCTCAAGGCCGAGCGCGACCTGCAGTTCGACTACCTTGGCCTGCAGACGCTCTACGACCGCTATTTCCTGCACATCGACGACGCCCGCATCGAGTTGCCGCAGGCGTTCTTCATGCGCGTGGCGATGGGCCTGGCGCTGAACGAGATCGACCGCGAGGAGCGGGCGATCGAGTTCTACGAGGTGCTCTCGACGTTCGACTTCATGAGCTCGACGCCGACGCTTTTCAACGCCGGCACGCGCCGCTCGCAGCTGTCGAGCTGCTACCTGACGACGGTTTCCGACGACCTCGACGGCATCTACGAGGCGCTCAAGGAGAACGCCCTCCTGTCCAAGTTCGCCGGCGGCCTCGGCAACGACTGGACCAACGTCCGCGCGCTCGGCAGCTACATCAAGGGCACCAACGGCAAGAGCCAGGGCGTCGTGCCGTTCCTGAAGGTCGTCAACGACACCGCGGTCGCCGTCAACCAGGGCGGCAAGAGGAAGGGCGCCGTCTGCGCCTACCTCGAGAGCTGGCACCTCGACATCGAGGAGTTCCTCGAGCTGCGCAAGAACACCGGCGACGACCGCCGCCGCACGCACGACATGAACACCGCCAACTGGGTGCCCGACCTGCTGATGAAGCGGGTCATGGAAGGCGGCGAGTGGACCCTGTTCTCGCCCTCGACCTGCCCGGACCTGCACGACAAGTTCGGCCGCGCCTTCGAGGTTGCCTATACCGCTTACGAGGACAAGGCGGCGCGCGGCGAGATCAAGCTGTTCAAGAAGGTCAAGGCGGCCGACCTGTGGCGGCGCATGCTGACCATGCTGTTCGAGACCGGCCATCCGTGGATCACGTTCAAGGACGCCTGCAACGTTCGCTCGCCGCAACAGCACGTCGGCGTCGTCCACTCGAGCAACCTGTGCACCGAGATCACCCTCAACACCGGTCCGACCGAGATCGCGGTGTGCAACCTCGGTTCGGTCAACCTGGCCCAGCACATCGCCGACGGCAAGCTCGACCAGGCCAAGCTCAAGAAGACGGTCGCCACGGCGATGCGGATGCTCGACAACGTCATCGACATCAACTACTACGCGGTCAAGAAGGCGCGCGACTCCAACCTGCGCCACCGCCCGGTCGGGCTCGGCATCATGGGCTTCCAGGATGCGCTGTACGAGATCAAGGTGCCGTACGCGTCGGAGGCGGCGGTCGAGTTCGCCGACCGCTCGATGGAGGCGGTCTGCTACCACGCCTACTGGGCGTCGACCGAGCTGGCCGAGGAGCGCGGCCGCTACTCGAGTTACCGTGGGTCGCTCTGGGACCGCGGCATCCTGCCGGTCGACACGCTCGACCTGCTCGCCGAGCAGCGCGGCAGCCTGAAGACGGCCGAAGGCAAGCCGCTGGTCGAGATCGACCGCAGCGCGACGCTCGACTGGCCGGCGCTTCGCTCCCGCATCGGCGAGCACGGCATGCGCAACTCGAACTGCGTCGCGATCGCGCCGACTGCGACGATCTCGAACATCGTCGGCGTCAGCGCCTCGATCGAGCCGTCGTTCGGCAACCTGTCGGTGAAGTCGAACCTGTCGGGCGAGTTCACGATCGTCAACGAGTACCTGGTCCGCGATCTCAAGCGCGCCGGCCTCTGGGACGAGGTGATGGTCATGGACCTGAAGCACTTCGACGGCTCGCTGAAGCGGATCGACCGCGTTCCCGACGACCTGAAGCAGCTCTACGCCACCGCCTTCGAGATCGAGACGCAGTGGCTGGTCGAGGCGGCGGCGCGGCGCCAGAAGTGGATCGACCAGGCGCAGTCGCTCAACATCTACATGGCCGGCGCCTCCGGGAAAAAGCTCGACGAGACCTATAAGCTCGCCTGGCTGCGCGGCCTGAAGACGACCTACTACCTGCGCACCCAGAGCGCCACCAACGCCGAGAAGTCGACCGTCAAGTCGAGCCAGCTCAACGCGGTGTCGAACGGCGCGCGCAGCGGCGCCGCGGCCGGAACGAGCAGCACCACGACGGCTTCGCCGGCGAGCGACGAGCTCGCGAGCGAGGTCCAGTTCTGCGCGCTCGACAACCCGGAGTGCGAAGCGTGTCAGTGAGCAAGCGCGTCGTCTTCGCGGCGCGTGAACGAGTACCGCGAATCGCGGTTCGCGATGCAACAGAGCAACAAAATCGAAGCGACTGGATTGATATGTCTTGGGCTTCGCACTCAATGTTCCGATAATCCGGGCGCAGAGGAAATTACCGCAATGCTGGTTTGGGAAGAAGACAGAACCACCGAGAACGTTCACGCCGCAAGCACCGCGCCCCGCGCGGTCTCCGCTTCGCCGTCGCCGGTTGCGGCGCCCTCTTTCAACGCCGAGCCGGTCGGCGTTCCAGCCCAGCGGCCGGTCGCTGCGACAACCAGTGCGGCGCCGATCGCGCGCCGCGTCAAAGCGTCCGACAAGCGGATCATCAACGGCGCCACCGACGTCAACCAGCTGGTGCCGTTCAAGTACAAGTGGGCGTGGGAGAAGTACCTCGCCACCTGCGCCAACCACTGGATGCCGCAGGAAGTGAACATGTCGCGCGACATCGCGACCTGGAAGGATCCGAACGGCCT
>Ga0068860_100003059_pt1 | contig 17280 bp, 18 predicted proteins | sample KBSSwiS32_FD_66597 | JGI IMG/M metagenome (GOLD analysis project Ga0068860, IMG submission 66597) | Switchgrass rhizosphere microbial communities from Kellogg Biological Station, Michigan, USA - KBS Switchgrass S3-2 | ecosystem: Host-associated > Plants > Roots > Rhizosphere > Soil ... | reverse complement strand
ATCCCTTCGCCATCGACTGCCCCCGCAGTTGCTGCCGTCGGAGACAACCGAATCTGATTTGCGAGTCCGAGGGAATCCCCTGTGACCGATCCGATTCACATCAAACGGAAACCGCTCTAGGAGGCTGCTGCCGCGGCTTTGGCCGGGGAACTCTAGGTGCCAACTCCCGACAAGGAACCGTTAGTTAGCCCTTCCCCGTGTTGCAGCTATGCAGACTGCTGGAGGCGCCCTCTAATAGAGGGTAGTTCCGATGAAAGAACGCTGCAACACAACCACCAGCGTGCTCTCATGCAAGGCATTCAAATGACCACCTGCACGCGAATCGGCGGGCTGAGCGTCGCGCTTGCCGTGCTCGGACTTGGAGCTCCGCAGGCTTCGGCGTGCGGCTGGTGGTGGGCGTGCGGCGGCGCGCCGTATGCTTATCGGCCGGGGCCGAACGGATGCGGCTACGGCTATAGGAGCCGACCACGAGCTCACTACGCATACCGCGGCCCGACTTGGGTCTACGGCTACTCGAACCCGGCACGGGCCTGGGACCCGTATGCCGCCTGGCCCAGTACCTCCATACCTCAGAGCCGCTGGTACCTAGGGACCACACTCCCCAGTCCGGCGAACAGCGAAGTTGGCCTGACCATGCCGGTCACGAGCGGGCCCGGGCTGCAGTCGGGCGGGCTGCCCGCAAAGGGGCCGTCGCTGTTCGGTCCGAACCCGCCCCCCGCGGCACTGGGCTACTATTACAGCTCCTACAACGGCTCCCGCGCGGGCTATTACTACAGGTCTCCCTCCCCCTCCTACTACGCTCCGCCACCTTTTACCGCGTCGTGGTGGGCGACCAGCCGGCGCAGATAAATTCGATACCCTCAAACGCCGCGGACATTGACCCGAGGTCATCATCTAATCAAGCCGTTCTACGTGTGCGGCGAGGTCCGGGACCAGCCTGACTCTGTACGTGACGTTGGCACAGCGCAGCACCCACACCTGCTCGTTCGGCCTCGAAAGCTTCGGTTCATGTTCTGCTCGTGTGGGATCGTCGCACCGGAACCCTTGTGTGCGAATCTGAGCCGCAATGATCTCCGCCGGCCTCTCTTGTTGTGCTGCGACCGGGACAAGTGCGCAGCACCAGCATGAGGTGATGACTGAAACCGCAGCAACGTTCTTCGTCATGTGTGCACACACCTCAAACGGCGAGACAACACCCGCCCGAGGTCGCAGTTGAGAACCAACGTCGGCTTGGAGCCTTGCTCGATTGCAGCTCAGTTGTCTCGCCCCTGCGAGAACGCGGTTTGTGCCCAGCATGGATAGCCCGAAAAGGCAGGGTTGACATCGCCTGAGTTGCAGGGTGTGGCGTACCCGTCGATGAACAGCGTGCTTTCTGCCCCATGGGCCGGGATGTCACCCTTCAGCGTCCGTACATCGTAGAGAATATTCCTGCCTTCCAGCCTGGGGTTGCTGAGCTTGACGATCGCCTGCGTCGGCTGACCCTTCGGACTGAACACGGACAGGGCTGCGTTGGGCGGATCGTCCTTGAAACTGTTCTTTCCCTCGCTCCACAATTTCGCGAACGCATCATTTCGAACATGCCCCGTGAGCCGTTGCGGACGATCGGAGAAGAACACCGTGACCGGTGAGGCATCCTTCAGCGTGAGGGTTCCGTCTTTGTACGCCACGCTTGTCGCGCTTTGCACGAATTGCACCTGAGGTACTTTGGACTGTGCCGTTGTCTGGGAAGACAGGGGCAAAAGCAGCGAAGCTGCAAGCAAGACAACTGCGTGTTCCTTCGTCATGGAAGCCTCCCAATACCGATTTTGTGGGTTTCTCCTTCGGATTGGAGCCAAAGGAGTTTGGAAGCTGAGCGCTGTGCTGCCAGCGCCGCAACTAGGGAAACATCCGAATGGGGGAGTGGATGACTCCCGAGGTTATCTTGACGCTCGTATCCCTCCACGGATCTAGTCGAGTTGACTGAGTTGATAGAGGCGTACCAGCGTGTAGAGAACCACGACGAAAAAGAACGCCAGGCCCTGCAGCGCATCGAAGGGCTGTTGCGTCACGAGACCTGACACGAACCGGCCAAGGCCGAGCGGCCACGCGATATTTATAGCGACGACTTCCCACACTGAGCCCGGCCTAATGCGGCGCGCAGTTCCTCCTGGACCCTTGGTTCCCGTCGTTGCGTACGATGGGAGCCGTGGCGAAGTGATGGGAGCGTCCATTTGGTGCCATCCTGCCCACGAGCTACTCTCCAAGTTCGTCTCCCTCATGAAGCTGGCCGGCTGTCCCCCACTTCTGGTGGCGCGCCTGGAAAATCATCGAGCGGCCTTTTCTCGCACGATGCACCGGAAGCCGACGTGGCCAGTGGACGTATCAATCGGCTGCGCATGGCGCGCGGCGGGTCGGTAGCGGCGGCAGTAGTTGGGCGCGCACAGGTGCGAGCCGCCCTTGAGAACCTTGCGCGGGATCCTGATTTGCGGATGGCAGGGATCGTAGCTGCCGCTCTCCGGGCCGCCGCGCGGGTTCTCGGGGATGCAGCATGGCTTCGGCGCGTCGGCGGGGTGCTTTGTCGAGTACCAATCGCTCGTCCACTCCCAGACATTGCCGATCATGTCGTAGAGGCCATAGCCGTTCGGCGGAAAGGCGGTCACCGGCGAGGTGCGCTGATAGCCGTCCGCGACGAGGTTCTGGCGGGGAAACTCGCCCTGCCAGGTGTTGGCCAAGTGCCTGCCGCCCGGCGTGAACTCATCGCCCCACGCGAACTCCGCACCATCTAATCCGCCGCGCGCGGCAAATTCCCACTCGGCCTCCGTCGGCAGCTCTTTGCCCGCCCATTTGGAATAGGCGAGCGCATCCGTGAACGTGACATGCACGACAGGGAAGTCGTCCAAGCCGGTGATGGAGCTCTTAGGTCCGTACGGATGGCGCCAGTCTGCACCCTTGAGGAAAGTCCACCACTCGGCCCAGTTGCGCAGATCGACTGGATGGTCCGGCTTCTTGAAGACGAGCGAGCCGGTAAAAAGCAGGTGCGGCAACGCTCCTGGATAATCCTTGGGATCGGGAGCGATCTCCGCGAACGTGACATGGCCGCTTGCCCTGACGAACTCGCGGAACCTGCGGTTGGTGACGGGATGCCGGTCCATCCAGAACCCGTCAACGACAACGCGGTGGGCTGGAGCTTCCTCCGGATAGTGCCGGTCTGACCCCATCCGGAATGTGCCGCCAGGGACATAGATCATGTCGCCACGGTTGGCGGGACGGGAGTTGGGCCCTGCAACTGCCTGCAGCATAGTCCTGCTATTGGTTCATGGTCACGACGCGGACCGGCCGCGAAGAAAGATGCATGCACGCCGGCGGCCGCGTCCTCGCCCATCGCGCATGTCTTCGCTCCGATTGCTGGCGTACTCAGGAGGTTGCCAAGCCGAAATCCGGCAAACCACTTGTTCTCAATGGTGGCGAACCCCGAGGGGTTAGGTTGCAAGCGCTCCGGCGATGACGCGAATGAATCGGGAATTGCCGTCCGTCAATCCAGGAAGTTTCCCTGATTGTGGCTAGAGCTGCGCAGTGATCAGCTGGCGGCCTAAACGGGTACCTGCACCGCGCGGTATGCGAGCCGAAGGGCAGCGCGATGGCGGTATACATGATGCACCCGTAATCACAGCACTTTTCGGATACTGGGGCGGCGGGTGAGGGCTAGCCGACGATCCATCCGATCGAGGCCGGCGTAGCTCGGCAACGAGAGTGAACGGAGGGGCTTAACATGAGGCACAAGTTCATCGTCATCGCTGGCGCACTCGTCGTTGCAGGCGTGGCCGCGGCGCTCGCGCTGTATTACGCCTATCCGGTCCAGGTATCCACGTTGGCGGGTCTGACGCGCAACTATTTGATTTCATGGTCTGCACCTCCAGGTACGGCAACGACGGAACTGAATCCGGGTTACAACGCCAGCGGGGCCGCCGCGCCCTCGCCTCCCGCCGCCGGTGCCGCCCCCGAAGACTGGCCGAGCTACAACAGAACTCTCACTTCTAACCGTTACTCGCCGCTCAGCCAGATCAATACGAAGAATGCCGGGAAGCTGAAGGTTTTGTGCACCTATGACGTTAAACAGTTCGCTGCCTTTGAGTCCGGCCTGATCGTGGTGGAAAATGCTCTAATCGGCACGACCGAATTCGATATTTTCTCCCTCAACCCGGCTACCTGCGCCGAGAATTGGCGAACGCACGAGGTCTACCCCCCGAGCCTCCTGCCGGCCAACCGCGGTGCCGCGTACATGGACGGCATGCTGTATCGCGGCACCCAGGACGGGCGGGTATTGGCCTATGACTTCAAGACCGGCAAGCGAATCTGGGAAACGACGATCGCTGACGCAAAACGTGGCGAGTCCGTGCCGTCGGCCCCTATTGCCTGGGACGGCCTCGTCTTCGTCGGCAACGCGGGCGGAGACTTCAAGGGTGGGAAAGGCCACATGTTCGCGCTCGACGCGAAGACCGGCAAGATCGTCTGGGAGTTCTTTCTGGTTCCCAAAGCCGAGGGCGACGTGGTCCGCGGACCGCTAGGCGCGACACCGCTGAACACGTCGACTTGGAAAAATGCGCCCGGTATACCCATCAGTGGAGGCGGGACTTGGACATCATACACCCTCGATACGAAGACCGGGCTGCTGTACGTCCCTGGCGGCAATCCCGCTCCCGACTTCGCAATCGCCGCGCGCGAGGGAGATAATCTCTATACCGACTCGGTCGTCGTACTCGACGCCAAGACCGGGGACTACAAGCAGCATTTCAAGATTGTGCCGAGGGATTGGCACGACTGGGACGTCTCCAACCCGCCCGTCCTGATTCAAAAGATCGGCGGCAAGCAGCTGATGGTGGTCGCACCGAAAGATGGATACCTCTATGTCTTCGACCTCGCCACCAACAGCCTGCTCTACCGCGTGCCGGTGACCACGGTCGAAGATGTCGCCGCAAGCTTCTCGCCCGGCAAAGCCGTCCATTTCTGCCCGGGCTCGGTGGGGGGCGCGGAATGGAACAGCCCGGCCTACGATCCGCAGACGAACCTTATCCTCATCGGCGAAGTCGACTGGTGCGACACGGTAACGCCAAAGGATGTCGGCGAACTTCGGAAGGTACCGCAGGGGCAGCCATGGGCCGGCATGGCGACATGGAACCCGTTCTGGGTGTTCGGCAGAATGGGCGGCACGGAGGGACACTGGGCTGGCTGGGTCTACGCCGTCGACGCCGATACCGGTGTCTGGAAGTGGCGGCTGAAGTCCAATTACCCGATCGTGAGCGGTATGACCCCGACGGCCGGGGGCGTCGTGTTCTTCGGCGATATCGGCGGTAACTTCTATGCGCTCGATGCTGCCAACGGCCAAAAGCTTTGGGGCCAAGAGCTCAGCGGCGCGATCGGGGGCGGTGTAATTACCTACACCGCGAACGGCGCGCAAAAGGTTGCTGTGGCGATCGGCTTTACACACCTCGCCTGGCCAACGAAGATCGTGACCGCCAAGATCGTAGTGCTGGGCCTCGACAGCGCCTCCGCGAACCAATGAGCAGCCCAGTCATGGAGCTTGATCCGCTTTTCCTCTCACGCCTGCAGTTTGCGTTCACGATCTCGTTCCATATCATTTTCCCCGCATTCACAATCGGCCTCGCGGCGTGGCTCGCGACGATCGAGGGCATGCGGCTTGCGACCGGCAATCCGATTTACCGCCGTGTGTTCGATTTCTGGTTGAGGGTCTTCGCCGTCTCGTTCGGCATGGGCGTGGTGACGGGCATCGTGATGGCGTTCCAGTTCGGCACCAATTGGAGCGTCCTGTCGGAAAAGATGGGGGCGATCCAGGGTCCTCTGCTCGGCTACGAAACGTTCACGGCATTTCTGCTCGAGGCGACGTTCCTCGGCATTGTCCTGTTCGGTCGCAACCGGGTCCCGCGCTGGTTCTACTTCCTCGCCTGCTGCATGATCTCACTAGGCACCATGGTCTCCTCGTTCTGGATTTTGGCCAGCAACAGCTGGATGCAGGTGCCGATCGGCCACCAGATCGTCAACGGCAAGATCATTCCGAGCAACTGGGCGGCGATCATCTCCGGCCCGGTGTTCCTGATCCGTTGGTTGCACATGCTGCTTGCTGCGTTCCTCACCACCGCGATGTGCGTGACGGCGACCGGTGCCTGGTACGTTCTGCGCGACATGCATCGCGCGGAGGCGCGGGTCATGATGCATTGGGGGATGGGCCTCGCGGCGATCCTCATCGTGGCCCAGCTATTTCTCGGGCACCTCAACGGCAAGTACGTCTACGAGCATCAACCTCCCAAGTTTGCGGCCATCGAGGCGCGGTGGGAGAGCCAGCAACCCGGCACCGAGGTGTGGTTTGCGATCCCTGATGAAGTGAGGCGGCGCAATCTGTTTGCGATCGAGTCGCCGAAGGTGGGCAGCTTCATCGCCACCGGCACCTGGACCGCGAGGGTACCTGGATTGGCCGACTTCCCCGAGGCGGATTGGCCGCCGGTGGTAATCCCGTTCTTCACGTTCCGGGCGATGGTCGGCATGGGCCTGGTGATGCTGGCGATCAGCTGGTTCGGCAACTGGCTGCGCTGGCGCGGTCACCTGGAGACGACGCGCTGGTTCCTGTGGTGCGCCTTTCTCGCTTGGCCGACCGGCTTCGTCGCGGTGCTCGCCGGGTGGTTTACAGCCGAGGTCGGACGCCAACCCTGGGTCGTCTGGGGCTTGCTGCGCACCGCCCATGCCATGACGCCCACCCTCACCGGGCCGCAAGTGCTCGCGACGCTCATCGGCTACGTGACCGTGTACGCGTTCATCTTTGTGTTCGGTGCTCGCTACATCTACCGGCTGCTGCGGGAAGGTCCGACCCTTGCAGATGCGACACCGGCAACGGCGACCGGCCACCGCCCCCTGGCAGCGGCGGGTCCGACCAGGACGGTCACCGGCAATATCGCTCCGGAGAGCTGAAGATGGACCCGGTCTGGCTCGCCAACTTCTGGGTCGGTGTGATCGCCTTTGCGATCCTGGCCTACGTCATCCTCGACGGCTATGACCTCGGCGTCGGCATCCTGTTCGGCACGACCGCAAACGAACAGCACCGGGTCACGATGATGAATGCGATAGCGCCCTACTGGGATGGCAACGAAACCTGGCTGGTCCTCGTCGGCGCAGGGCTCTTTGCTGCGTTTCCCATGGTGTATGCGATCTTTCTGCCAGCGTTCTACCTGCCCGTTGCGCTGATGCTGCTCGGGTTGATCTTCCGCGGCGTCGCCTTCGAGTTTCGCTACCGCAGCACGCGTATGCGGCCGGTGTGGGACCTCGGTTTCTTCCTCGGCTCGCTGGTTGCCGCCTTCGTGCAGGGTGCGGCGATCGGCACGATGGTGCAGGAGTTAACTGTGATCGATGGCCACTTCGCCGGCGGCCCCTTCGAATGGGTCACGCCGTTCTCGGTCCTCTGCGGGATCGGGTTGGTGCTGGGCTACGCCTTGCTGGGCGCGGCCTGGCTGGTGCTGAAGACCGAAGGCGACCTCCGCGACTGGGCCTATCGCAGGCTCCACTGGCTGCTCGCCGGCGTCATTGTGGTGCTGATCGCGCTCTTCGCGTACGCGCTCTCCACCCAACTGCGGGTGCTCGATCGCTGGCGCGACGACCCGCGGCTTTTGGTGCTGCCCCTGCTCGGTGCCGTGGCCATGGTCGGCCTGTGGCTCGGGGTGCGTTGGCGGCGCGATGGCATCCCGTTCACGATGGCTATCCTCGCGGTGGTCTGCGCTTTCGCGACGTTGGGGGCCAGCTTCTGGCCGTACATGATCCCGTATTCGGTCACAGTGCAGCAGGCGGCCGCCCCGCCACAATCCCTCGAGTTCCTGTTCTGGGGCGCGGGCATCGTCGTGTTCCCCGTCGTTCTTATCTACACCGCATTTGTCTACTGGATCTTTCGCGGCAAGGTGACCACGGGCGCACCGCGCTATTAGCGGCTGACCGTCGGATGACACAGACAGTCCCACCATTCTGACATCAAAACTCCGATGACGGATTGACACGCTATTGATCAAGCCCAAGAAGGGAACGGAAGCACTGCCATGCGACGGACGATCAGTGCGGTTGCCCGCCGAAATTGCCGGTGTCCGCGGGGGGTATTCGGTCTCCTCCGGAGTTAGCGGCATAGAGCGGGCTTGCGAGATACTGGCGCAGCGCGAAACGCATGAGCACGCCAGCCGCACCGCCGAGGGGAACAGCGATCAGAAGGCCAGGGAATCCGAAGAGATACCCGAACGCGAACAATGCGAACATCAGCCAGACGGGATGCAAGTTCACGCTCCGGCCGACGAAGTACGGTGATAGGAGATAGTCTGCGAGAAGCTCACCGACGACGAAGGTTGCCGCAACCAGCGAAATCTGGGGCCAGCTTGGCCAGAACTGGGCGATCGCTACACACATCGACACGGCGAGTGCGGTGACGGAACCGAGATACGGAACGAAGCTGATGGTTCCAGCTACGATCCCGATCAGGAGACCGTGGTTGAGACCAATTAGAGACAGCGTCAGTGCGTAGGCCAAGCTGAGGATGAGACAGATTGCGCTTTGTCCGCGTACGAAGCCGCCGATCGTGCGGTCTACCTCGCGAGCAAGTGCTCGGACCGTGTCGCGATGCGCCGGAGGTACCCAACCGTCAATGGCGGCAACCATTCGGTGCCAATCGTATAGCACATAGCAAGCGACGATCGGGGTAATGATCGCGAGCGAAAGGATCGAGATGAGGGCTTGGCCGCCGGACCAGAGCGAACGCACCACGGAGGACAGCCACGTCGCTGCGAGCGTGGCGAGATCGCCCAGCGACTGCTCCGCGTGGCCCAAACCCTCTCCGACGAGCTTGCGCAGCCAGGGCCTTGCCGGCTCGGATGTCAGCACCTGCAGCCGTCTGACATAGGCTGGCGAATTCTCGAAGAAGACGACGAGTTCCCTGACAAGGAATGGAGCCGTGAGGAAAATCACGATGCCTGCGCCAATGATGAAGAGGCCAAGGATGACGAGCGTAGCAATGAGCCGGTTCAGTCCCAATCGCTCGAGCCCGTTCGCGAGTGGATCGAGCACGTAGGCAAGCGCGATGCCGGCGACGAATGGCAGCAGGATCTCGCGCAACAGGACGGCGATCAGAATGATCGCCCCAAATATCGCAACCCAGAAGATGCCAGATCGGATCGGGCTCATGAGTTTGGACGAGTGGCTGACCTATGGCGACCCGACGCAGGCACCTCGCGGTACGGGTCATTGCGAGCGAGGGCCGTGTCGTCTTGCTGGAGTGCGAAGGTTGCACAGCACAGTTGCGTGCCCTCAGTTCGTGGGAAACGGACAGTTCGGGATGCCATCTGAGCGGCGGACAAGCCTGTTCTAAAAGCTGTCCTTTTGATCGGCTGGTTCCTGATGCGAACACGCGTGCGAACTCGCCGCCAAGGAGGCGTTTCTGACCCGCCCCGTGGCATGGCCCGATAAGTCCCCTCAGAACTTGTAGTTGAGTCCAACCTTGAGCATCTCAATATCGCGCTCGAAAGTGAACGTGTTCCCGAAGAACCCGGTGGCTGTGCGATCCGGGAGGTCCAGTAAGGTGTACTCCGCGCGCGCCGTCCAATGGGGCGTGAAGGCGTATTCGACACCGCCGCCGACTAGGAAGCCGCCGCTGGTGTCGCTTGCGCTGGCGCTAACACCGGTCGTGAGGTTGGTCAGGCTGGCAGTGTTGTGGACCCAGCCCCCGCCTACCCTGATGTAGACAAGCCAACGATCGTTCACCAGCCCGATGCGGGCGGCCAACGTCGTCACCCAATCCGTCTCAGCGGAAGCCCGCAGCACTCCGAAGGAAGGAACAAAGACGCCGCGGCCCGTCTCATCGAGAGATGTCCAATCGAAATCCCACTCAACGCCGAGAACCAGGTTTCTGATCTGGTAGTTGAACCCGAGTTGGCCGCCTCCGATGAACCCGCTGTGGTTCGTGTCGAAGCTCGCGTCGGTGAAGTTGTCTGTGAACGTGCCGGTGACCCAAGCACCGCCGATGTTGCCACCGATATAGAGGCCGCTCCATCTAAAGGGCGGCGGCGGGGGAGGCGCCTCATACAGATGCGTGACGCCGCCGGACGAGCCGTCAGCGCAAGCGGCGCCCGCGTTTGCCAGGACTACCGCTCCAACAGCCGCAACAAAGGCGGGGCATATCCGCCTGTTCGACATGGCCTTCGACGTCCTTGTTTCGAATGGATTGGGAGATCAGCTGTGTTGGTCGGCGTTGGTACGAACGCGGAGCAAGGCTGAGATCGCTTAGAAACTCGCCGTCAGGCCCAGGAGCGGCCCGTGTTGGATCAGGTCGAACTCGAACCTGGTCGGACCCGAGCCCTTTTCGAAGTCGACGCTCAAGGCGCGGTAGCCGAGCAGGCCGGAATAGTTCACGCCGTAGTAGGTACCGATTTGGAAGCTATAGGCGGCGAGCACATTCCAAGAGAACTGGCTGCCCGCGTCGAAGCCGCCGACATCACCCCGCAGTACCAGATCGTGGCCAGGTGCCAATTGCTGTCGGAGCCTCAGCCCGACGAGAGGATCAACCCACTCAACATCGCCGGATCGGGCGATTGCCCGACCTCTGGTCAACACCAACCCCGCTGTGTCGAGCGTGGCCGACAGAGCAAGATTGATGTCAACGCTCTCGCGCCAGTACCGTGCCCCGGCCAGCAGGTCGACGGCGGTCCACCCGGTGAACAAGTGCCACTTACCGATCTCGTAGATGGCGCCGGCCTCGATGATCGTTTCTCGGATGTCAACGCCACCCGACACGTCGAGTGACAGGTGGTCAAATGATCTTGCGCGACTGGCGCCGACGCTGAGCGGCGCATAGACAACGTCGCTGTAGAGCGCAAACGGGCCGCTACGCGCCTCGGCGTAACCCATCCCAGGGACGCCATCGATATGCTCCAGAACCCGGAACGGGCCGACATCGATGTCTGTCGTGCGGCCCCTCACGGTCGTGTCGCCGCTGAGGCCGGGCATCCAGCCGTACGGTGCGAAGATCACAGTCCACGGGCGGGCTGCAGGCAAGCTGCGCTCTTCATAGGCCGGCGGGCCTGCGCCCAAGTCGGCGCTCAATGCAGCGACGGTCGCGCCTAGCGTTGCCCAAGCTCCAATCGCAAGTCTCAGGCACTGCTTCCCATGAGAACCAAGCATTGGACCCCCGCCCTCGAACCGATGTCCTGAAGCTCACACTTTCGGAACGCAACACTCAGTTGGCAGAGTCGAGCGGCACATGAAATGAGCAATATCCTTTCGCCGCCTTTCGCGGGCTAGATCGAAAGAAGACTGTCGCGATCTTGCTACAATCGGCTAGCTGTTGGTCGATGTTTGTCATCGACCACATGAGCAAGCCTGGTGGCCACGGGTATTTGGGATGCGGGTGCCAGAAACGCTTGATCTTTCCAAATGCTCTTGGCGTGGTCCGGTAGGGGCACACCAATACCATCTGGCGCGCATCGTAGAAGGCACCTATCGACGCTCCCGATGAGGTCGTTCATGACGTCGATGCGGGTTCGCCGAGCTGTCACACGGGCAATCCCGAGGCGAAGTCGCAATTCGTTCCAACCGGAGCGGATATGGACGCGCGCATTGGAGCTGCACCATGCATCAAAACGGGCTCTTTTCTGGAATTCATTGCAATCAATATCGCTTGGCCGCTGGCTCTCATCCGGTTCGGGATGGGCCTCCTCACTGAGCAGCCCTTCGAAGCGCTCCAGGGCTTGGTCTTCTATTTCCTAGTGGTTTTCTACGCGCTGGTCCGCCTTAGTCAGGTCAGCCGCAGCGATTAGCCGCCGGCGCCTTGGATTACTTCGAAGCTGTTCGGGAGTGGCCCACCTCCAAGCTCGGAAGTCTCTCTAGTTGCTGCTCGAGCGGAGCAACGTTGAGCTTACACACTCCGTCGGCTTGCGAACGCCCGGGGCGAAACGCAACCAATCTCAGCTTGCACCCAACGGGTTCAATTCGGGGCTTGGGAGGGAAGGTTTTGCCCAGCCCGCCTCGCGGGCAACCCTCGCGTTGTTCTAGTGGTTCTCCCGATGCCGTGTCGGACAGGAGACGGGTAGCCTTCGCTACTTCAGAATAGTGGTGGAGAAGGTGGTATGCCCAAGCTCTTGCTTCCGGTGGTCGGGCTAGCCCTGGTGTCAGCCGCGGCGCTTGTCGTGCCTCTCATGCCGCGCGCGGACGCAACCGCATCGGTGGCGCTACCAAGCATCACGATTGGCAGCGCGAGCGCCGTCGAGCAGGTAGCCATGAAATGTGAAACCCGGCGCGTGTGCCGGCAAGGCGACATTGATGTCCGCGGGGGCATTGACCCGAACGCCCGCTGCGCGTTGCGAAAGGTGTGCAAGCGCTCGTAGCCTGAGCACTCGTCGCCGAATAAGCGCGCAAGTCTGGCGCGCAATGGCGATTGCCTGTGCCTCACCCACGATGCCGCCGCTTCCGTTTCGCGGCATCGTCCGCACGCTCCCGCTGCGCCTCGGCGTGGTCCTCCAGGACGGAGGACGACACCCTACCGGCCACTCGCCCGGGCCTTCCGGCGAACCTCATGGAGCCACGGCGCGCCGTTCCACCTGTGGAGCCAGCCCCAGGGGAAGGGTTGGAGCGCCCGCCCAACGCCGCTCTGGCGGTGTTCAACCCGCATGCCCAACTGCGCAGGCGATCGTAATGCTCAGCAATCCCCGGTTGGACGGCAGGAACATCCACTACGATGCACGCTTGCTGACGAGAGCCATTCCGCCTGCGGGAGCAGAGAGCACGCTGTTTATTGACCGGTACGGAGCGCCGTGCAACTCGGGTCAGAATAACCCTGCCTATTCGGACTATCCCCGTTAGGCGACGACCGCCTTTTCCTGGGGCAGACAGTGAAGCAGAACAGTCGAGAGGGCGATCATCCTGCCACTGCCAACAATGTTCGAATGTCCAATTGACGCCATCGCAGTTGGGACAGCCGTAACCGGGTCGGGTCTCCTGTTACTGCATTCCATAGCGGGTTTACGCCGACCAGCGAAGCCATGCTCCGCAAAGGAGGTCGAATTTGGCGCAGAAGTATTACCTTGTCAGCGACCTGCACATGGGCGGTGACGGCCGCCTGCAGCATTGCGACTATGCGACGGAGTTCATCGCTTTTCTGAAGGGATTGGAAAAGGAAGACCCGGAAACCGAACTACTCATCGTGGGCGACACGTTCGGGTTCTGGGAGCTGACCCTTGTGCATGGAACCGAGAAGCTTGAGCACATAGTCAAGGCGCATCAGGATATTTTCGACCAGCTCAAGGTCACGGGGGCACGCATCAAGGTAACCATGATGGTCGGCAACCACGATTACGACCTGGCTTGCGATCCTGCCTATGGGCACAAACTGCGTTCATACAACATCCACTTGGACACGAGCCTGGCGCTCATCCGCAACGTGGGCGACAAGAAGATTTGGATCGAGCACGGACAGCAGCGCGACCAATTCAACGCGTTCCGTGACTACGGCAATCCCGACGCCCTCCCCGTAGGATACTTCATCACAGAGACGTTCGTGAGCGGGGCCAGCCGACACTCGGATTTCGGCAGAGGCGAGAGCATATTGTGCCCGGACGGCCCCCGATCTCTGCCGAACACCGGGACGAGGGGCTGCCCCCGAAATCCGTCACGTCGGCATCGTTCGGCACCGGCTTGTCGGTCACGAGCGAGCCGAGCAGGGCGATCCGCAAGACCCCGGCGTCGACCGCGCCGCCCGCACGAACGCGAGCACGCCTGTTTCGCCACCTCCGCGTGGTCGGGGTGCCAGCGGGACAAGGGCGGGCGGTTTTCGGTCATGCCGCCGGTGGGTATCTGCTTCGTCGTGGTCTATCCGACCGGGACCAAGCAGGCCGTTTTGACCCCGAAGGGCCGAGCGCGCCAAGCTCATAGAGGTCGGGGAGCGGGACCGGACTGTGATCATTGCGCCTCAGGAGGTCGAGGCTATCATCGTTGCGGCTAAGAAGGTCGAGCGCCGCGTCCCACAGGGGTTTGAGACCGGCGGGGTCGTTCTTGGGATCCGGCGGAAGGAAGCGCCATATCCCGCCTTTGTTTTGCCGGTAGAGGCCGGCTACGCGTTGCCGCGTGAGCCGCCATTCCGGGTCGAGATGGTGGCGCTGACGCGCGGCCTCGTCCCGACGGCAAGCGGGCTGCCGGTCCAGGCCCACGCGTCGATCGGAGAGGTCGGTCGGACCGAATCTCGTCATCATCCCTTCCGTCATGGTCGCCAGCGGTGAGTGGGTGACGGGCCGCTACCCGGAGATCGTACGCTGGCTGAGCGCGATGCACGGCAACGGCGCCACGCTTTGCTCGGCCTGCTCGGGGCTGCTGCTCCTGGCCGAGACCGGCCTCCTCACAGGTAAGGAAGCGACCATGCACTGGGCCTACGAGCAGACCTTCCGGCGCAACTATCCGGATGTGCAGCTGCGCTTGAGGAGATGCTGGTAACGGCGGGCGAGCGGCAGGAACTCGTCCATGTCGGGCGCCGCCATGGCCTGGCACGACCTCGTGCGCTACCTGATCGAGCTATGTCGGCGCCGCCTCGGCGCAATCGATCGCGCCCTTCTTCGCCATGCGTTGGCACGACGACGGCCAGTCGCCCTATATCCGACGCGCGCGGTAGGTTTGCGGGATTTGGTACTGCACTGTCCAGCGCGGTTGAGCAGAGCTTGCAACGGGCGTCCTGCTAACCTACTGATATTTCAAGATCTGCATTCTATAGTGTCGGTTTTGGAGGCCGCCGCTCTACCGATGAGCTACACGCCCGTACCGGCTGGCGGGATCGAACCGCCTCATGACGGGGCCACGACCCGTTGCCTTCCCACTTGGCTAAGCCGGCAAAACTTGGTCGCGGAAGCAGGGATCGAACCTGCGGCTGACGAGGCGTATGAGACCTCCGCTCTACCGACTGAGCTATTCCGCGCTGTCGCAATCGTGCAGTCGCTTCAGTGGCTGCCCCTCTTGGGTTCGAACCAAGCCCTCCGAGTTCAAAGCCCGGTGCCCTACCAGCTAGGCGAAGGCGCAACACGATTGGTGCCACGTGCGGGATTCGAACCCGCGCCACCCGATTTGAAGGACCGGCGTCCTCGGCCGCTAGACGAGCTATGGTGGAGCGGGCAGCGAGAATCGAACTCGCGTCTTCTGCTTGGAAGGCAGCGGCTCTGCCATTGAGCTACGCCCGCGTGGCGGATGGTGCAGGGATCGAACCTGCGCGACCCTAAGGTCTCGGCGCATTAGCATCGCGCTGCCTTACCGCTCGGCCAACCATCCGTGTTTGGAGCCCTCGGGGTGACTCGAACACCCGACCCGCCGCTTAGAAGGCGGCCGCTCTCGTCCGCTGAGCTACGAGGGCAATTGGTCAGCGTGGATGGATTTGAACCACCGATCTCCTGCTTCCAAGGCAGGCAGGGACGACCAGGCTCCCCTACACGCTGATTGAACTGGTGCACACGGCAGGACTCGAACCTGCACCTCCCTGGTCCGCAACCAGGAGCTTTATCCAGTTGAGCTACGTGTGCGTGACTGGTGCCGCGACGGAGACTCGAACTCCGGTCTGCCGGCTGAGAACCGGCATGTCCTGGCCACTAGACGAGCGCGGCAAATCTGGCTCCCCGACCAGGACTCGAACCTGGATTGACCGGTTAACAGCCGGGCGTCCTACCGTTGGACGATCAGGGAATGGTGGAGCACCTCGGACTCGAACCGAGCTCAACCTCCTTGCAAGGGAGACCCGCGGACCCTGCGCGTGCCCCGATTGGTTGGCCTCGGGGGCCAGACCCTTGTGCTCCGCGTGCCACGGAGCGATGACGAGACGGGTCTGACCGCCACGAATGGGGTGGTGCCTGGGGTAAGTTTCGAGCCCACCTCTCCGCGGCTTCAACGCGGCGCTTTCACCAGATTAGCTTCCCAGGCGGAGTTGAAAGTGGTGCGGCCGACGGGAATCGAACCCGTGTCTGCGCGGTGGCACCGCGCGGCTCTGCCATTGAGCTACGGACGCCCAAGCTTTCAGGAATGGTGCACAGAGCAGGACTCGAACCTGCGAAGCCCGAAGGCACCTGATTTACAGCCAGGCCTCGTTGCCGCTTGAGTATCTGTGCAGACTTGGTTGCGGGGATAGCGCTTGCACCTGCGGCCTCCGGGCTTTGGACCGGCGGGCTGCTTCCTGCTTCACCCCGCATCAGATGGTGCGGGCATCTCGCGAACGCCCGCACGTTGTGTGGCGGAAGGCTGACGGTTCGAACGCCACACCTTGCGGTGCCCACCCGTTTTCAAGACGGGTTGCCGGCCACTCCAGCGGAGCCTTCCCGTGTTGGACGTCTCGGCGCGATTTGAACGCGCGACCCCCGCCTTCGGACGGCGATGCTCTGATCCACTGAGCTACGAGACGAAGCTAGGCCTCCAACTGCGCGTCCCAGTAGACGTAATCCGCCCAGCTCTCGTGCAGATAGTCGGGCGGAAACGCGCGCTTGGCCGCCAGCAGCTCGTTGAGCGTCGGCTCCTTCGGCAAGCGCCGCGGCTTGATGCGTGTCGAGTTGGCCTTGCTGGTGTTGCACGGCATGCAGGCCGCGACGATGTTCGACCAGGTCGTCTGTCCGCCGCGCGACCGTGGAACGACGTGCTCGAACGTCAGTGCCGATGACGCGAACGTTTGACCGCAATACTGGCACGTAAAGCGATCGCGCAGGAACACGTTGAAGCGCGTGAAGGCGACGCGCCGCGGCGGTCGCTGATACTTGCGCATCGCCACCACCGACGGCAGCCGGATTTGCGTGGAGGGGCTGCGCGCCCAGGCGTCGTACTCCGCCACGACCGAGACGCGGGCGCTGAACACGGCGCTGATCGCGTCTTGCCACGACAGCAGCGAGAGCGGGAAGTAGCTCATCGGCCGGAAGTCGGCGTTGAGCACGAGCGCTGGATGCGCGGACATAGACAGCGCGGACCTCCTTTCGATGGCGGTTGATATAGCTGGCGGCCTGCACGGGAATCCAACCCGTCTCGACCCGCAGACAACGGGCTCGCCTCAGCAGATGCGTCGCAGGCCAAAGGGGAATTGGTACACGACCGCGGACTCGAACCGCGAACCTCCGACTTAAGAGGACGGCGCTCTACCAATTGAGCTAGTCGTGTGCAGCTGCTGGTGTTGGGGGACCCGGGAGGAGTCGAACCTCTTGCGCGCGGATTAAAAGCCCGTTGCCCAACCGTCTCAGGCTTGAACGCTCCGGGTCCATCGGCGATGGA
>Ga0068860_100003058_pt1 | contig 17283 bp, 17 predicted proteins | sample KBSSwiS32_FD_66597 | JGI IMG/M metagenome (GOLD analysis project Ga0068860, IMG submission 66597) | Switchgrass rhizosphere microbial communities from Kellogg Biological Station, Michigan, USA - KBS Switchgrass S3-2 | ecosystem: Host-associated > Plants > Roots > Rhizosphere > Soil ... | reverse complement strand
GGGCGCCAATCAGAAAAGGGAGACGATCCATGGACTTCGCACTGCCGGACGATCTCAAGGCCTATCTCGCCGAGCTCGACGCGTTCATCGACCGCGAGATCAAGCCGCTGGAGGCGCAGGACGACAACATCCGCTTCTTCGACCATCGCCGCGAGTATGCGCGAACGGACTTCGAGCGCGCCGGGCTGCCGCGTCAGGAGTGGGAAGACCTGCTGGACGAGGCCAAGCGCCGCGCCGACAAGGCGGGACACTGGCGCTTCACCGCGCCGAAGAAGTACGGCGGCAAGGACGGCTCGAACCTGTGGATGGCGGTGATCCGCGACCACTTCGGACAGAGGGGCCTGGGCCTCCACAACGACCTTCAGAACGAGCACAGCATCGTCGGCAACTTCCCCTTCGTGGCGATGTTCGAAACCTTCGGCACGGAGGCGCAAAAGCAGGAGTTCATCTTCGGCGGTTTCGAAGGCGCCCGCCGCGCCGCCTTCGGCCTGACCGAGCCAGACCACGGCTCCGACGCCACGCATATGGAGACGCGCGCGGTCCCCGAGAGCCGCGACGGGGTCGACGGCTGGCGGATCGACGGGCGCAAGATGTGGATCACCGGCATGCACACCGCCTCCCACTGCGCCACCTTCGCCCGCACCAGCGGCAAGGACGGCGATGCGCGGGGCATCAGTTGCTTCCTCGTTCCCAGGGATACGCCGGGTCTTTCGATCGACGAGTACATGTGGACGTTCAACATGCCGACCGACCACCCGCGCATGACGTTCAAGGACGTTTGGGTTCCGGATTCCGCGCGGCTCGGACCGCTCGACGGCGGCCTCTCCATCGCCCAGAGCTTCGTGCACCAGAACCGCATCCGCCAGGCGGCCGGGTCGCTGGGCGCGGCCACCTACTGCATCGAGGAAAGCGTCAAATACGCCCGCGAGCGCAAGCCGTTCGGCCAGGAGCTTGCCCGCAACCAGGCGATCCAGTTCCCCCTCGTCGAGCTGGCCACCCAGGCCGAGATGCTCCGCCTGCTGGTCTACAAGACGGCCTGGGAAATGGACCAGATGCCGCACGCGGAGATCGAGCACCGGCTGAGCGACAAGATCAGCATGTGCAACTACTTCAGCAACCGGCTGTGCTGCGACGCCGCCGACCGGGCGATGCAGGTGCATGGCGGCATCGGCTATTCGCGCCACAAGCCCTTCGAGCACATCTATCGCCACCACCGCCGCTACCGGATCACCGAAGGCGCGGAGGAGATCCAGATGCGCAAGGTCGGCGCCTATCTGTTCGGTTATCTGGGGCCGCGCCGAAAGACCCTCGGCGGGTGACCTTCCCTTTCATGCGATGCGGCCCCACCTAGACTTGCCGGGCGATCGTCCGTCGTCACAGCTTTCGAGGTCCCATGACCCAGATCGATGACCACCTCGCCGCCATGGCGTTTCGCCGCCTGGTCGATCACCTGAGACTGCGGTCCGACGTTCAGAACGTGGACCTGATGGGTGTCGGGGGCTTTTGCCGGAACTGCCTCGGGGACTGGCTGAGCGAGGCGTCCGACGGCGCGCTCAGCCGCGACCAGGCCCGGGAGGCGATCTATGGCATGCCGCAGTCCGAGTGGAAGGCGCGCCACCAGTCCGACGCGACGCCGGAGCAACTCGCCCGGATGGAGGCGAGCGTCGCGTTGAACGCGCGCCTGCGGGCCGAGCAGGAAGCCAAACTCGACGAGGCGCTGGAGGAGAGTTTTCCGGCGAGCGATCCGCCCTCGATGTCCGAACCCGGGCGCTAGGCGGCCGACCGGGCGGGGCCGATGTCGGAATCCGCGCGGCTCATGCGTCCTATGGGCGAAATCCAGGAGAGACCGATGAAAACCTTGCAGACCGTCGCCGCCGCCAAGGCCGCCTTCACGATCATCCTGGCGGCCGGTCCGGCGGTCGCCCAGACCGCCGCCAAGCCCGCGCCCCAGCCGCCGGCGGGGCAATACCACATGGACCCGGCGCACACCTCGGTGGTCTTCCGGGTCAACCATCTCGGCTTCTCGCACTACACGGCGCAGTTCACCCGCGTGGACGGCAAGCTGCAGTTCGATCCCGAGCATCCGGCGGCGATGAAGGTGGAGGCGACCATCGATCCCACCTCGCTGGCGCTGAACGCGCCCCCGGCCGGCTTTCATGAGAAGCTCATGGGCAAGGATTGGTTCGAGGCCGCGAACTTTCCGCAGATCTCCTTCCGCTCCACCAAGGTGGAGGTCGCCGGCCCGCATGCGGCCAAGGTGACGGGCGAGCTGACCCTGCATGGCGTCACCAAGCCGGTGGTCCTCGACGTGACCTACAACGGCGGCTATCCGCCGAACAACTTCGACCCCGGCGGCGCGCGCATCGGCTTTTCCGCGAAAGGGGTGCTGAAGCGCTCGGCCTTCGGCATCTCCACCGGCATCCCCGCGCCCGGGACGACCATGGGCGTCAGCGACGACGTGGACATCGCCATCGAGACGGAATTCAGCTCCAAGCCCCCGGCGAAGTAGGTCGGCGGAGGCTCCAGCGTTCGAGCCCCAGGTCCTCAATTGCGGTCGAGCTAATTTGCGTCGGCAGAGTTCGCCGCCAGGATGGCGCTGTGTCATGAGACAATAGACAATCATGTATCCGCCTAAGACCGCGCGAGCGGTGTCGGATAAGGGCGGACGTCTATCAAGGGAGGAAGCCGATGCTCGAGGGGCGCCGGATCTTGCTGACCGGGCTGACCGGCCAGGTGGGCGGGGCGTTCGCTGAGGCGCTGGCGCCCGCGAACGAAGTCTGGGGTTTCGCCCGCTTCAGCGCCGCCGGCTCCCAGGCGCGGTTCGACGCCATGGGCGTCAGGACCGTGAAGGGCGACTTCACCACCGGCGAGTTCGCCGATCTGCCCGGCGACTTCGACGTGGTGATCCACCTGGCCGCCAACACCACGCCTGGCACCCAGGAAGTGGGCATGGTGCAGAACGCGGAGGGCACGGGCCTCCTGATGCACCACTGCCGCGCCTCGAAGGCATTCGTGCATGTCTCCACCCTGGGCGTGATCGGCGAGCATGCCGATCCGTTGCGGAAGAAGGTCGAGACCGACGAGATCAGCGGCGTCACGCCCCACTCGCCCAACTACGGACCGACCAAGACGGCGGCCGAGGGTGTGGCGCGCACCCTGTGCCGGCTCTACGGCCTGCCGACCACCATCGCGCGCATCCATTGCGCCTATGGCGGCCCCTATGACGACGGCGGCCTGCCGGGCGGGATGCTGACCAAGATCCTCGCGGGAACTCCCGTCCGCCTTTCGCCCAGTCGCCGGATCCACGTCACGCCGGTCCACGAGGACGACATGCTTCGGCACCTGGAGCCGCTGATCAAGGCCGCGTCCGTCCCGGCGTTCATCGTCCACTGGGGTGGAAACGAGCCGGTCGCGCTGGAAGACCTCGCCAACTACATCGGCGAGCTGGTGGGCGTGGCCCCGATCTTCGAGTGGAGCGAAGCCGGCAACTTCCCCAACACCCTCCTTGACACCTCCCGCGGCGCCTCGATCGGCTTGACCTGGAACATCCCTTGGAAGGAGGGCGTGCGCCGGATGATCCAGGCCCGCCGTCCCGACATCGTCCTTCGCGACGTGGCCTAGGCGCCGGCCATGCTGGATGCGGCGCGCCTGAAAGAGACCGCCAGGCAGAGGACCGGCCTTTCCGACTTCGGCGCGGCGCCGATGGACGAGGGGCTGAACGCCCTTGTCGCTTCGGCGAACGAGACCGAGACCACGCCCAAGGAGCTGGCCGCGATCGAGGCGACCATCCTGGGCGCGCTCGTCGAGCGATTGCGGGTCGAGGATTGGCTCGCCCGCCACCCCGGGACCCTGGACCAGGAGATCAAGGCGCCGGTGTTCGTGGTGGGCCTGCCGCGCAGCGGCACGACGGCGCTGTCGCAGTTCCTGTCCGAGGACCCGGCCGCGCGCTCGCTGCTGCGCTGGGAGGCGATGAACGCCGTCCCGCCGCCGGATCCCGCCGGACCGGAGGACCCGCGCCTCGCCGCCACCCGCAAGGCCTTCGAGGCCCGCGACCTGGCCATGCCGATGTACCGCGTCATGCTGCCGGTGGAGGCCGACGATCCGGCCGAGCACAGCCCGATCCTGGGGCTGTGCTTCCTGAACTTCGGCACGAGCTTCGTGCACCACCTGCCGGCCTACCAGGACTGGTTGCTGACCCAGGACCTGCGGCCCGGCTACGCCTACCTGAAGAAGGTGCTGCAGATCCTGCAGTCGAAGACCGGCGCGCCGCACTGGAACCTGAAGGCGCCGATCGACCTGTTCGGCCTCGACGCCCTGGTCGACGTCTTCCCCGACGCCCGGCTGGTCTGGTGCCACCGGGACCCGGCCTCCAGCGTGCCCTCCAACTGCAGCCTGCTGGCCACGATCCGCGAGGCCTCCGGCGAGGTCGTCGACAAGCTGGAGCTCGGGCGGATGAAGATGGCGGTGCTCGCCGAGGGCGTGCGCCGGGCGCTCGCGGCGCGCCGGAAGATCGGCGACCACCGCTTCGCCGACGTGATGCAGCGCGACCTGGTCCGCGACACGGCAGGCACGATCGAGAAGCTTTACGCCGACATCGGGCTTGCCTTCACCGACGCCTACCGCGCGCGCCTCTCCCGGCGCGTCGTCGACCGCGGCGAGAAGATCGCCGGCAAGGCGCACAGCTACACCCTGGAGGAATACGGTCTCAGCCTGCCGGAGATCCGGCGCGCGTTCGGCCCCTACCTCGACCGCTTCCGGCCGCCGCTGGAAGCCTGAACCCTGAAGGCGCCCATGTCCGATCCGCCCTTGCCCGACGTCGACTTCGATCCCACCGGCGGCATGGCGCGGGACGACGACCTCTGCCTGCTGGAACAGCCGCCGGGGACGGTGGGCTATGGCGAGAACCACGCCTTCTGGTTCTTTGACGCGGCCGGGAAGGTCCACGGCTACAACCACATCAGCGCCGTCCAGAGCTGGTACGAGCTGAGGAGCGAGCGCAACTGGCTGATCTTCCCCGACGGCCGAGTGCTCCATAACGCGAACGAGGGCGCCCAGACCCGCAAGCGCCGCGCCGGCGGAGCCAATCTGGTTTTCGACTGCATCGAGCCCTTCCGCCGGTGGTCGGTCGACTACCTGGGGACGATGCGCATCTCCTCTTCCGAGGAACTGGCGGCTGGGCCCGCGTCCGAAGGGCCGCGCTGCATCGTCGACCTGCATCTGGATGTCGAGACCGCCGCCGAGCCATGGACCTACGGCGCCCTGTCGGCCGGGGTCGACGCGCCGGCCTCCAAGTTCATCGGGGGGCATCGCTACGAGCAGCTCTGCCGGGTCTCGGGGCGCCTGCGCACGGACGAGGGCGACGACATCCGCATCGAGGGGACGGGCATCCGGACCCACCGGCGCGGCCCGCGCGACATGCACGGCTGGCACGGCCACTGCTGGCAGACGGCGTTGTTTCCGTCGGGCCGGGGCTTTGGACTGCAGCAGATCCCCGACATTGATGGTCCGCAGGGCCGGGCCGCGCCCGCCTGGACCGAAGCCTGCGTCCTCGATCGGGGCCGCATCGTTGCGGCCGAGGTGATCGAGGCCGCCTGGCTCACCGACCTGTCACCCAGGGGCGAGCGGGTGCGCGTGCGACTGCGCTCCAGCCTCGGGGAGCACGAGATCACCGGCGAAGTGCTCGGCAATTCCTTCCGCACGATCCATGCCGCGGGCGCGCCCGGCCGCCTGCTTCGCGAGTTCGGGGTCTGGGGCGACGCCGGGTCCTATGTGCTGCGTCAGGGCGCCTGCCTGTGGACGATGGATGGCGAGACCGCCGCGGGCCATATCGAGGGCTCGACCGCCTGCGCCGAACTCGCCCGGTGACCGCGGCGCGCACAGCGTAATCACTTCACGAGAGGGAACGGGAATGTCCAGGTTGGCGAACAAGCGATGCGTGATCACCGGCGCCGGCGCGGGCATGGGCAAGGCCGCCGCGCAGATCTTCGCCCGCGAGGGCGCCGCCCTGGCGCTGCTCGACATCGGCGCGGCGGCGGTCGAGGCGGCGGCGGCCGAGATCGAGGCGTCCGGCGGACGGGCGAGCGCCCATGTCTGCGACGTGACCAGCGAGGACTCCGTGAGGCGCGCCATCGCGGACGCCGCGGCCCAGATGGGCGGCGTCGACGTCTGCTGGGCCAATGCGGGCACGGGCGACATCGGCACGGTGCTGACCACGACGCTGGAGCACTGGGATCGCATCCTGCGGATCAACCTGACCGGCATGTTCCTGACGGCGAAGTACGTGCTTCCGCACATGATCGAGGCGGGGGGCGGCTCGCTGATCTTCACGTCGAGCCGCGGCGTGCTGAGGGGAACGCCGAACGTCTGCTCGAACATGGCGGCCAAGGGCGGGGTGCTCGGGCTGACGCGCCAGATCGCGACCGACTTCGCCACCCAGCAGATCCGCGTCAACGCCATCTGCCCCGGAGCGACCGTCACGGCGGCCCTGACCACGGCGTTCGAGGATCGCGACGATCAGGCGGGCGCCCCGCGCGGCACGGCCCTGAAGGGCGCGGAGGCCAGTCACCCGCGCGGCCGCCTGGGCCTGCCCGAAGACCTCGCCAACGTGGCCCTGTTCCTGGCCAGCGACGACTCGGCATGGGTGAACGGCCAGTTCATCGACGTCGCCGGCGCCATTACGTGACGGCGGCGGATCTCATTCCAGCAGCGCCGCGCCGGCCCGGGGCTGCACGTCGAAGGCGTTGAGGGTCAGCGCCACCAGCGAATAGTAGCCGACGATCCCGACCAGCTCGACGACGCCGGCGTCGCCGAAATGCCCCCGCGCCGCGTCGTAGACCGCCTGGGAGACGCGGCGGTGGCGCAGCAGACCGTCGGCGAAGGCGTAGAGGCTGGCCTCGTCGGCCTTCTCGAAGACCGGAATCGCGCCGACGCGAATGGCGTCCACCACCGCCTGGGCCACGCCCTGGCGGATGGCGATGGGCGCATGCGCGGTCCATTCGAACTGCGCCATCCAGTGCCGCGCGGTGACCAGGATCGCCAGTTCGGAGAGCCTGGGCTCCAGGGACGTCCCGTAGCGCAGCATGGCGCCCAGCGCCTGCGCCTTGTCGCCCAGCTTCGGGCTGTGCAACCAGGCGCCGAACGGGCCGATCTGCGGATCGGCGAGCTGCCGCGGCCCGCTGGAGATCGCGTCCAGCATCGCCTGCTGCTCGGCAGTCGGGGCGGTGACCCGCGGCAGTCGCGACATGGCCGATCTCCTTTGGTCTGACCGGAAGGGGTCTAGCGGACCGACGACGATGAGTCTGCGAGCGCATGTGTGCTTCTCGCCCTTCTCCCTCCAGGGAGAAGGTGGCGCTCGCCACGAAAACCGTCGTACCTTCTGTTTTGGTCTTCGTTGAACGGGTCCGATGGAATTTCTTCCGTCACGCACGCCTCTCAATCTTTCGATGCCCGGCGTTGGCCCGTCAACTATCTATAATTGCAGAGAAAAATACGACGCAGTGCGTCCATCGACGCTCAAACACCCATCCTCCTTCGACGCCGTCGACAACCTCACAGAGATATGTATGATCTAGACCATATAGATCGCTACAAACCCGGCAGGAGTCCGGATAGGGGAGGGATTGATGTCCAAGGCAAGGTTGTTCAGGTCGGCCTGTTTCGGCCTCTCAGGCGCGACCCTGCTGTGGGCCGCCGCGTCCGCTCAGGCGCAGGTCGCCGGCGGCTCGGCCACTGCCGCGCCCGAGGGCACGCTCGCGGAGATCGTGGTGACCGCGCAGCGGCGCAGCCAGCGCCTCACCGAAGTCCCCATCTCCATGCAGGCGGTCGATGCGGCGACGCTGTCGCGCACCGGGGTCAGTTCCTCGGTGGAGTTCCTGAAGCTCACGCCGTCGGTGAACTTCGTCACCGGCTTCACGCCGGCCGCGACCAGCGTCACCATTCGCGGCATTTCGTCGATCGCCCAGGAGGGCGGGGTGCAGCCGTCCACGGCGGTGGTGGTCGACGACGTGCCGTTGGCCAGGCAGGGCGAGTTCCTCTCCGACTTCAACGACGTCGAGCGGGTCGAAATCCTTAGGGGCCCGCAGGGCACGTTGTTCGGCAAGAACGCCACCGCGGGCGTCATCAATATCGTCAACAAGAAGCCGACCGACCTCTACGAAGGCTCCATCGAGGGGGGATATTCGACCGACGACGAAAAGCTGGTGCGCGGGATCGTCAATATTCCGCTCGGCGACAATATCCGCACGCGCTTCAACGCCTTCTATCGCGACTTGCCGGGGACCCTCGAAAACCGTTCAACGCTCTACAACGGGTCGCGCTACAAGGACGCCAACGGCGAACGGACCTACGGGTTCGCCGGGAAGATCGCGGCCGATCTCGGGGACTCGGCGGACCTGCTCCTGTCGGCGGACTATTTCCGCCAGCACAGCACGTTCGGAGCCAACGTCGTCCTGCAGCCCGACTCGCTGCCGTTCCTGACGGCGATCCAGCAGGCGGCCGGAGTCGTTGCGGACGCCGATCATCCGTTCGTCAATTCCGACAATGCGAGCTACTCGACGGTGCGCGGCTACGGCGTGTCGCTGACGCTGAACGCGGAGCTGGCCGAAGGCCTGTCGATCCACTCGACGACCTCCTATCGCGACTATTTCTACGACGCGAACACCGACGCCGACGGCGGGCCGTGGGGCGGTTGGCAGGGCGTCGGCTTCATCCGGGCGCCCTTCTACCCCGCGGTCTACATCGTCACGCCGAACGGCGGCATTCCGCGCGCGCCGGACGACTCGCGGTACTGGTCGGAAGAGGTCAAGCTGAACTACGGAACCGAGAGGTTCGATTTCGTCGGCGGCGCCTACATCCAACTCCTCACCAACAAGCGCCACAACTCGGTTCCCTATGCGCTCTATTTCTTTGGCGCGCCCGGCTATCTGAACAATTCCATCGACTCAAAGATCACCGATGACGTCTATTCGTTGTTCGGAGATCTCACCTACAAGGTCACGCCGACGCTCTCGGCGTTCGGCGGCCTGCGCTACACCACTGAAAAGCTGCACGTGAACTATCATCGCAACAGCTGGTTCGGCCTGCCCACCGACACGTTCGATCCGATCGCGCTTTCGCCGACCTCCGCGCCGGATCAGGTCGTCGCCTTCGACCTGAGCAAGACCCAGCGGAACCTGTCCGGTCGCGCGGGGCTGCGGTTCGCGCCCGACCCCCGGCACAGCTACTACGGCTCCTTCAGCCGCGGCTACAAGGGACCGGCGGTCGACGTCTCGCGGGTATCGACGGCGACGAACGTCTTCCTCAAGCCGGAAATCGCCGACTCCTTCGAGATCGGCACAAAACACATCCTGTTCGACAACCGGGCCACGGCGAACCTCGCCGTCTTCCGCCAGACCGTGAAGGACATCCAACAGGCGGCGCTCATCCCGGGGACGACGACCGCCCGGCTGCAGAACGCCGGGGATCTGCACTCCCACGGCGTGGAGTTCGACCTGTCGGCGCAGGCGACCTCGGCGCTCCGCATCGACGCGGGGCTTGCGTACGTGCATGCCGAATACCGCGACTTCTTCAACGCCTGCTATGTCGGCCAGACGGTCGCTCAAGGCTGCGTCAACGGAACCCAGGACGAAACGGGCGTCCGCGCCATCACCCAGCCGCGCTTCTCCGCCAACTTCGCGGCGGTCTACAACGTGACGCTTCCCGACAGCGTGCCGTTCGACATGTTTTTCCGGGCCGGCGTCATCTACAAGAGCAGAACGCCCTATGGACTGAACAACGATCCATTGCTGATCCAACCACGGCATGCCTTGGTCGATGCGCAGATCGGCCTGACCGGACGCGAAAACCGCTGGCAGCTTCTGCTGTACGTCAAGAACCTGACCAACAAGGCCTATGCTTCGCAACTGCAGGAAGCGGACAACTTCATCGCCCGCGTCTTCGCCAACTACGGCCGCGACTACAAGCGCTACGGCGGCGTGACCCTGAAGGCGAGCTTCTGAGTCTGTCTTTGGCGCCTCGCTCAGGCGGGGCGGCCGGCGCTCAGGACCGATTTGATCATGAACACCGTCGCGGCGATCAGGCGTTGGCGGCTGACGCCGAAGCGGGACGGAAACATCCGATAGCCGGAGGCGTTGCGCTCCATCGCCGCAAGGATCGTCGCGGCCAGCGTCAGGTCGTGGATGTCCTCAGGGATGGACGGGGAGGGCCCCTCGGCGCGCGCGGCGGCGATCTTGGCGGCGATCGCCTGGTGAAGGGGAATGCTGATCGTCAGACGCGAGGCTGCGAAGCGCGCGTCGCCCTCCTCGGCGGCCAGGTTGCGCATGCGCAGCACCGAGCGATGCTCGTCCCAGAAATCGAAATAGGCGCGGACGAACGCCAGGATCGCCGTGTCGTCACCGGGGGGCCACGGCGTTTCGGCCAGGGCGATCAGCTCGCCGGCCGGCTCGATCAGGGAATCGGCCAGCGCCAGGACCACGGATTCCACGTTTTCGAAGTAGAGGTAGAAGGTCGCCGCGGAAATGCCGGCCCGGCGCGCCATGTCGGAGGTGCGCAGGTCGCGCAGCGGCGTGGTGTCGAGCATCTCCTCCGCCGCGCTCATCAGGCGCTTGAGCGTCTCGGCGCCTTTGCGGCCGATGGCTTGCCCGTCAAGATTGTTGCGCCGCACGCGGCCGTCCTCTTCATGTGTTTCGCAGCAAGAATCGCGCTTGCGAGCGGTCTATCCGTCAATCTCCCGCATAGGCGTCGCCCGAAGCAAGAATTGCCCGGCGACGTGAGCAGGAGTCCTGGCTATGACATACACCGCCGGAGGCGCCGGATATCTATATGATCATAACATTCCTTGGGCTTGAGCGCACCGCAGCCCTTGAGTTCGCCTGCCGGTTCTCTATTGCTGGAGTGCGATGTGGCGGTGGGAAGCTGGATGCGACGGGCGGCCGGAAAGAGTGACGACGACGCCGCGCCGCCGGCCGACTTCGGCGAAGGCCTGGCCGCGATTGTCCGGACCCAGCGCATCCCCGAACGCATCGCCGCGGACATTCGAAAGCGGATCCTGCGGGGCGAAATTCAGGAGGGCGCATCAGTGCCTCCCGAAACCGAGCTCATGCGGATCTATGGCGTGTCGCGGCCCACGTTGCGCGAGGCGCTGCGCATCCTCGAGGCCGAACAGCTCGTCCTCATCCGTCGCGGCGGCATCGGCGGCGGCGTGGTGCAAAAGCCCTCCCTCGACGTGGCGGCGCGCCAGTTCGGCTTCGTGTTGCAGGACCAGGCGGTCACCTTGGGGGACGTCCACCGCGCGCGCTCCGTGATCGAGCCGCCTGCCCTCGCCGCGCTGGCGCTGACGGTCACGCCGGCGCAGCTCGCCGAGCTCAACGCCCATTTGTCGGAGACGAACCAATATATCGGCGACCCCGTGCGCTACTCGCGCTCCGTCGAAGAACTGCGCGAAAGAATGGTGATGATGACCGGGCAGACCACGCTGATGCTGCTGATGCGGCTGCTGCGTGAAGTCATCCAGCGCCACACGGTCGCCGTCGGCAAGAATCCGCCGGAGCGCTGGGCGAAGATGCAGACGCTCAGCCTGAAGGCGCATCAGCAGGTTCTCGACCTGATCGGCGCGGGCGACGCCCAGGCGGCCGAAGACTACTGGCGGGAGCATCTCGCGCAGTTGGAGCATCATCTGGGGCGGGCGGCCGCGACCCAGGTGATCGACCTGCTCGACTGACGACGCCGCCCAACGGCGCAAAGGAACCGACGCCGGATCAGCCGGCCCTTCAACTCGCCGCCGCGGCAAGCCGCCCTTCCGCCGGCTCCACCCCGGCGTTTTCCGCCTTGAGCAGTTTTGCGTACACCCGGCGCGCCTGGCTCGACGCCGCGTCGGTGGGCAGGATCACCGGCTTGCAATCGAACAGGTCCGCCTCGCCGAGGCGGCGCTGCTGGCCCTCGAGCATCGGCTTGTCCTGGACCCCGAAGGCATAGCGCAACGCCTCGGCGTACTGCGCATTGTATTCGGCGTCCTCGAGACGATAGCTTCGCGTATTGAAATAGAAGTAGTGCGAAGAGGTCAGGGTCTCCGGCGTCGCGATGTGCGCCGCCAGGGTGTCGATGCCGTTTTCCCGGGAATCGCCGGCGGTCGTCGCGCCGAAATTGAGCTTCATCACGCCGTTGGGATGCCACAGGACGCTGTTCCAGATATCCACCGGCCTGTCGGGATGCGGCAGCTCGTCCAGGAAGAAGGGTGGAATGACGTCGCCGTCCACCAGCCATTCGACGAACAGGGTGGAGTCTGGACGCACCTCGATCCTGGGCTTCGCCCGCGTCATCGCCCCGCCGCCCAGGTTCGGGGCGTGCAGGTAGTCGGCATGCGTCAGGTCGAGGATGTTGTCGACGATGAGGAAGTGTCCCGCCGCGGTCGGCAGGAAGCCCTTGCTGTAGGCCGTCCGCGGCACGGAATCCGCAAATCCCACGTCGGGGATCACATCGGGATCGGCCCGCTCGGCGTCGCCCATCCAGATCCAAACCAGGTTGTGCCTTTCCACGAGCGGAAAGGCGCGGACCTGTAGCGCGGGGACGATCGGTCCATGCGGATTGGCGATGCAGGCGCCGGCGCCGTTGAACTCCAGGCCGTGATAGCCGCACTGCAGGCCGTTCCCGACCCGCTTGCCCAGGCTTAAGGGCGCGTGGCGATGCGGGCAGCGGTCGAAGACCGCATGGGGCGCGCCCGCCTCGTCGCGCCAGAAGGCGAGCGGCTGGCCTGCGATCGTGCGGGCCTGGACCGCGCCCTCGCCGAGCTCGTCGATCCACCAGGCGGCGTACCAGACATTCTTCAGAAACATGGCTCTGTCCCGTCTTGCGCGGAATACCTGAAAGACATTCGGTTCTATACGCGGGTTCGTCAAGGCTAGGCCGCCGCTCGCGTGGAAGGGCGGACGAGGGGGAGATTATCCCTTTATGTATAGATGATCTAGTGGTATCACCCGCCCACGACATCTGAGTTGACGGGTGGGGAAAATGGACGCCGATCTGCGCGCCTTGGCCGATCGCATCGCCATACAGGACGTGATCGCCCTCTACGCCAGGGGGCAGGACGCCCATCAGGGCGGCGACGATGCGATCCTGCAGGATTGGGACCGGGTGTTCACGCAAGACTCGGTGACCGACTACAGCGTGGCGGGCGCGCCGGTCTGCTCGCACCGCGAGCTTGCCCGCTGGATGCGCGGCGGCGAGGGCGAGGCGGGGCGGATGTCCGGCTTCACCGGCTGGCAGCACATGCTCAGCCTGCCGGTGGTGACGCTCGACGGCGACGCCGCGACCGCGCGCACCGATTACTTGGCCATCCACCGCCAGGCCGGCCGCGACGCCCGGTTCGACGCGGCGGGCGCGTTCCACGACTGGCTGGTGCGCACCCCCGCCGGCTGGCGGATCGCCAAGCGCGTGCTCGAGGTCTACTTCGGCGCAGAGGTGCCGTTGGCGCCCGCCGACAGCGGCCAGCCATGATCGGCAAGGCCTGCTTCATCACCGGCGGAAACACCGGCATCGGGCTTGCCACCGCGCTGGAGTTCGCGCGCGCCGGCGCCGACATCGCCATCCTGTCGCGCCGCGCCGAGCGCAACGCCGCGGCGCGCGCCGAGATCGAGGCGCTGGGCGTGCGTTGCCTGGCGATCGCCGGCGACGTGACCGACGAAGCCGCCGTCCGCGATGCGGTCGCGCGCGCCGCGGATGTCTTCGGCGGCCTGCACTACGCGTTCAACAACGCCGGCGCCGATCAGACGCCCGTGCGCCTGCCGGAGCTTTCGGAGGCCGACTACGCCCTGCAGATGGACGTCAACGTCAAGGGTGTGTTCTTCGGCATGAAGCATCAGTTCCCCGCGATCATCGCCTCGGGGGGCGGGGCGATCTGCAACAACGCCTCGGCCGCCGGACTGGTCGGCACGCCGTTCCAGTCGCTCTACGCGGCCGCCAAGTTCGCCGTGGTCGGCATGACCCGCTCGGCGGCGCTGGAGTACGCCAAGGACGGCGTGCGCGTGAACGTCGTCTGCCCGGGCGCCACGACCGGCGACATGTTCCTGCGCTACCGTGAACAATTCCCGGAGGCCGGCGAGCTGGCCGCCTCCTACCATCCGATGGGACGCATCGGCGACAAGGAGGAGGTGGCCCGCGCCGTGCTGTTCCTCTGTCGCGACGCGACCTTCACCACCGGCCATGCGCTGCCCGTCGACGGCGGCCTCACCACGGCCTGAGCTCTGGAATCTGTTCCTCGATGATGTTGCACAACGCGGCCCTGGGCCCGCTCTTTCGCCCGATCACGCTGCCCGGCGGGTTGGAGTTGCGAAACCGCATCGCGATGCTCGCCATGACGCGCACGCGCGCCGCGGCGGACGGCACGCCCACCGACCTGATGGTCGAGCATTACAGCCAGCGCGCCGACGAGGCGGGCCTGCTCTACACCGACTCCACGACGGTGAGCGAAGTGGGCCGCGGCTACATCAACGGGCCCGGAATGTACACGACCGAGCATGCGCGGGCCTGGCGCAAGGTCGTCGACGCCGTGCACGCCAAGGGCGCGAAGATCATCCTGCAGATCAACCACGTCGGTCGCGTCAACAACCTGCAGCACCTGCGCGTGCCGGTCCCGCCGGTCTCGGCCTCGGCGATCCGCATTCCCCGCGACAGCCGCAAGATCACCATCAACATCCCGCGCGTCACGCCCTACGACGCGCCGCGCGCGCTGGAGACCGAGGAGGTTCCGCTGATCGCCGCGGAGTTCGCCCAGGCCACGCGCCTGGCCCGCTTCGCCGGGTTCGACGGCGTCCAGATCCACGCCGACTCCGGCTACCTGATCCACCAGTTCCTCTCGACCAACGTGAATCGCCGCAACGACCGCTACGGCGGCTCGCCCCGCAACCGCGCCCGTTTCGCGCTCGAGGTGCTGGACGCCGCGATCGAGGTGGCGGGGCCGGAGTTCGTCTCGATCAAGCTCACCCCCGGCTTCCAGGTGCACGACATCGAGGAGGACGACATCGGGGAGAAGTACGGCTTCATCCTCGACGAGCTGAACCGGCGCAGGGGCCTGGCGATGCTGCATGTCTATTTCGGGGACCTCGCGACGTCGAAGGTCTACAGGATGATGCGGGAGCGCTTCGGCGGCCTCATGCTGGCCGAAGGCAGCCTGCCGGCCCTCGACTATGCGCGGATGATCACCGACGGCGCGCTCGACCTGACCGGCTTCGCCCGGCCGTTCATCGCCAATCCGGACTATGTCCGCCGCCTGCGGGAAGGCCTGCCGCTGTCGCACACCGACCCCGAGACGATCTATTCGCTGGGTCCCCAGGGATATAACGACTATCCGGCCTGGAACGACGAGGATCCGGAGGGTTCGGTCGTCGGCCTCGACAAGCCGGAAGACAAGCACGTGATGTTGCAAGCCGAGGCGCAGATCTGACGGAGCGGATCAGGCGGCCACGTCCGCCGGCGTCGCCGGGCGCGACAACCAGCGCCGCACGGGTTCGTCCCACAGCTTCAGCGCCAGCAGGCTGCAGAGGAGCACCAGCGCCACGCTGACCGGAATGCTCGCCCAGGCCGGCATGCGCCCGGCCAGCAGCCACCCGATCCAGTGCAGCAGCGGGAAATGGATCACGTACAGGGGATAGGACAGCGCCCCCATCGCCGTCATCAGCCGTGAGGCGCCCATGTCCGGCGCGGTCGCCCCGATCAGCACCAGGGGATAGCCCACCAGGATGGCCAGCAGCGGCGGCGCGTAGAACAAGAGCGGCACGGCCGCCAGGATGAGGATCGGTGGAATAGGGAGCCGTGGAAGCTTTCCGCGGTGGATCAGCACGCCGAGGAAGAAGGAAAACGCCGCCCGCGGAAAGCCGCCCCAGAGGGTCGCCCAGCTCCATCCCAGGTCGAGGCCGCCCAACTGCAGGCTGGCGGCGACCAGCAGCACGCCCGACGCCAGGACGATGAACACCAGGGCGCGCTGCGAAAGCCAGGGCAGGGCGAGCGCATAGGCCAGGTTCACCACCACTTCGAGCATCAAGGACCAGACCGGCGTGTTCAGGGGAAACAACATCGCCTGGTCCCACAGTCTCGAGGTGGGCAGTTGCGACGGCAGGAAGAGCAGGCTGGCGCCCAGGGATCTCAGCATGTCCCATGGCCCGCCGATCCGCTCTCCGTAGAGGACGAACACCGCCAGGCCGTAGGCAGGCAGGATCAAGAGCCCGATCAGCAGCATCGGATAGAGCCGGATCATCCGGGCCCGCAGAAACCCCCGGACGCCGATCCTGGGGATGCGGTCCTCATAGGCGCCGGCGATCACGAAGCCGCTGATCAGGAAGAACAGGTCCACGGCCGTATAGGCGCCGGGCGGCATGTGGAAGCCGGGGCGCTCCAGGTGCAGCAGCAGGATGGAGACGGCCGCGACGCCGCGCAGGCCGTCGAGCGTCACATAGCGTCGCGGAGCCGTCCCGGCGGGCTTCAATGCCCGGCGTTCAGATGGTCGCCAGGGTGTTCGAACGATGGTCTGTCGGGCCGACGGGGCGTCGATGGCGGATTCTCCCCAAGGGCCAGCCGGCCGATGTCCGAAAGGCTGAGCAGATGCGCCTCGCCGCCCATCTGCAGGTAGAACCGGTTTCGCGCGTAGATCCAGGCTTCCTCGAAGCCTTCGCCATAGAGCCGCTCAACCGTCCGGACGGACGCCGTCCCCTTGGGGCCGGTTTCGGAGGCGATGATGCGCAACAGGCGCTCGCATTTACGGTGGTCGCTCATCGTCCTCGCCAGGGGCTTCCCTCATCCCCAACGGAACAGGCGAAGCCCCTGTTCCGAGCTCCGCCTTCACGAAACCGACAAGGTTCAACCGCCGATGGCGGACGACAGGGGACATGTACTTCAGTACGTGTCTGCGCCCTTTCCGCGTCGCCGCAAGTCTTCAGCGGGCGATGATCGTGGCCGCGTCGTTGAGCGCGCCCAGGCCCATCGCCCCGATCTGCACCGCCGAGGCCCGCGCCGAGGCCGGGCCGCAGGCGAAGGCCAGCACCTGGCCGCGGGACGAGCCGGGGCGCACGTCCTCGACCGGGGCGTCGGCCAGGCCGGCCACGTTCACCGTCTTGCCGGCCGGATCGAACAGGGTGGTGTTGAGCCGCCGCTCCTTGGACGCCGTGCAATAGAAGAGCTCGCGGGCGAGGTAGGACTTCACCGCCCCCTCCGGCGTCTTGAAGACCGTGTAGGTGATCGCCATCGCCGTGGGGCCGCGCTGCGCCAGGGTGTTGACGTCCAGGAACGTCACGTCCCCCG
>Ga0068860_100003055_pt1 | contig 17285 bp, 17 predicted proteins | sample KBSSwiS32_FD_66597 | JGI IMG/M metagenome (GOLD analysis project Ga0068860, IMG submission 66597) | Switchgrass rhizosphere microbial communities from Kellogg Biological Station, Michigan, USA - KBS Switchgrass S3-2 | ecosystem: Host-associated > Plants > Roots > Rhizosphere > Soil ... | reverse complement strand
GTTCCGCGAAATCAGTCCGGAATATTACAGATCGTTCCGCATTCATCGCTGGCTGCGATCCCTTCAGGATCGGGCCGGTTTTTTATTGATGGACCGGGGGTATTTCCCGCCCGGGCGGGAGATACCCCCGGCTGCTGCTGCTATGATGGCTCCGCCATCAAAATGCAAACTCACGTTCAAGGAAAACAGGGAGGAAAAGTGCATGACACGCTCCAGGAAAATTGGGATTGGCGGCAACAGCAGGCGGTGCTGTTCCTTTGGCCCCGGCTCCTTGGGAAACCCCGGCAATTCGGGGTTATTAATGGTCAACGGATGTGTAGTGTGCCTGAAAGACTTATTTTAATTTCCTGATGGAGGTAAATATGCAGTACGAACCAAAGACGAATATTCAGTGCAAAACTTCCTGTTCGAATGCGGGGGCATTTCCAGACTGCCAGGCGACATTTTTTGAGGGTGTCCTGTCGCTTGCAAAATGTTTGACCCAGCCTTCGAGTCCATGCCCCTACCGCAGGCTATACAGCTGGACTGCCGATAGCGTCTATTCCTGTTATCACCCGCGCCGCATGGCGATCGTCGAACAGACCCACAAAACGTAATAGAGTTCCGGCGCTGTTGTTATGGAAGACGAGCCCAAACCGGCAGGTAACTCCATGAACGATATTCGCAAGACACCCATGGAAATGGTCCACGACTTCCGGAAACAAATCCCCGTGGACGTAAGAGGACTGGCGCTTGCGCTCGGCGCTTCCGTGGAGCAGGGCTGGATGGACCCGAGCTTGACCGGAAGCTTGAAAAAAGCGGAGGAAGAATTCCTCATCACCCTCAACGGGGACAACAGCCCGAAGCAACAACGCATCATCCTGGCGCACCTGCTGGGGCATTGCATCTTGCATTCCCACCTGATCCAGGAAACAGTCACCGAGCCCTACGACCCAGGAATCATGGAACAGCAGGAAAACGAGGCGAACGAGTTTGCCATGGATCTGCTTCTGCCGATAGAGTCCATAAAGGAACTGCGCGCAAAGGGAATCACGACTCCCGGCGCCCTGGCGGAACGCCTGCAAGTGCCCCTGGCAGCCATGAACAGCCGACTTGCGGGAATTGAAGTATAAAAATTTTCGAATGCAGAGCTGACCCCATGATGCAAAAGGCACAAAAGTGATCACAACGAAGCTAATATCCAAGTGGCTTTTGTATCTCACTTTTCTTTTTCACATCGTTTTTTTTGCGTCGCTAGGATGGATGTTTTACACGGTCGCAAATCTAGGGGGGAAATACATGCTGGATGATCCGGGCGTTAGGCTCAAAGTGGACATTCAGACCGGACTAAACCTTTCGTCTGTCGCCGTGCTTATCATCCTCTACTTTTGCAGATTCGTCAGATGGAGAAATCAGAGGAAACCAAATTAGGGCACTGCCGGGCTGACCCACATGGTCATTTTCCTGCGGGCTTTCTTGGTGGGATTTGAGGAGCGGATGCCAGGATCGTGCAAACGCACAAATAGAGACTGAGTCTCATTGTCCTTCCCGATTGGAGCCAGGCTGGACAGCGGCTGCGCTCCCATGGCTTTACAGCTAGGATCGTGTGCTGGCCGGGTTGCGTACAGGGACGTTTGCCGCATACTTGCAAATGCGATTTAAAATATTTGTGCAAACGCACAAATATTTCTTGACGTGCCGTCGCTTTTGCGGGAAAAGATCATATCGCAATCAACGCAGTAACAAGAACCTGGAGAAACCCATTATGAGTGCAACAGCTACAAAAGAACCCGCCGGCACCGCTAAAAAATCCGCGCCTTCAGAAACCATCAACGAAATCTTTCACGAGGCAATGCGCAGCTATGAGGAGGCCCTGAAATCGGGCATCAAATTGCAGGTGGAATCAGCCAACCTCTGGAAAGATCTGCTATTAAAGCTCGGCTCGCCGGAGGAGTTCCAGGCGAAGCTGAAATCATTGTCCGCGGATGTCTTCCCGAATGCGCGCAAGCGCATGGAGGAGTTCATCGAGACCTTCAACACAACCAGCAACCAGGCGATGGATCTGTTTGAGAAAACGCTTGGCGTTTACCAGGCCACATCGATCGCCGATGCCCAACGCCGGATGCAGGACTTGATTGAAAGCTCGCTGGCGACGCTGCGTGTCAGCGTTCACACTTCGCTGAACACAAATGCCAAAATCATGACTTCGTGGAAGGAGCTCGTGGATCGTTTCGGCCCTGCCGTCAAATGATGGCCTGATCCGGTGCGCCGCAAGACAGCGCGACGGAGTGATGCTCCAATGCGCGGCACCGGACCGAAGGGGGGCATGATGTGGAGAGGATTGAGAACAGGATGATCTTAACAAGGAACAAAAAGCCATGACTACGATCCAACTGCCGGGGGATATTGCAATCAAAGGTCCCGCCTCATTATCGCAGGAACGGATTCTGACGCCGGAAGCGTTGGAATTTCTGGGGAAACTGCACCGCGAGTTCAATCCGCGCCGGCTGGAGCTGCTTGTCAAACGCTCGGAACGCCAGCGGGCCATTGATCGCGGTGAGATGCCGGATTTTTTGAAGGAAACGGCGGCGATAAGGGAGGGTGGCTGGAAGGTCGATCCGGTGCCTGAAGACCTGCAGGACCGGCGCGTCGAGATCACCGGGCCGGTGGACCGGAAGATGGTGATCAACGCGCTCAACTCAGGCGCCAACTGCTTCCTCGCTGACTTTGAGGATGCGCATTCGCCCACCTGGGACGCCACGCTCTGCGGCCAATCCAACGTGTTCGATGCCGTCCGGGGAACCATCGCTTACACGAGTCCCGAGGGTAAGGAATATTCGTTGAACGAAAAGGTCGCCACGCTCCTCGTGCGGCCGCGCGGCTGGCATTTGCCCGAAAAACACCTCTTGATCGACGGCGAACCTTGTTCCGGGAGCCTGTTTGATTTTGCGATCTATCTCTTTCACAACGGGCGGGAACGGCTGAAGCGCGGATCGGGTGTCTATTTCTATCTTCCAAAGCTGGAGCATTACCTGGAAGCGCGGCTCTGGAATGACGTCTTTGTCAAGGCGCAGGACATGCTGGGAATTCCGCAGGGGAGCATCAAGGCCACGGTCCTCATCGAACACATCCTTGCCACGTTCCAGATGCCGGAGATTCTCTACGAGCTTCGGCATCACAGCGCCGGCCTGAACTGCGGCCGCTGGGACTATCTCTTCAGCTACATCAAGAAGTTCGCAAGAAAAGAGGAGTTCATCGTGCCGGATCGCGCCCAGGTAACGATGACAGTGCCGTTCATGCGGGCCTACGCGCTCGCCTGCATAAAAGAGTGCCATAAACGTGAGGCCCATGCGATGGGAGGGATGGCCGCCTACATTCCCGTGAAGGCCGACGCCGGGGCCAACGAGCAGGCGCTGGCGAAAGTGCGGGAGGACAAGAAACGCGAAGCGACGGACGGTCACGATGGCACATGGGTTGCGCACCCGGGACTCGTGTCGATTGCCCGGGAGGAGTTTGATCGCGTGCTTTGCCACAATCCAAACCAGATTTCGCGCAAGCTGGATGACCTTCCCCAGCCTACCGCGCGACAACTCATCGAGCCTCCCAAGGGGACAATCACCGAGGAAGGTTTGCGTCTCAATATCCGGGTGGGCATCCAGTATATCGAAGCATGGTTGGGCGGGCTCGGTTGCGTCCCGCTTTACAACCTGATGGAGGATGCCGCCACGGCGGAGATTTCCCGCACCCAGGTATGGCAATGGGTCCACAACCCGAGGGGAATTCTGGATGACGGGAGGAACATTGACATGGCGCTGGTTCGCAATTTTACCGCCGAGGAACTGGTGCGGATCCGGCAGGAACGGGGTGTTCAGCGGTTTGAGAACGGCCATTTTTCCGAAGCCACCCGCCTTTTCGAGGAGTTGATCGAGACCGCGAGCGTCCCGGAATTTCTCACGCTCAAAGCCTATGACCTGATCGAATGAACCGCAGAACCCTGGAACCAAACGCTTGAAAACACATGCATCCGTGAGCGCGTCGAACAGCCTGATCCCGGCCAGCCAGGCCATGGAAATGGAAAACGACTGGCGGAACAATCCCCGCTGGTCCGGCATCACGCGCGTCTATTCAGCGGAGGATGTCCTGCGGCTTCGCGGGAGCATGAAGATCGAATACACGATCGCCCGGGAGATGGCGCGGAAGCTGTGGGATATCCTGCATTCGGAGCCTTATGTGTGCGCGCTCGGAGCCTTGACGGGCAACCAGGCGATCCAGCAGATCCAGGCCGGGCTCAAGGCAATCTACCTGAGCGGATGGCAGGTTGCAGCGGATGCGAACCAGGCGTGCAGCATGTATCCGGACCAGAGCCTGTATCCCATGAACAGCGTGCCGGACGTGGTGCGCAGAATCAACAAGGCCCTCCAGCGCACCGACCAGGTGCAAATGCTGAACGGATCATCGCGCAAGTGCGACATGTGGGCGCCCATCGTTGCCGATGCGGAGGCGGGATTCGGAGGCGTGCTGAACGTGTTCGAACTCATGCTCCAGATGATCGAGGCAGGCGCGGCAGCCGTTCATTTTGAAGACCAGCTCTCCTCTGCAAAAAAGTGCGGCCACATGGGCGGAAAAGTTCTCGTGCCTGCTTTTGAAGCCATCCGCAAACTTACCGCGGCCCGCCTTGCCGCGGACGTCGCAGGGGTCCCCACGCTGGTGATCGCGCGCACGGATGCGGACTCGGCGAAACTCCTGACCTCCGATTTCGACGAGCGCGACAGGCCGTTTTGCACGGGAGAACGCACCGGGGAAGGCTTCTACCGCATACGCGCCGGGATCGATCTCGCCATACGGCGGGCCATCTCCTACGCTCCCTATGCGGACTTGATCTGGTGCGAAACCGGCACGCCAAACCTCGGATATGCGCGGAAATTCGCGGAAGAGGTGAAGAAGGAATATCCGGACAAACTGCTGGCGTATAACTGCTCGCCTTCGTTCAACTGGAAGGCGAATCTTGACGAACCCGCCATTGCGCGTTTTCAAAACGAGCTTGGCGCAATGGGCTATAAGTTCCAGTTCGTGACGCTGGCGGGATTCCACGCGGTCAATCTCTCGATGTGGAAGCTGGCCCGGGGTTACAAGGAACGACAAATGGCAGCCTATGTCGGGTTGCAGGAGGAGGAATTCCAGGCTGAAACCGATGGCTATGCCGCCGCGAAACACCAGAGTTTCGTAGGTGCGGGATTCTTCGACCGGATTTCGCAAATCTGCGGCGAGTCATCGACTGTGGCGTTGAAAGAATCGACGGAAACCCAACAGTTCACCGAAAGTCCGGCGCGCAATGAGGCCCCGGCACATTGAACGGAAGCCATGGACAAACCAGTGACCAGCCGGTTGCCGGAATCCGGGGCAATGCTCGCCAGGGAAGCGGCGGTGTATTTGCAGGGATGGTTTGACTCCTACAGAAACGAGTTTCTTTCCATCACGCTGCGCGCGAAATCCCGCTTCGAGAAACGCGAGTGGAAAAAGGTGCTCGACGACGCCGCGGACCGCATTGGGCTTTACCACCAGCATCTCAACATTATCGAACCCTGGATTCGCGCCGTGCTCGCGGAACGGGCCCATGATTATTTCCTGTGGAACCAGATCAAGGGCGAGTATGTGAAAGCCTACTTCGACCAATATCATGCCGACATCGCATTGATCTTCTTCTACTCCGTGATGCGCCGCCTTTTTGTCGAGACCGGCGATTCCATCGAGTATTCGGATGACGAAATCCAGCGCTGTGTCAAGGCGCAGGTCGAGCAGGATCCCAACCGGCCCGTGAGGATTTATCCCGCGGATTCGCCCGCCGATGTGACCCCGGGGTTGATTTACCGGATCGTGGGTGACTTCGACTTTCGCGCTTCCTTCAAGGATCTCCGCAAGGATGCGGCGCTGGCGGCGGCAATGCTCCGGCCGGAACTGGAAAAGGTGCTGGCTTCGCGCCGCATCGACCGCATCGAGTTTCTTAAATCGCCTTTTTTTCGCAACAAGGCCGCTTATCTTTTTGGCAGGGTGGTGTCCGGCGGAATCATCACACCCCTGGTTCTCGTCCTCCTGAACACGGCGGATGGAATTGTCATGGACAGCGCGCTGACGGAAGAGTCCGATCTCCACAACGTTTTCAGCTCGGCCCGGTCGAACTTTCATACGGACACGGTTGGTTACCGGGAGGTGGTTGATTTCGTGGAGTCAATCGCGCCGACCCGGCCGAAGGCTTTTATATACACGTCGATCGGCTTTATTCATCCGGGAAAGCTCTATCTGGTGCACGAGTTGAGGAACCATATCGCCCGCACCGGGGAGAAATTCGAAGTGGCAGAGGGAGTGCCGGGCACCGTAATGGTGGTCTTTGCGCTCCCGACATTCCATTACGTCTTCAAGGTGATCCGTGATATTTCCCGGAAAGAAACGTTTCGTGGCGCCCGTCATGTCGTTGAACAATACTGGCGTGTCCACCGCATGGACCGCGTGGGGCGGATGCTGGACATCATGACCTTTCACAATCTGCGGTTCCTGCGCTCGGACTTTGACGGGGACCTGCTCGCGGAATTACTCCGCGAGGCGCCATCGAATGTGCGCGTCGAGGGCGATCACATCGTCTTTCGCTATCTGTACGCCGCCAGGCAGCTTACTCCGCTCGATGTTTACCTCATGGATGAAAAGGTGCCGCGGGAAGCGAAGGTGACAGCCGCCGTGGATTACGGATACGCAATCAAGGACCTCGCGGCAGCGGGTACATTTGTAGGCGATTACATGCCGAAAAACTTCGGCGTGAACCGGCTCGGACGCGTCCTTCTTTACGACTACGACGACCTCGACGACCTGGTGCGCTGGAATTTCCGCAATCTGCCGGAGCCACCATGGTGGGCGGAGACCCTTCCTTACGATGACTGGTTGAGCAAGGGGGAGCGGGACGTCTTCCCGGAGCACGATTTTCGCGTTTTCACCGTGCCTGCCCGCGAGGCTGACAGTTTTCTCAACTGCCATTCGGACCTGCTTGATCCCGATTACTGGAATTCCGTCAGGAACGAGTTGCTGTCGGGCATAGTCCCTGATTTCTATCCCTATCCGCAAAACAAGCGCCTGCGAACGCGTCCTCCCGGCGGCGAATGAGGCGGGCGTTGCGTCAGGAATCCAGGATCGTGGAGATGCGGACCATGACGTCGCTGGTGAGGAGGTTGATGTGGTCCACTGCGGCGACGTTTTCGGCGACTTGGGCGGGCTTGGTGGCGCCGATGATGGCGGTGCTGACGTCCGGGTTTTTCAGGCACCAGGCGAGGGCGAGCTGGGAGGTGAGGATGCCGAGTTCGCCGGCGAGCGCGCCGAGGAGGCGCACCTTCGCGATTTTCGCCTCGGTGAGGTGCTTCTTGAGCCAGTCCTCGCTGGTCTTGGCGATGGCGCTGTCCGCGGGGATGCCGTCGTTGTATTTGCCGGTGAGGAGGCCGACGGCGAGCGGGGAGTAAATGGTGGTGCCGAGGCCGTGCTTGCGGAAGAGGGGGAGGAGCTCGCCTTCCACGCGCGTCCTGCTGAGCATGTTGTGGCAGGTCTGCTCCATGGTGGGGCCGTTGAGGCGGTCGCGCGCGGCGATGGCGTAGAGTTCCTGGATGTCCGAGGCGCTGAATTCGCTGGTGCCCCAGTAGAAGATTTTGCCCCTCGCGATGAGCTCGTTCATGGTGTGCACGATCTCCTCGAGCGGGGTGGAGGGATCGGGCCGGTGGCAGAAAAAGAGATCGAGATAGTCGAGCCCCATGCGGCGCAAAGCCGCGTCGCAGGCCTCGACGAGGTGTTTGCGGGAAAGGCCGCGCTGCGTGGGGCAGTCCCCCGCGCCCAGCACCTTGCTCGAGACGATGAAGGTGTCCCGGGGCCATGCCGCCGCCTGGAAGACCTTGCCCATCGCAAGCTCGGCGGCGCCGCGACCGTAGCCCTCGGCGCCGTCGAAGAAATTGATGCCCGCGTCGTAGGCGGCGCGCATGCATGTGTCGGTGGTGCGGTCGTTCTCCTGCTGCCCGAAAGTGCGCCACGAGCCGATGGAAATGGCGCTGACTTTGAGTCCCGATCTGCCGAGGTTTCTGTATTTCATAATATCTGCCGCGGGCGGGGCTGATGATTGTGAAAGTGCCGCGCTGGGGGAATGTTTAGTTATGAAGAAGCGGGGCCGTTGTCAATGTCCGCGGCCTGTTCGCCTCTCATCTGCCGAGGCTGACACGCAGCCCGCCGAAGAGCCGCGCGTAAAGGTTGTACAGGCATCCCAGCAGGAAACCGGCGACCATACCCGCAAGCGCATTGATAAACGGATACGCAACCACCAGCCACAGCGGATTGAACCCTCGCAGGAAAGGGTTTTGCCCTCCCGTGACTGAAAAGCTGAAAAACCCGTTCAGGCTCATCGTGCGCCCCGGCGCGACCATCGCGAAGGCGGTGACCGTGCCCGGCAGTGAAATCAAAAACACCGCGGACGCCAGGAAAAGTCCCAGGTCCCACGGCGAAATCCGCGACAAGCGTGTCTTGGTAGCAGTCATAAGCAAGCGATGCGCCGGCGCTGTTGTTTGCCCGGTCACCCCGGCCGCCATGGCGCGCCTGTTTTACAAAGCCGTTGCGCCCGTGTCACGCCCGCTTTTCGCGCCCGGGCAGAAAATGTGACGGGGTCGGTCCATGACGCTGGACATTTCAAGATAGAGGGAAAGGGTGGGGCAACAATGGTCTGTTGCCCGAAGAGGACGTTTTAATCGCACCTCTTTGAGCCATTCGGGCGCCCTTTCAGGGCTGTCGCTTGTTTTACGATGTTGACCCGGCGCGTTGCGCCGGGCTGGGGTTGGGATGCCCCTTTGGGGCGAGGATGCGGAGGGGATGAGACATATGGGACGGATAGGACTTATGGGACATATGACTTCCTCGACTGGCCGGGATCTTGCGAGGGTGGTGAGATATTCAAATGCGGCCAGCGCTTTTCAACGCCGTTGTAAGGCCATGTGCGTTACGCACTCGCGGCAGGCGCGGTTTCTCGCGCGGTGGGCTGCCGGGGTTTGATGGTCTGGCCGTCGATCCAGGTGCCCTTGATGAGTGTGGTTTCCGGGTTGTCCGGGATTCCCGGTTCGTTGCGTTGCAGTTGTCCCGCGAGGCGGTCCACGGCGGATTCGCCGATGCGGAAGGGGTTTTCGTCCACGACGGTGAAGCTGCGATCGCGCACGGCGCCGCATCCCATTAATACGATGCCCAATTTTTGCGAGTAAGCGGGATCGCCGATGTCAATTTCCCGGAGATCGCGGAATGTGCCGAGCGTGATGACGGCGTCGGGGCGCCATTTTTTGAGCCACGCTGCGCCGATGGATTCGTAATTTTTGTCGGGACCGATGAGAACCGGGAGGCGGTTGCCGACGGGTATGGTCTGGTGGTAAAAGTAAAACGCGGATCTAAAGCGGTCCTCCAGGCGCTCGTCAAAGCGGGCCGGGAGGAACATGCCGATCCTTTCGTAGCGGCGATGCTGCAAGGTGCGGAGGATAAGCCGGATATTGTGATGATGATCCGGCACTACGCGATGAAACTGGGGTCTAACTATCGTATAACTCAGGGCGGTGACTGAAAAATGGGACCAATCGAGCGAAAGATGGCCGTTCGGCCCCGGGAGCGGGGGGAGCAGCAGGCCCCGGATCCCGCGGGCAACGAGGATCGCGCTCATGCGCTGCGCGCTCATCTTCGGCGCCCTGAGCCAGAATGATTCCAACGCGTAGCCGAGCTGCCCGGCGCGGTGCAGGGCGCCCGCCCATAAATTCTGATGATACTCCAGCCCCAGCAGCCGCTTGTTTACAAAGTGATCGGCCCGGTCATGGGGATTGATCCAGCCCAATGTTTCGTGATAGCCGACGGGGCTCCGGGAGCGGACCTCGGTCATGAGACTTACAATCGCGGGATTGGGGCGGTAATTCATCCGGCGGGCAAGCGTCTGGATTCTCAGCCGGGTGGCAGGTGGAATGCGCGGGTGGTTGCGCAGCGCCATGGAAACCGTGGTGGCGCTTACCTGCGCAGCGGCGGCGATCTGGCGGATCGTGGGATGAAGCCCTGGGGTAACTCCATACTGCGCTAATACCAAGTGGCGATGACTACTGTCAACATTAAGTGAACGTGTAAACCATCGTCGCGCTGGCTTCATTTCGCAATCATTGCGATATCTGCGCCATTGCGGAACCCAAGCCCCCCATGGTTACCGTGGCCGGCCTGGCCGGATGCCGCATACCCTCCCAAACCCACAACCCGCCTGTCAGTTAAAACAGGAAAAAACCCATACCCAAAAAATCCCTGCATGAAAAAAACAACGCTACTCCACTTGTTGATGATCCTGATAGTGGGATCATTATCCATCCCTGCCCGCGCGACGACGACATGGTATCTCCGGCCGCCGATCACGGGGACCTGGACCACGCTGACCAACTGGAATTCCCAGCCATTGGGCAGCGGAACCAACCCCACGGCGATCAATGCGACCGATGACTTCGATCTCAACGGCTTCGGGGTCTCCACGCCGAAATCCGGTGTCGGAACCACGACGTTCGGGGGCAACCACTTGATTATTCACGGAGGCAATGACGGCACGCTCTCCACGCAGGTGTTTTCTCCGGGCATCCTGTCGATTCCGAATATCATCTCCTACGGAGGCAGGATCAAAAACACCGTGGGCGGCGTGGGCATCATCCAGGTTACGAATTTCGTGAACAACGCGAACACCACGTTCGACAGTTCCGCGAAAAGCCTGGACATCCGGCTCACCACGCTCACCGGCGCGGGCGATATCAGCGTAAGGGGCCTTGGCGCCGGGGCGGCGGGCGGGCCGTTCCTCTTTTCAGCGACCACGGCGACCGGATACACCGGCACGCTCTATATCACCGATGGCAGCCAGTTCACATTTACCAGTGCTGTAACCTCCGGCGGCCCGCTGGATGTGAGCGGCGCGGCGACCGCGGTGACGGTGAATAACACCGTGACCTTCAAGGGATTGACGATCAGTGGAACCGCGAAATCACCCGGCACTTATACACCGGCTTCGCTCGGGTTCTCCGGCACGGGCAGCGTGGTGGTGCAGGCCCCCGTGGTGACAGGTCCCGCGCCCGTGACGACGATGATCGGCGTAAACCTGCCGGGGGCGTCGTTCACCCCGGCATTCTATCCCACCGATGCGCTCGTGTGGGATTATCTCCAGACCAAGAACGCGAACCTGGTACGCGTGGCTTTCAAGTGGGAGCGTGTGCAACCGACGCTGAATGGCGCGCTTGATTCCGGCGCGCTGGCGAGCCTCGATTCCGTGGCGTCGCTGGCTGCGGCGCGCAACCAGAAGATATTCCTGGATATGCATAACTACAATGCCTACACGATCTCTGGCACGAGTTACCAGGTCGGCTCGACCCAGGTGCCGTACAGCGCGTTGCAGGACGTATGGCAGAAACTCGCCGCGCATTTTGTAAGCAACCCGGCTATCTACGGCTACGACATCATGAACGAACCGGCCGGGACGATTGCCAACTGGAACTCGTGCGCGCAGGCCGCGATCAACGGTGTGCGCACAAGCGACACGACGCATAACATCATTGTCGAGAGCATCAATTGGTCGCACGCCGAGGGCTGGATGACCACCAACGCGAGCCTCAATGTGACCGACCCGTCGAACAAGATCATCTACTCGGCTCACACTTACTGGAGCAAGTCCGGAAATGATAACTACCTCTCGTATGATGCCGAGGATGGTTACGCAAACATGGGCGTGGACCGTATCGCGGGTTTCACATACTGGTGCCAGCTCAAGGGTGCGACGGGGCTGATCGGCGAGTTCGGCGTGCCGAACAACGTCGCGAGCCCGGCGCCCGGCTGGAACGTCGCCCTGAACAAATTCCTCAACTATTGCAACTTGAATGGAGTCCAGGGGACTTACTGGAGCATGACGCAGAACGGCTGGCCGGATACTTATGCGCTGCTGTGCGCGACGGGTGGCAAGGCACCGGGGCCGGTGGTGGATGCCCCCGCGATGGCCGTGTTGCAGAATTATTTCGGCGGTGGCGGCGGGCTGCCCTCACCATGGGCTGCGCAGGATGTGGGCGCGGTGGCTGCGACAGGGACGACGAGTTATGCCGGCGGGACATTCACAGTCGGCGGCAGCGGCTCGGAGTTCATAGTCAGCGGCACGGCGGACGCATTCCAGTATGCGTATCAACCCGCGAGCGGCGATTGCAGCATCACCGCGCGGGTGGTGACGCTGAACGCGCAGGATGGCATCAAGGGCGAAGGCGCTGTGATGATCCGCAATGATCTAACCGCAGGCTCGTTGCACGCGATGATGGGGGTGACGACCGGGCGAGGCCTGTACTTCACCTACCGGACGACCACGAGCGGCACCAGCGTGAACGTGGCGGGCCCCGGCGGAGTGGCGCCGTATTGGGTGCGCATGACGCGCGTGGGTAATACATTCACGGCTTACAGGTCGCCGGACAATATCACATGGACGCAGGTGGGCACGCCGCAAACCATCTCCATGGGGACCAATGTATATATCGGAATGCCGGCGGCCGGGCATGGCTCGGGGTTGGAGATCGCCACCTTCGATAACGTAACTGCTGCGCCGTAAGCTGGGCGAAAATAAATGGAGTGGACCGGACGGGTGTGAAAGCCCGTCCGGTCACGCACGATGAAACCCAAACCAAGATATCTTCTGCCGGTTTGCGCCGGAGTTTCGGCGGTGCTTGCCCTGTCGTACGCGGGTCTGTTCCGCCATGGCGGGAGTGTACCGGCTTCGCCCGGGATTCCGGATCAGGCGGCGCGCGCAGCGAAGCCGGGGCAGATTGCAGATAAGGAACGGCCCGCGCCGTCGCGGACGGATGGCGGCGCGCCCGGTGATGCCAGGGATGTGTTGCAGGCCGCCATGGCCGGGAAGAATCCCGTGAGTCGCGGGGAGCTGCTGCAAGCCTGGATCGACCGTGATCCGGGCGCTGCTATTGCATGGTTCGCAGGGCAGAAAGGCGCGGCGGATGGCCTGCACCAGCAGGCGCGCGATCTGCTGGCACAGACGCTGGCGCGGGGCGGGCGCCCCGCCGAGGTGCTGGCATGGATGCAGCAATCGCTCCCGGCAAACGTCCGGCAGGAATTGTACGCGCCCTTTTTCCGGGAGTGGACGCGCTCGGATGCGGCGGCGAGCGCGGGCCGGCTGGCGCAGCTCGCGGCTTCGTCGCCGAGCGCGGCATGGAACGATCTGCTGGCGCAGGCGGCGGTGCAATGGGCTGGAGCCGATCTGGACCGGGCGGTGGCATGGGCGGAATCGTTGCCGGAAGGGCAGGCAAAATCGCAGGCCCTGGCGCAAATGAGCTGGCAGTGGGCCGAAGTTGATCTGCAATCGGCGGCGGCGTATGCGGCGGGGCACGATAATCCCGTGATGCTCCGGAACGTGGCGGCCAAATGGGGCGAGACCGATCCCGTGGCCGCGGCGGCGTGGCTGGCGGGGTTGCCCGACGGGGATGCGCGCAACCGCGCGGTCGAAAGCCTGGTTCCCGTGTGGGCGCAGAAAGATCCCGTGGCGGCGGCGACCTATGCCGCCGGTATTTCCCCGGACGAAACGCAAAACCGGGCCGTGGTCGCCGTGGTTTCGGTCTGGGCCGGGACGCAACCTGCGCAGGCGGCGCAATGGGTGAGGGAATTTCCCGAGGGGGCCGCGCGCGAACAGGCGATGGAGGAGCTGATGAATTGCTGGGCGGGGAACAATACAACGGCGGCGGCGCAATGGTTGCAAAGCATGCCGCCCGCCCGCTCGCGGGATGTCGCGGTGAGCGCATTCAGCAGCGCGCTGGACCACACGGACCCGGAGGTTGCCTTCCAGTGGGCCTCCACCATCGCCGACAAAACGATGCGCGACCAGCAGCAGCAAAACTCCGGGCGCATCTGGTTGCAAAAAAATCCGGGCTCCGCGCGGGCGTCGATCCTGCAGTCGGCCCTGCCGGATAACATCAAGGCGCAACTGCTGGCCGGGGGCGGATAACAACCGCTGGCATCCTCTGTTTCCCTTTTCTTTCGCGAAGCGTTTCTTGCGGGTGATCGGAAAAGCGTGTAATTCATGGGTGGAATGAATACGCCGGAAGGAGAGCTGTTTTACGTGAACGGGAAAGGCGAGCGGAAGGACGCCGAGCTTCACGAGGAAATGCTGTCCAGCGAGGCAGGCAACGAAGCCTCCACCAATGCCGCCATAAAGCAGGCGGTGAGCATGGGATTCACACCGGAGGAAGCGCTGCGGCTTTTTTCGGAGTAAGCAGGCTGCATGGGACGTGATGCGGATGGTTCCACGAGAGTTGATGACTGAGCCCGTTTTCTGATTTTGTATCGTTACTAATGACCGACCCGAATGGCGTTAAGATAAGCACGTGGCACGCTCTCTTCCAAGTCCCGCAGGGACGACAGACAATAGGCAGGCGATTCATCGCCTGTTCCCACCCCAAACAAACGCGCCCAGTCCCATCGGGACGAAAGAGCGCCCGTTTACTCCCAAACCTTTCTTATATTAATTCCATTCATGACCGACCCCTTTCGCGGGTACATGATATTTCATCACTCGCTTAAACACGTTTATCTAACCCCATAGATGGCGTTCAAGTGCCATCCATCAGCGGATTTTATAAATCTGATTCTCGTCGAGCCGGGCATTTTTGAGTCCGCTTGTGGGGAAGAGCCGATAGTGCATGTATCGCTCGAATCAGGAAAATCTTGATTCGCAAAGACAATAACAAGACGCGCCTTTCCTCGTTCGCTTTTTAATTGCTTCCAGCTTGTTCGATTATCGTCCTGCGGCTGAAGTGCAGGATACAGGGCATGACTTAGCCCATCCCAATCCTCCGCGTCCAATTCCTTATCGATGAACGCCAGAGCTCCTTTCAGAGTGCTAAAAGCCGGGGGCGATGTGCCACTTTCAGCAAGAGCGGATGAAGCAATGATTCCGATGATGAGCAGGGCAAACAGCCAGCGCATACCTTTTTCTTTACCTGGGAGAAGAAGCGCTCCCGGGTTTGGCGGCTGCCGCTGCCTCATAGTGGATCGTTATATTGGGCTGGGTATCTCCCTTGGGGGTCAGGACAACGTCATTGCCATGCCTGGCGACGTCAAATGCCTGGCCGGCGATCTCGACTGTGGATGGCTCCCCCTTGTCCCGGTCAATCTTGAGAAACTTGGAGACGTCGACACTTTTCGCTGCCGCGGATGGCGAGTTTGCCGGCGGGAGGGCCAGGACTTCCATTTTTTCCTTGTTGAACGACCAGATGCCCCATTGCGTCTCGCCAACACCGGCGGATTCAGCTGTGTTCCACCGGCCATCGGGTTGCTTGTTCCATGCTATCACCAGCTTGGAATCCTGGGTTATCGAAATCCGCGAGCAGTCCCCGTGCGACAGGATGAGGGCGAGCGCCAGGTAGATGAATTGGATGGGTAGTACAGCCATAATGTGAAAAAGTTTTGCGGGTTGTATCCAAGGCCGGGGGGCCGTTCACTTTTTTAACAGCGCCATCACAGCATGGCGCGCTCACGGAGTCGAGATGAATCAAGTTACCTGACTCCATGACCTCATTTTTCCCGGAGGTTATTCGCGCGGGGGTTTCATGAGAACAGCCGCAATAGTCCCCATCGTCAACGCCGTAAGGAAAAAGCAGACAAAGGCGACCTTCTGTTGATATATGGAGTAGTGCCCGAGGAACCTGAAGAAATGTTGCGAGGAGAGGATATTGCATAACTTCATGGACTTGACCACAAGATACCCCGCAACGACCCCGATCAGGGCCGAATATAAAACCAGCTTTGCCCGCGCGAGGAATGATTTGTAGTTCACTGGAGTCCGGATGAAGTTACCAATGCGGGTGTTTGTTTGACAATATCAATATCCCGCTGGTTAAATAACTTGATCTGAAACCCATGAGAAAATACTGCGGGTGACGGTTGCTTCAAGATTTGACGCACGGGGTCGTTTTCTGATTTTGTGACATTACCAAGAGCCGACCCACTTTCCGCCTATGCACCGTTTATTCAGACACTTCATCGCCGCGCTGTGCTGCATCACCATCTTCTCGGCGACAGGAACGGTCGATGGATTTCTTCGCGTCCTGACAACCAACCCGCAAGCAAATCCCGGCGCTTCGCTCGTGCTCACAGGTTTTTTGAATTTCCTCCTTGTCTCCGCGATATGCCTGGTGGTGCTCGCGCCGGTGACTTCCATCGCCGATTACCTGTTTACGAAAAAATGGCCGGTGCCGGTTTATGTTCAATTACCCTCGCTTGTCCCGCTGCTGATCGTCTATTTGCTGCCATGGTGGTTCATTCTCCCGTGTCGGGTGGCCTTTGTGGTGGGTGCGCTGATCCTGATGCCGCCCCTGCTGGTTTACTGGGGGGTATTCAAGGGCACGGATATCGAGATGTTCAGCGACCGGTGAGCAGAGCCGTGACGCGATCGCCCTGCCGACTATTTGTGCGACTCGCGAGACGGAGTTTCCTAACGAAGGGATGTATTGCGGTCAATCCCTTCGCTTGAGACCCGTCCAGAGAAGGCGCGGGGGGCCAATGATTCCCATGCCGGCTATCACCAGCCATGGCGCGAGCATCAGGCAGACGAATATCACCCAATCCGACATTGCCCCGCCGATGCGGCCCCAGGCGACGGGAGGATATCCCTTGAGGAGATGTTCGGTGAGGAGCACCCAGAGCTGCCATAGAAAAAGCGGGGGCAGGAGCAGGCTGATGATCGTGGCCAGGATGAGCGGGATGCCGCGCAGCCCGTAAGTCCGGAAAAAGCCGTCTTCAAACTCAAAGAATTCCCCCGGACTGATGATTAACAGGGCGAAAAAGAGCGTAATAACTCCAGCCAGAAAAAGCGTGATGGCGAAGAGAAGCGGACCGGGTTTGGCCGGGGAGAAGGAGGTTGCTTCCCGGGCGTAATGCCCGGCACTCACATACATGTCGCAACCACCTTTGAGGAAGAGCACTCCAAGAGCCGCAATCCCGAGAGATACCAGTAATTTCTTCCACCATGCCATAGGAATAAATGTGGAAATAGTGGTTTGCCGGGTGGGTGTCAACGCAATTGGGAAGGGGTGTTTGGGATGAATTTCTTTACGGTTGGGCCACCGGTTCAGGGCTGTAACATGTGTTACAACGTAACACCCATGGCGGTGTCCCGGGCCGGGGTTGGGGTGCCCCGTTGGGGCTTCGTAAATCTTTTTTTCCGGGATCGACCGGGGGAAATCGCCCGTGGCAGGAAACCCGGTGGG
>Ga0068860_100003054_pt1 | contig 17286 bp, 22 predicted proteins | sample KBSSwiS32_FD_66597 | JGI IMG/M metagenome (GOLD analysis project Ga0068860, IMG submission 66597) | Switchgrass rhizosphere microbial communities from Kellogg Biological Station, Michigan, USA - KBS Switchgrass S3-2 | ecosystem: Host-associated > Plants > Roots > Rhizosphere > Soil ... | reverse complement strand
GCTGCCGGGAGACTAGATCTGCCGGGAAAAGGCCGTGCTCGGCGAGCGCCTCGGCTCGAGCTTTGGCGATCACCGCGGCTTGGCTCGAGCGGTCCGAGCAGGCCCGGTGCTCTGGCTGCCAGTTGGTCACCTCGAAGGTGAGATCCGGTCGAAGGCTGCGGGCTACCTTGTGGCCGACCACCCATCGGTGGGACAGGTCGACCGGCTTTCCACACTGGCCGCATGGCATCGGCAACCAGGCCGACACGATGGCGCGCGCCTGCTCTACGGCGCGTCCTGACCAGACCTCGGGCATGGGCCGAGGGTAGTTGTGTCGGCGGTCTGTGCTGCGGATCGGGGTCTACCTCGGCGCGTCCTGTATCTCACCAGATGGGTACGGACTAGCGGACGCTTGCGCGGCGGCACCCTCGGCCCACCCTGATAGGTACGGCGGTGGTGGCGGTAGGTCCTCAGGGCGGGCGGGTGCCTGTAACTAGACAGACACACGCTCACCCTGAGGACCGGTCGAAGGTCTCAGGTATGGGCTCGAGCATGGGCTCGAGAGGGTGGCAGGACGGGGCCTGCGGAGGACGGCATACGCGCAGGTGGGCATGGTCGGCGGTGATCGGGTCTCCCGCCTTGAGGTGGCCGGACTCCCTTAGAACTCTCCCACCTCGCCCGCTAGCCTGCGCTCTCGGTACGCGCCGCGTCCCCTGCTAGGTCCCTGTGGGCTTACGGCGCGCTGGAAGTTGATCCCGCTCTAACCGGGGACGTCACCGCGGGCTAGGCGGCATACCCGTTACCTACGGGCACAGAGGGCACTACGGGCAGGCTTCCTAGCGGGCCTGGTCGTCCTGGTTCTGGCTCTTGCTGACTGCCAGACGGCAGGCGTCGAGTGACGCCCGCCGCCTGGTGTTCGGGTCAAACTCGTGTCGCTCGGCGGGTTCGATTACGGGCGGCGGCGGTGGGCCGAGGCACGCGAGGTTGTTGAGCCGCTCGCGCTGCTCGAGCAGGACCTCGGGTATAGGTGCCTGGTGGTCGCCGCCCTGGCGCTCAGGACGAAACACCGTGACCATGGTCGGCGCGGTAGTCGGATCATGTGGGCCGTAACGGCTCACTGGCGAACCACCCGAAGCGTGACGCCGCGCCCCTCGTGGTCAGTGAACAGGGCAGACGTGGGGATCTCCCATGCGTTGCGCACCTCGAGTTGCGAGCGCGTCCCCGGAATGGTGAACAGGTACTCGACGCCCTTGGACCCATGGAACCGGCCGCCGCGGTCCTCGACCAGGCGGCGGAATGGCAGCCATGCCGCGTTACCAACGCGGATGTTGGCGTCGAGCTCGAAGGCGATCGGGTAGCCGGTGGCGGTGAGCCGGTCGAGGAACTCGCCCGTATTCCGCAGGTCGGTCGCCATCATGGCGCGGCCGGTCGCCGAGTCTGTGGCCTTGTCTCCGTTGACCACGAAGTGAGTCCCGCCGAACCAGGCCGCGAAGCCCTGGTGGTCGACAGGCTCGAGCAGGACCGCCCTCAGGAAGCGGTCATCTGAAAAGTGAGCCTGGCCGTCGTGGAGGAGTGCCGACTTGGCGTCGACCAGGGTCAGGCGGCGGTTGCGCCAGGCGATCGCCTGCGCGCCGCGGATCGGGTGGGCTAGGCCCTGGTCCTTGCCGGGGAATGTGGTCCAGTTCTTGAGCAGGACGCGAGACAGGCCGCGCCAGTACCAGGGCCACTTGAACTCCTGGACGGTGAACACGTCCGCTCGAGCCTTGACCGCCCTGAGGTCATGGACCACCTTTGCGGCCGACATGGCGGGCGTTCCCTTGATGTTCTGGCCGACGAATCGCACCCATGGTCCGGTGGTCATGAGCAGACCTCGAGCCGGACCGTGGTGGTCGCCTTGAGGGGCTCGCCTGGTTCCACCACCCAAAACCAGAGGCCACCCTCGAGGACGCCCTTGACCTTGTGGCGTAGCCCTGTCCATTGGGCGAACGCTCGAGCCTCGGCGATCGCGTCATCCCACCAATAGAACTTCACGCCGGACCACCTACCTCGACGGCGACCAGGCGGCCGTGAGTGCACGTCGGCCGGTGCTCAGAGACACATACGGCGCACCGCTGGCCCGGTGCTGGCGGCTCGGCCTTGAGGTCCTGGCAGAGGGCGGCGATCTCGCCGCGGAGGTCCTCGAGGGCCTGGACCTGGCCGCGGGCCTGCTGGACGGCCGCCAAGTTGGTATGCAACTTGGCGACGGTGAGCGCGTGCCGTAGGTCGTCCCTGGCCCTGGCGATCGCCACCGGGTCTTTGTGCCTAACGGCGTCGTACTCGAAGCGGAGCCTCTCGCGGTGGACCTCGGCGGTTTCGAGCGCCTCGAGGGCCTCGGAGTAGTGATCTGTCATGGCGACAGGGTTCCGCTCGAGGCGGCGAGATCGCCGCAACCTGGTTGACGTCGGCGTGTCGGATCTACTGACAAACGGGGTAAGGATGCCTTACCTTTGGGCCATGACAACGAACCGCGGCCGAGTCCGCACCCATCGCCAGATCGTCGCTCAGGTCGCCGTTGAGGCTGTAGCCAACTGCCCCGATGGCTACGAAGCCGACACGCGCGCCGCCGTCCTCGCCGAGGGTGAGGCACAGGGCGTCGCCGCCCTTTACCTGGACATGCTCCGTTGAGCGCCGAGGCTTACGCCGCTCGAGCGGTGACGTCGACTGGCAAGGTTCACGCCGTGAGGCCGTCGAGCCTGCGCCCTGCCTGCGGTGGCAGGATCATCGCCCTCGAGGTCGAGGCGGGCGAGGACGTGACCTGCGCGACTTGCCTGCGGGTCCTCGGTACGGAGCCGATCGAAACTCCCGAGTACGCCGCCATGATGCGGCGGTTGATCCGCCGCTACGGCGAGCGGGTGGGCGACGCTGACCCGATCGACTTGACGACAATGGTCGAGATCTCGCGCGAGTTTGACCACGCGATCAGGGTTGCCGTCCGCGGCCTGCGCGCGGCCGGGTTCACCTGGCGTGAGATCGGCGAGGCCCTCGGGACGTCGAAGGAAGCCGCCCTTATGCGGTTCCGGGAGCAGGCACCGAAGCCTCGGCCGGTCGAGGGCGACCTACCCGGACAGGGCTCGATCCTCGAGGCCCTCGAGGGGGTGTCGGCGTGACGAACCTCTATCGCTGCTCGAATTGCGGACAGGCATCTTTCTACGCGGCGACCAACGCGGGCGGCCTGTGCCGTGAGTGTGTCACCCTGCGCGGCAAGTTGCGGCGGGTCGTCCTCGGCCTAGCCCTAGCAGTCATCGCGGTCATCAGCTCGAACATGTGTTCGACGCCGGCCGATGCCGCCGACCCGCTCGCGGACACGCGGCCGTGTGTCGCGAACCGTGAGGCCAACTCACTCACGTCCTCGGTCGGCCGTTCCGTCCTTGAGGCGAGGTGGGAGGTCCGCGGGCGAGGTGAGCCCCTCGAGGTTGGCGGCGTTGGCCTGGTCGTCACCTATCCGTGGTGTGACCACGGTGGCCGCGATCGCGCCTGGATCGGGGTGATCTACGGGGCGAAGCGACAGGCCCTCACGGAGGTCTGGTGGAAGGCCGATCGGGAGGCCGACGACACGGCCGCCCCTGTCGATCCCACGCCGTGCCCTGGTTGCCAGATCATCGGTAAGGCGTCCTTACCGGTGGAATCGGCGGTGGCGCGATGACGTCCTGGCGTCCCACCCGTGCCCACCTCGCGGCCTCAGAGGCGGCGGCGTACCGTGCCGACGAGTCGGCCGAGGCGGCGGGTCTACTGCTCGCCGATTCGCTGCTGTTGCTCCTCGAGGACCAGGTTGAGGACCTTCCCCGCGCGCTTGACTTCCTGGCGCGGAACTATCGGCGAGCGAAGGCCGAGGCCCGCTATCGGTGGGCGGCGCATGAGGATTGCCTTGCCCAGTTTGAGGGACGCGCCGAATGATCCCCGGAGGTACCCTCGAGGAACTCGGGGGCGGCGGCGGGGGGTTGATACGAGAGGCGGCGGAGCCTCAGTCCGCACGTAACGACCTCCCGCTTGCTGCGCAGACGATCGCCGCCTGGTCGGCCGTATCGGTCCTGTTCTAGTCCCCCACGACACGAAGCCCCTCGAGCCGCCCACAGGCTCGAGGGGCTTCGCCCTTGTCTGGTCGGACCTCAGTGGATGGACGGGGCCTTGTCGTCGTCTCCCTCGAGGTGGTCGACCAGGGCCTTGCGCATCGCGTCATACGAGAGACTCCGTATGCGGCGATCGAGATTGCCGTTGGTCTGCTGGACGATCGTCGCGGTGTTGGCGGCGGTCTGTGCCGCGTTGGCGGCGGCGTCGGCCGAGGCGGCGGCGGCCTGGTCGACCTTGCCCTCGACGGCCTCGACCTGGCGCTTGACGCCGCGGACCGTGAACAGTGTCCCGATGACGCCGGTGAGAGCGGCGAAGGCCATGAGGATCTGCGCGATGAGTCCGGCCGGGTTCTGTGACTCGGGCAGGCCGAGGGCGATTGCGACCACGGCCGCCAGGACGGCGACGAACATTGCCGCGATCGCCCAGACCAGGGCGGTCCCTGAGATTGCGACGTTGCTGCCGTTGGTGTTGCTCACGATGACTTTCTCCCTACTTTCTGCGGGGCTCGAACGCGCCGCGTTGGATGAGCGCCTCGACCATGGGGCCGGGGCACGATGTGGGCTCAGGGCGTACGTCCTGGTGGCCGACGATCGCTCGAGCTTGGGGGAAGATGTGGCGGAATCTGGCGATCCGCTCACGGGTCCGCGACATGAGCGCGCCCGTTGGCTGCTCGCCCTCGGCGACTACTAGCAGGATCGCGCCGTACCTGAGGTTGACGTCGTCGTTGCCGTTGGCGCCTGATCGGTGCCGCAGGCCGCGGAGTTGGTACCAGTTGCCCGCCTGGTCGATCGCGACCTGGTATGCGATATCGGACCAGCCGTGCGTGTCCATGTGATAGTTCTGCCAGGCCCTCAGGGCCGCCATGACTCCCGCGGGTGTCTGGTACTTGGTGGTGGTGGCAGGCCAGTGGAGGGCGACGCCCTCGACCTGGTCCGGCTCGAGGCGGTAGCGCGCTCGAGGGGCTCGAGCGTTCCAGTCCTTTCGGCTGTACATAGTCACGGTAAGGCCCTCTTATCTCTCTGTGTTGGCGCTCAGTCGAGCGCGATCGGTGGCAAGCCCATGTAGGCGTACCCGTTGGTATTCATGGTGGCCGTCGAGATCGACACGTTGCCCGCGGAGTCCACGAACACGGCGTGTCCGGCTTCACCTACGCCGGTCGGGGACGCGCTCACGGCGTAGGCGAGGCTTGCTTGCGGACGGAAGCCTGCGGGGAGTGTGCAGATCGGCGTCAGGGCGGCGACGTTGGCACCGGTTCTCTTGACCAGGCCGCGTATGTACAGGAAGCCGTTCCGTTTCATGTACTGGCACGGCTGGAAGCCGCCGCCGTAGTCGGCCCATCCCGCGGCGAACGGGAGGGCGGTCCAGTTTGCGTCGCCCTGCGCGCTCGAGATCACGCCGGAGGTTGAGACTGCCTGCGGGGCGGCAACGGAGTTGTTGACGGTGAAGGAAAGATTGAGTTGCCACTTGCCGTCGTTGATCTTGTGCTCGAGGGCGGTGATGACCATTGCCTGCGAGATCCCCGCGTTAGTGTTGGCGACGGTCACCAGGTCCATGACGTCGAGGAACGCCTTGAGCGTCGTCACGTCGGTTGTGTCGCGGATCGGGATCTCGACGGCGTTGATCCGAACTGCTGGCGTGGCGTTGGCGGTGAGGATCGGCGCGGCGTAGGCCGCCGCCGCGGCGTCGGAGTCGGTGATCCCGACAACGGTGAAGTCGGCCGAGTGTGCGCCCCATTGGTCGATCGACGCCTGGTCGACGTAGGGGCCATAGGGGACCTCGACCTCGGTCCCGTTGGCGGCGTTGGTGCGTCGAAGCTTGACGTTCACAACGTTGATGCACCGGTCTGTGTCGTAGTCGACGGACAGGGCCGAGTACTTGGATTCGCTCAGGGTCGTCAGGGGCGTCGAGGGCATGTCCACCTTGCGCCAGACGTTGAGTACGCCCTTGCGGTCGACCCATGCATAGCCGAGGGTCGAGTCTCGGATCATGGCGATCTGGTCGAGCAGGGACCGGCTCGGCGTGGTGTACGCGGTGTATGGGTATGACACGGTGCTGATCCGCGACGGGACGCCTGATCCCTCGAGGGGCTTCCATAGCCACTTGGGGTCCGTGACGCCGAGGGTCCTGTTGATCTGTGAGAGTTCCGCGGCGGCGTCGACCGCGGTGAGAGTTACTCGAGCGCGCTTGGCGTCAGTCCGGGTCGGATCGTAGGACGTTTCCCCGCGGGAGATCTTTCCTCGGAACAGGGGCGACCAGAGGCCGGTGGCGTTGTTGAGTGCCATGAGGCGACACCGCTTGCCGGGTCGGACCAAGGTCGACTGTGACGGGTCAATACTGGCGTCGAGGATCTCGGCGGTGAGGATGCCGAGGTTCAGCGCGGAGCGGTTGACGGAGATCGTGTGGGTTGGCCCGATCACGTTGACCCATGTGGGGACGGGCGAGATCACGGGGAGGCCCGACAGGGCGGCCGACGTCGAGGCCTTCGCCGCGGTGGCGTCCTTCCAATAGATCGTGCCGCCCGCGGTGTTGCCGCCGCCCGCGGTGGCGAACAGGTCGACGCGGAGTCGCGCTCGCACGGTTCCGGCCGGTGCGAGTTGCGCGCCGAGGGACACTGTGACGCCGCCCGTGGTGTCGACGCGCGTGCCCTGTGTGACGGTGCTTGTGGCCGACGTCGAGAACACCGCGCCCGCCGAGTTGATCCACTCGATCGCGAGGCGGTACCAGGCGGTGACGCCGTTGAACACCGCGGCCTGGATCCGGGCCGCCGCGTACTCGCCCGCCGAGTGTGCCCAGTTCTCTGAGTAGAAGGCGTTTGGCACGCCGTTGGTCATGGCCCACCTAAGCCATTGGTCCGTACGTCCGGCCGGGGTGCCCACGTCGATCCCGTTGACCACGCCTACATCGGTGGTCCACCCGAAGCCGGAGCCCGCGACAATTCCCGTTGCGGGGAATGTCCAGAAATAGTCTGGGTCTGGCGGGTTTCTGATCTGGTTGACCAGGCCGGTCGGGGTCTGCTCGACCTCGAGCTTGAGGACGTCGGTGGTCTTGAATGTCTGGCGTGTCATGCGCCGCGCCGCCCTCCCTCGGAGTAGTACACGTCTAGGTCTGCCTGGATCTGACGGCCTCGGGTGAGGGCGTCGAGTTGCTGCGCGGTGAGGGTCACGGCAACGCTCTGCCTGTTGGCGTCGGCCTTGGCGGCAAGGAAGGCGTCGAGGGCCGGTGAGCCAAAGCCGCGCTCGAGCGCGCGGCCGAGGGTCTCGCCCTGGCGGCGGACGTAGTTCTCGTCTAGGCCGAGGGTCAGGCCTTGCACCGTGAACCGGCCGAGGTCGCGGAACACTCTCGAGGGCGAGTTGATGCCGAGGGCTTTCTTGACCGCCCGGACAAGGGCCTTGGCGAGTTTGGTTGCCTGCTCGGCGAGGGCGTCGGCGTTGGCGGCGAGGCCGTCGACCAGGCCTTGAGCGGCCTGGATGCCAGCGCCGTACATTGCCTGCGCAGCGTTGCCGCCGAGTTGGGTTCCGGCTGCGGTGAGTTGGGCTTGCAGGGAGTTGATCTGCGCGATGGCCGCGGGACCGCCCGCAAGGATCGCCTGTGCCGTGCCGATGCCGCCCTCGACGCCCGCGTTGATGAGTTGCTGGATCGAGGTCTCTGAGAGGCCGGACTGCCTGAGGGCGTCGATCATGTTGGCGAACTGCTGCGCCTGGTCGACCTTGGCCTTAAGTAGGTCGATCAACTGCTGCGCCGACCCGAAGCCCGCGCCGCCGCCGAGTTGGGTCAGGTTGCCGAACTCGACCACGGAGTCTTTGATCGACGCGGCATAGTCGGCCGCGGTGGTCTTGATCGCCTCGAGCGCGGAGCGGGCCTGGTCGAGGGCGGCGTTGTTGGCGTCCTGTGCTCGGCCTACTGCCTTGATGGCCTGCTCTTGGTCGCGGAGCCCCTTGAGGATCTTGGCCTGTTGCGCGTCGAGCCGCTTTTGGGCCTTCTCGAGGGCCTTGTCGAGGGCCTTCCCGTCGAGGGTCTTGTTGAGGTCCGCGCGGATCTTCGCGAACTTCTCTTTGAACTGCTGATCGATGTACTTGGTGACCCTGTCAATGCCAGCGGTGATCCCGCTCAGGCCCTGGAAGCCGTCGACCAGGCCCGCCAGGAAGTCTTGCGCCTGCCGCTTGCCCGCGATCCGCTCGACGGAGCCCGCTGGAACGTCCCTGGTCCCGCCTGCGCCTGGTAGGGGGACGTCCTTCCCGCCAGGGGTGCGGATGGTGTCGACGCGGATTGTCACGGTCCGGTCGTGGAGGTTGTTGATCTTGTCGATGAGGGACTGGACCTGTTGCGCGGACAGGTCCGCGTGAGTGGCCTCGACCAGGGTCTTGACCTGCTTGGGCTGTAGGTCAAACTTCCGCTTGAGGCGGTCGATCCCCTCGGCTGAGGTGTCGAGGCCGGGTGTCTTGACCTCGGTGCGGAGTTCCTTGGGAAGCCCCTTGAGGGCCTCGCGCCATGACTCCGTACCCTCGGCAACGGCGCGGATCTCGCGACCGGCTTCCTTGAACTTGGGGATAGCGCCGCCGAGGTAGGCCGCGACGTTGACAGAGGCGTCCGAGAGGGCGTTTTGCCGGTCGGTCGCTCGAGCGCCGCCCACGGTGGCGTACTTCTGTGTCGCTTCGTTGACCCGCTTGAGGGCTTTCTCCTGGCCGAGGATCGCCGAGACGACGTCACGGGTGTTCAGGCCAAGGGTCTTGATCGAGCCGGTGAGGCCCTGCGCGTAGAGGTCCTGCGCGACCGTCTGGCGGGCCTGCTTGGTCATTGCGCCCGTGGTCTGGTCGAGGGCGTCACGGAGGTTCAGCTGCGCGCCGCGGAGGTCGTCGGCGTTTTGTTGCATGGCCCGGACGGAGTCGCCCGCGTTGTCGAAGGATCGCTTGAGGCCAATGAGCCCGCCGCCCGCGCCGCCGATGAGAGCGCCGATGGGGCCGCCGAGGGCGAAGCCGGTTGCCGCGCCGCCGAGGGTTGTCTCGAGCGCGCCGAGTGCCTTGTTGCTGCGGGTCGCGCCATCGGCGAGCAGGACCATGCCGCCGATTCCTGCCGCGGTCCTGGCGGCCGAGGCGAGGGCGGCGGTCCGGGTCTCGGCGGTCTTGACGCCCGTGACGAAGTTGGCAAGCGGAGCCTTGACCGCGGTCAGGGCACCGGAGATCTTGGGGAACGCCAGGGCCGCAATTGCGATCTCGATCCCGACGTTGCGGATGGGCGACGGCAGGCCCGCGAAGAATCCGACCAGGTCCCCGACGACCTGGCCGGCCGTTTTGATTGCGGGGATCGCGGTGTTCAGGAACTCGCGGCCGAGGTCCTGCAAGTTGTCGCGGTTGTCGCGGAACCAGCCTGTTAGGTCCTGAATGACAGGGCCTAGTTTCTGCGCGGCCGAGGCGGCGAGTTTCTCGACCGCGGGAATGCCCTTGCTTAGCAGGTAGTTGCCGAGGGCATTGACTAGCGGGAGCAACTTCCGGCCGAGGTCCTCGGCGGTCTCGGAGAGCGCGAGTTTCATCCGGTCGAACTTGCCCGCGGCGGTGTTGGCGGCGGTCGAGGCCGCGCCTTTGTAGGTCTTGGCGAGGTCTGCCGTGACCTGGTCGAGGGTCTTGGTGTGACCCGCGGCGTCCTTGATATTGACGCCGAGGCGGGTCAGGCCGGACAGGTTGCCGCTCTGTGCCTTGGATAGGGCCTCTGTGACGGTGGCAAGGTCTTTGTGTCGCCCGGCTGCTACGTCGGCGGCGATGGCTGCGAGCCGCTGCGCCTTTGCTACGGAGCCGGTGGCGATCGCGAGTTTTCCGAGTGCTGGCCTGAGGTCGTCGTCGGCGATCCCCAGGGACCGTCCCATCGAGGAGATCCACTCCTCGTTTGCGGCGATCTGTTTCCTTGAGGCCCCTGCCGCCTGAGAGAGGGTCTGTGCCAGGACGGCGGCTTGCTGCGCGTCGTTGGCGGCGGCCTGCGCGAAGTTCACCGCGGCGTACGCGGCGAGGCCTGCGCCGAGTGCCGCCCCGGCCGCCGCGAACTTGGCGGCGGCCGCGGCGACGCTGCGGAACTTGGAACCAAGACGGCCGGTGGCGGTCTCTGTGGCGCGGATCGATCCCAGCGCCGAGGAGGCGTTGCCGAGGATCGCTATGCGGATCGGTCCGGCCATCTTGGTTTCCTCGTTTCCCTGGTAAGGCGGGCTTATCTGCGGAGTTTCGTGGCGGCTTTCCAGTAGGCGTCACGCTCACACGCGGTGAGGGTGAGCCATTCAGCCTTGGTCTGCCCTGTGGCGATACACCAGATGGCGATCGCCTCGGCGGTTAGCCGTCGAGCTCGGAGCCTTTTCCCGCCTCGGTGTCCGGGTCCTCGGGGTCGATCTCGCCGCCCTCGTCGTCGGCGAAGTAGGCCATGACCTCGCGGAGCGGGAGGTCCATGGCGGCTTTCTTGCTCGCCTGGACGTTGGTCTCGCCGCGACGGTGAACGTCGGTGAAGATGAGCGCGCGGAGTCCCATGGTGGGGTTGTTGTCGAGCAGGTGCGAGAGGGTGTCGTTGAAGTGCTGGGAGATCCCGATCTCCTCGAAGCCGGTGAGGCTCTCGCCCATTTCCTCGATCGTCATGGGTGAAGTGTTGGTGGTCATGCAAGGCCCTTCCTTCGTATCTGGTGGTTGATCTCTGCCTCGAGTCGCCGGACGGCGATCGGGGCGTACTGCTCGTCCGCGCTCTGCATGTAGCGAGCCGGTGCGATGTTGCGGGCGTGCCATCCGTAGTTGATCGCCCCTGCGTACGGGACGGTTGTCCCGCCTGCCGCGACGACTGCCTTTGACTTGGCACGGTTGCCGCGGACGCCACCGGACAGAGTCCCCTTGAGTCGAGGGGTGTTCCGTGCGATGACGGCCGCGGCTTCCCTGGCGATGGTGGAGAAGGCATCCTTGAGGTCCGCGATCTCGAGGCCGAGTCGCTCGAGATCGCGGACCGTGGCGTTGAGGTTCTCAACCTTGACCAGGACGACCATGGGTCAGGTGGTGACCTTGGTGGGCTTCGCCGTGAAGTCCCAGGAAACCTCCACGGTCCACCGGGCGGTGGTCGAGGCGTCGGCGTCGCCGCCGATGAGGGTCCCGTCCGGCTCGGTGATCGTCACGTTGCCGCTGTAGTGCGGCTGTGTGGTCGACGCGGCGGCGTTGCCGTAGGGCTTGACCAGGGCGGCGACGGTGGTGCCCGCGGCCGACCAGATCTTGTCCCACAGGCCGACCGCGGCGTCGAGGTCCTGAGTGAGGACGAACTTGAGGGAGTAGATCCTCCCGCCGCCTGCCGCCGCCTCGCTGAAAGTCGTCTGGTCGGAGTCGGCCGCGCGAGAGACGATCTCACAGTTGAAAACCTGCGAGGTGTAGTCGGTCCCTCCGATGCTGACGGTGAGCAGGCGGGTGCCTAGTGCGGTCATGCTGTTTCCTCTCTGTGTCCTGTGAACACGGCGCACGGCACGGAACCGGCTCCGAAGTCGATGAGTTGCGGGGTGATGGTTGTGACTACTAGCTCGGCCGCGACGGCTTCACGGAGAGCGGGTCCCTTGGCCTCGAGGTATTGCTCGGAGGCCGACAGGTCTTGTGGGAGGACGAGAACCAGGGACCAGTGGACTACGCCACCGAACCGGTTCGGGTACTCGGTGCGGTCGTACCTGACCATGACGTTGCCGGGGTTGGTCGCGACAACGAAGTTGGGCAGGCCGACCAGGCCCTCGACTGTCGAGGCTGCGGCGGCGAGGACCTGGCGTACGTCGGCGTTGCCTCTCATCCGACTCGCACCTTGCGGAATGGCGCTTCAAGACGGCGGATCTCGGAGTCACTCGAGCCGATCCGAATCCCGCCGCCCTCGACCTGCTGGACGGAGAGCGGAAGGTTGCGCATCGCCAGGTTGCGGTGAACGCGGCGAAACAGGGCCTCGGCGAGGTCGTCGGGCCACGCGGTAGCGGTGGCGGCGGGGACGCGACAACGTCGGGCCTGTGACTTCCGCTCGGCGGCGAGGGCGTCGGTGAACTGGTCATCCGTCCAAGACGCCGCCGCCTGGCCGAGGTAGGCCTTGCAGGCGGCGACGTCCGGGACCGTGCTCACTTGACCTCGACCTCCTGGCCGTTGACCAGGAACGTGCCCGCGACGTCGAGGACGTACAGGCCGCCCGTGACGGCGGTCTCGACGCCGCCCGGACGCTGGACGGTCTCGACGCCCTCGAGGACGTCGCCCACCTTGTAGGCCTTGGGCTTGCTGCTGCCTGTCATGCGGTCTCCCCTTCCTTCGCCTGGTCCTCGAGCGCCTGGTCGAGGCTCTCGAGCAGGTCGCGGTATTCGGCGTTGGGCATGGTGTTGATGCTGTCGAGGTCGACGCGGTCGAGGTCGTTGAGGGCCTCGAGCCGCACGAGGACGGCCTCACGCTTCGCAACCAACTGCTGCGCGTCGGGGCCGGTGACCTCGAGCAGGTAGGCGTCCCTCGCGTCGAGTTCCGCGTCCGCAAGGTAGCGGTCGTCCGCGGGCCGGACTGCGCCGCGGTCGTTGCGGCCGACGTACTCGGTCGGTGCGGCCGAGGCGGGCTGACCCGCCTCGACCGCGGCCTTGGTGCGCCGCGTCATCAGACGTCCGCGGTGGTGTAGTCGATCGGCTTGACGTCGGAGTCCCGCAGGACCGCGGATGCGCCGTAGCCCCAGATTGCCATGTCGATCGACTTGACCTGGTACTCGAACGTGAACCGCTTGGGGGTCGACGCCCAGGCCCAGACGGAGGTGGGCACGAAGTTGTATGACTTCTTGTCGTTGCCGGTGCCCAGCGCCCAGGCCGCCCGGATGTCCTGGTTGCCGAGGTTGACGCGGTCGAAGCCGCCGCCCGTGGTTCCCTGCGCGTTGCTCGGGCCGACCACGGGGAGCAGGTGCCGACCGGCCGAGTCCTTCGCGCCGACCAGGGCCGGGAACAGGTTCCCGTCCGCGGCGAAGGCCGTGAACCGGTTCCCGCCGCGGACGAACTGAAGGCCCGCGAAGTAGCCGGTGAGGGCGTCGACCAGAGCGGCATCGACCGCGCTGGCAAGGTTCAGCTCGGCGGTGGGAACCGCGGCGAGCAACGTTGCGATCATGGCCTCCAACGACTCGTACCAGCCGTTGAGCATCTCGGCCCAGATGATCTGGTCTGCCTGCGGGGAGCCGCCCTGGTCCCAGACCTCGCGGACGATCTCGATCTTGCCGGACTTGGGGGCCGGGGTGATCGTCTGGGAGGTGGCTGCGAACGCGCCAGGGGTGGGCTCGACGCCCTCGGTGTGAGCGCCGACCAGGCCGGACGCCGAGGAGAACTTGGGCACCGTGAACGGGGTCTTGTCCTCGACCACGCCGGTCGAGACGAGATCCCAGAGGGGCCGCTGGAACGTCAGGTTGGGCACGTAGAGGTCTGGCCGGTTCTGCGTCGGGTTGAGGCTCGACACGTTGGCCGTCGACACGGCGAATGTCTCGAGGTCGGCGGTGAACTGCTCGATCCGCTGGCGGGCCTCGGCGTTGCCCTGCTGCGCGTCACGGAGGTCCTCGACGAACGAATGGGCGGCGGCGGTGCCGTCGAAGCGGTAGGGCGAGGGCTCCTCCACGGTGAGCCCCTCGGTGGCCGACACGCTCTCGCGGGTCTCGGCCTGCGGGTGGATGAGGGCGAAGCCATCGGCGATCGCCTGCGCGATCGGAGCGACGTCGAACGTCGGAGCCTCGGCGGTGGCCTCGGCCTCGGCGGGGGTCGCCTCGGGTGCGGTGGTGGTCATGCTGTTCCTTTCCTGGACGTCGAAGGCAACGCTCCGAACACGCGCCCCACCGAAGACCGGTGCAGGCGTGAGACTGATCTCTTGAATGGGGACGTCTACGGCGTGGTACACGCCGTCCTTGACCGCAAACCGGGCGGTCTCGTGGGGGCCGATCGAGAGGCCGTCCCAGACGCCGTCCTCGGCCATGGTGAGGGCGTGGTCACCCTTGGGGCCGCGGGCGATCTTGAACGCGACCTCGAGGCCTTCGTTGGTGCCGATGGCCTCGAACAGGACGCCGACTGCCTCGGTCTTGTCGTGGAGGCCCCACAACTTCACGCTCGAGAGGGTCTGACCGTAGGGCCGGACCGTGCCGTTGGCAAAGGTCCACTTGCGGCCACCCTTGACGCCGATGACGTCCCACGGCACGGCGAGCCCGCGAATGACTCGGGCCTCGCGGTCGACGGAGAACACCGGGCCAACGACGGCCTCGACGTCGAAGCTTGAGACGATCTCGCCCTGGTCGGCGGTGGTGGTCATGCGGTCTCCTGTTGACTCGGAAGGGCACGGAGCGGCGTCGGTGCGGGGGCCTGGACCTGGTCGGCCTCGAGTGGCGGCTTGTCCTCGAGGCCGCGGATCTCGTCCTTGCCGATCGCGCCCACCTCGAGGCCGATCTTGTAGGCGGCGAACCGCTCGGCGGGGCTCGAGCGGAGGAAGGCGTCGAGGTTGAACTTGGCGTACTGGCCGCGCGGCGTGACGTCGCCCATGCTGACCCTGTCCTCGAAGGCCTGGCGGTAGAGGCCGAGGGTAAAGTCTGTGAAGGCCTTGCGCCGCTCGAACATGTTGGCGTAGGTCCTCGAGGTGGTCGATACGCCGAGTTCCTCGGGGTCGATGCCCGCCTCCCGCGCGATCTCCAAGACGGCGTGCTGCCGCTGCTCGGCGAGTTGCAAGACCTTGGGGTCGAAGCCCGCGGCGTTGTACTTGAGGGCGGCCGGGACGTAGGCGGTGGTCCGGGTCTGGCGGGCTCGCGACCAGTCATCGAGGAACGCGGCAATGGCGGCTTCCTCCTCGGCCTGCGCGGCTTCCTCGTCCTCGAGGGTCGAGGCGAACGGGTCGACGCCGTCCTCGGCCGGTGAGAACCAGTCGAGAGGCGGTATGCCCTGCGCGGCGTTGGCCGCGTAGGCGTCGAGCGCCAGGCACGTCCGGATGGCTCGAGCCCCAGCGATGAGCAGGCCCTCGGTCGGGGAGTCGAATCGGATGAGTTCCCGGTCGGGGACCTCGCGGCCGTCGACCATGACCCGCCCGCGGTCCTCGTCCACGGCGACCTGGCGCGGCTTGAGCCGCTTGACGTAGGCAGGCCATACGCCGTTGAACTCGGTAATCCTCCACCAGGCGACGCCCTCAAAGAGCATGTCCTCGAAGGTGCGCGCCATGGTCACGGATCGCGGGACGCTGCGCTCGGGCTGCTCGAGCAGGGGGCATCGAACCTGGCGGCGGTCCTTGTCGAATACGTCGATCGGCAGGCCGCCGAGGGTGCCCGCGATGAGGTCGCGCGATCGCTTCACGGCCGGGACCTGGATGGCTGCTCGGCGGTCGATCCGCGGTGCGGCGGCGGTCGAGCCGAGGTAACTCTCGACGCCGACCACGGTTGACGGGAATGAGGTCTCATCCACGGCGAAGCCCTGGACCTGGTCCGGGTCGACGGCAGGCGGCTCGAGGTCGAGGCCGATCAAGTTTCGGAAGAATCCCACGGCCGGAACCTTGCCGTCCGTGAGCGCCGATTCGGCGGCGACACGCCGCGGAGGTCGAACACTTGTTCGAGGCCGGCCGCGGGCTAAGGCCGCCTTACCGTCGATCCGGCTAGGCCGACGCCAGGTGTACGCGAGGTGCTCGCGACGTCGAGCGGGCCTGAGATTGACTCGCCTCGATCACCCACGCCGCGGCCTTGACGGCGTCCGCTCGAGCGGTCGACGCCATCCTCAGTCCGTCGACTCCCTTGAGTGTCCGGGCCTCGAGGATCTGCTCGGTGAGGTGGTCGCCGCCGTCGTGACGGAGCGTGTCCTCTGTCAGGTAGCGCGAGATCGCCCCGATCGACGCCGAAGCTCGGCCGGTTCTCGCCTTATGCCGGACCTTTTTTACGGCTGGATCTGTGACCAGGGACGCACCCACCTCGACCACGCCGCGGTACCTCGAGGCCCTCACGGCGGCGACGGCCGCCGCCAGGTCGGCGTGGTCCTGGACGGACACCACCGATCGGGACCCTCGACGCCACGCCAGGGCCACGCTCACGCCCTGGCCGGGGAATCCCTCGATCGCGGCGGCTCGAGGTATCCCGGTCGGCGCGTCCTCGACCAGGGCCGCCCAGGCGTCGGCGTCGAGGACGGCGTCCCCTCGAGCCGACTTGGTCTCGCGGAGTTGCCAGACGTTGAGGTACTGCGCGGTGAATCCGGCCATGGGGTCAGGGTCGTCAAACTCGGGGTCACTCTCGCCCGCTAGGGCCTTCTCGTACTTCTTGGCGATCATGCGCTCACGCTGCGGGGACCAGTGTGGGGACGCGCTGCGCCAGGCGTCCGGGTCGCCAGGGTCCGCACCGGGCGGGGCCGCCCAGAGGAGGAGCAGGGTCGACGGGTCATCGATCGTCAGGGCGTCTGATATGTAGGTCCGCATGAGGGAGGTCGCGCGGCGGTGCGCGGTCGACGTCAAGTGGATCTGAGGACTCGACCGCTCGAGGGTTGCCGGTTCCATGCCCTCGGTGACGGTGTCGGGCTTGACGTCCCAGCACTCATCCCCTAGGCCGAGGGTGCAGTCGTACCCGTAGACCGCGTCCTGTGCCCGAACCATCCACCGGTCGCCGTTGAGGGTCTCGACGGCTTCCTTGCCGTTGGCCTTGGTGACGGCATCTTTGCCCCAGCGGTCGAGGGCGTAGGGCCACGCGCCGCGCTGGATCTCGCGACAGATCGCGATATCGGAGCCTGTGTGGATGATCGTCTGGACCTCGCCGAACAGGGCCTCTCCGAACTCCATCCGCCACAGGGCCACCGATCGAATCCGGACGGACTTCCCCGCGCGCCGAGGGCAGGACTCGACCACGGTCTCGTAACAGAGGGTGCCGTCCTCGCGGTGCTCGAGTTGCCGGACGATCGCGAGGGCCTGCCACCACCGGAGTTTCGGTGTGCGTTTCTGTGTCGCCTCGACCCACGACACGGCATCGGGCACGTCGGCCGGGAGGTGAGTGCAGAGGCTCGAGCCGTAGGAACAGATCGCGTCCTCGGCCGGGAGTGTCATCGCGTACGGCGGGGCCGCGTCCTCGGGCACGTCGGCGAACTCGGCCAACCAGGGGTACTCCCGAAGCCGCTCGGCCGACCATCTGAGGTCGTCGCGCACGTTGGCTAGTGCCGTGTTGGTGAGCGGGCCTGTTGGCCTGGTCGTGAGTGTCCCCTCGGGGAGAGAGAGCGGAAGG
>Ga0068860_100003046_pt1 | contig 17301 bp, 14 predicted proteins | sample KBSSwiS32_FD_66597 | JGI IMG/M metagenome (GOLD analysis project Ga0068860, IMG submission 66597) | Switchgrass rhizosphere microbial communities from Kellogg Biological Station, Michigan, USA - KBS Switchgrass S3-2 | ecosystem: Host-associated > Plants > Roots > Rhizosphere > Soil ... | reverse complement strand
GGCCTCGAAGTCGCGGGCCTGCTGATGCTGCCGTTCCTCGGCGAGCGTGACGCCGACGACCCGCAGCGCGATGCCGACCTCGCGGGCCTGCTGGACGGCCAGGTCGAGGACGGGCGCCAGGTTCGGCCCGAACGGGTTCAGGACGTCGACCGAGAGGGGCTCGCCGTCCTTGGTCCGGATCCCGTCCGCACCGACCTGCCACCCTGCGGCGTCGAGCAGCCGCTTGGCCTGCTCGGGGTCGTGGGCGAGCAGCTCGGGCGCCGGGGTCGCACCCCTGGAGACCGGGGACAGCAGACCGGTGGCGGGCTCGTCGTACGGCGAGAGCGCGGTGTCCACCAGTGTCTGCCGGTCCAGGGCGTGGTTCAGCGCCGTCCGGACCGCGCGGTCGGCGAGCGGGCCCCTCGGGTTCAGGAACAGGCCCATCGGGACGCCCGGGTTCGCCCTGGTCCAGAGCTCCGCGCTGCCCTCGGGCAGCTGCAGCAGCGCCGCCCCCGCCAGGTCCGACATGACGTCGAGGTCGCCCGCCTGGAACTGACCGACCGCCACCACCGGGTCGGTCACGAACGACACGTCGATGCCGTCCACGTGCGCGGCGCCCTGGTTGGCGAAGCCCTGCGGCGCCCACGCGTACTCGGGCCGCTTGACCAGCGACACCGACTCCTGCGGGGTGTAGGAGCGGAACACGAACGGTCCGGTGCCGACGACCGACTCCCGGCAGCGGGTGCCGGGGTCCTTCGCCCAGTCCTCGGCCGCGGAGATGCCCAGCGACGGGGTGGTCAACGCCTGCAGGAAGGCGGCGTTGGGCCTGCTGAACCGCACGGTGACCGTCCGCGGGTCGGCGGCCGTGGCGCCCTCGTAGCCGCTCAGCAGCGGCGCCCCGACGATCGAGAGCGCACCCATCCTCGCGATCCCGTCCAGGGTGGCGACGACGTCCTCGGACCCGAAGGTGGACCCGTCGCTGAAGGTCACCCCGTCCCGCAGCTGGAGCGTGTACTGCGAGGCGTCGGTGTTGACCTCCCAGGACGTGGCGAGCCAGGGCACGACCTCGCCCTCGACGTTCTGGTACACCAGCGAGTCGACCACCTGCCGGGAGAGCCCGATCGACGCCCGCAGCTGCAGCTGGTAGGGGTCCATGCACCCCTCGTCGACGCTGAGCCGGTACTTCAGTGTGCCGCCGTCGGACCCGCCCGCGGCGCCCCCGGAGGAGGCACCGCCCGATCCACACCCGGCGAGCAGGGCCACCGCCGCGAGCGCGGCGACGGCGCAGGCCGACCGCGACCCGGGCCTGGCCCGTAAGGTTCCACCCATCGTCCGCTCCTTCATGCGAATGGCGCGCTGACCGGTTCCGGCCGTCGGCGCAGCGAGAGCAAATGCGCCGGAGGTTGCGCCGCGAGAACGTGGAATTTGCGCCGTTGTTTCGACGATTCCCCGGGCCGCTGACCGCGCCGGATGCCGGGCGAGCCGGGAGAACGGCGACACTCACGCCGGAACCGGGCCCGACCGCGGTTCTCGCCGCTGTCGGCGCTTTCCGCCCCGACGCGCCGCTGACCTGCGCACTCGTGAGCGCAATAGGCTCGTCATCGCAGTTCAACCACCGCGACACGAACGCGAACCTAGGGTGCATCCCGCGGAGTGCGCTCCGCAGCCGTGCGGCGCACGGCGACACCCGTCGCGGAGGACCGGATCCTGTGAGATCACTGCTGCGCCCGACACTGAGACGTGCCCTGCAGGCCGTCGTCACCGTGTGGGCCGCCTACACCCTGACCTTCCTGCTGCTCAACGTGCTGCCCGGAGACGCCGTCCTGGCCCGGGTGGGCGCGGACACCGGCCTCGACGAGATCTCCCCTGAACAGCTCGAGGAGCTGCGCCGCTCCATGGGGCTCGACGGCTCCCCGGTCACCCAGTACCTCGACCGGCTGAGCGGCCTGCTCACCGGGGACCTGGGCGACTCGATGCGGACCGGCGCGCCGGTGGCGACGACCATCACCGACGCCCTGCCCGCCACCCTCGGCCTCGCCGCGGCGGGCTTCGTGGTGGCGGTGGTCGGCGCCGCCGTCCTCGCCGTCGTGACCGTCCGGACCCGGTCGGTCTGGCTGCGCGGGCTGCTCGGGTCGCTCCCCGGTCTCGGGCTCGGGCTGCCCGCCTACATCATCGGACCACTGCTGATCATGGTGTTCTCCTTCGGCCTGCGGCTGCTCCCCGCCGCGGGCAGCGGCGGACCCGAGGCGTTGGTGCTGCCCGCCGTCACGCTCGCCGTGGTGCCCGGCGCGATGATCGCCCAGATCCTGGTGTCGAGCCTCGAGCACGCGCTGGCGCAGCCCTACGCCACCACGGCCGTCGCGAAGGGGGCCGGGCGGCTCCGCACGATCCTGGTGCACTGCCTGCGCAACGCGTTGCCGCCCGCCCTGGCGATGGCGGGTGTCGTCGTCGGGACGCTCCTGGCGGGGTCGGTGCTGGTGGAGACCATCTACTCGCGGGCGGGCCTGGGCCGGGTGATGCTCGACGCGGTGAACAACGTCGACCTCACCGTGGTGCAGGGGGTCGCCCTCGTGGGCGCCGTCGCGGTGGTCGTCGCCAACCTGGCGGCGGACCTCGGCACCCGGTTGCTCGACCCGCGGGGCCGTGCGCCGCGGCGCGTCGCCCCCGTCGTCCCCGTCGCCGTCGGGAGCGCGTCGTGACCGCGGTCGTCGTCGGCACCGCCGAGGTCCCGCGCCGCCGCGGACCCGCGCTGCCCATCCGGGCCGACCTCCTGGTCTCCGGCGTCATCGTCGCCCTGTTCGTGCTGGTCGCGATCGTGCCGGGCCTGTTCACCGCGGCCGACCCGCAGCTCGCCGTGCCCGAGGAGAAGCTGTTCGCCCCGAGCGCAGGCCACCCGTTCGGCACCGACCAGATCGGCCGCGACCAGTTCGCCAGGATGGTGCACGGCGCGGGCGTGTCGCTGTGGGCGGGGTTGCTCTCGATCGTGGTCAGCCTCGGCGTGGGCGGGCTGCTCGGCCTCGTGGCGGGCTACGTCGGGCGCGCCGCCGACACCTTCCTGATGCGGCTCTGCGACGCGATCCTCGCGATCCCGGGCCTGCTGTTCGCCCTCACCTGGATCGCGGCGTTCGGGGCCGGGGCCCGGTCCGTCGCCGTCGCGGTGGGGATCGCGGGCGTCCCGACGGTCGCGCGCATCATGCGAGCCGAGGTCCAGCGGACGCGGACATCGGTCTACGTCGAGGCCGCACTGGCGTGCGGGGTGCGTCCCGCAGGCGTGCTGTTCGGGCACGTGCTGCCGAACTCGTGGCGGCCCGTGCTCGCGCTCGCGCCGCTGGAGTTCGGGCAGGCGCTGCTGGCCATGGGCGCCCTGGGCTACCTCGGCTTCTCGGACTCCACGGAGGGGCCCGAGTGGGGCGCCCTGATCGCCCAGGGACAGACCTACCTCGTGGTCGCGCCCTGGCTGCTCTTCATCCCCGCCCTGTCCCTCGCCGTCGTCGTCATCGCCGTCACCCACCTCTCGAGCCTCCGGAACGGACGCCACGCATGAGCGAGTCGATACTCGAGATCACCGACCTGTCCCTGTCGTACGTCACGGGGCTGCGGGCGCGGCGGCGCGTCGTCCACGGGGTCTCCCTCACGGTGCCCGCCCGCAGCGTGGTCGCCCTGGTGGGCGAGTCGGGCTCCGGCAAGAGCACGCTGGCCCACGCGATCGCCCGCCTGCTGCCGCCTGCGGGTCGGATCGACGGCGGCTCCATCCGGCTCGGCGGCACCGACCTCACGGCGCTGAGCGAGAGCGCGATGCGCGCGGTGCGCGGCAAGCGGATCGGCTTCGTCCCGCAGGACCCCATGACCTCGCTGAACCCGACCCACCGGATCGGCGCCCAGGTCGGCGAGGCGATCAGTCTGCACGAGCGGTGCACCCCCGAGGAGCGGGAGACCCGGGTCCGCGCCCTGCTGCAGGACGCGGGCTTCGCCCCCGAGAACCTCGACCGGGTCCTCGCCGCCTTCCCGCACGAGCTGTCCGGCGGGATGCTGCAGCGGGTCCTGATCGCGCTCGCCTTCGCCTGCGGCCCGGAGCTGATCGTCGCCGACGAACCCACGAGCGCGCTCGACGTCACGGTGGCGACCCGGGTGCTCGACCACCTGCAGGAGCTGGTGGCGCGCAACGGCTGCTCGCTACTGATCATCACCCACGACCTGGTGCTGGCGGCGCGGCGCGCAGACCGGGTGGCGGTCATGACGAACGGCGAGATCGTCGAGGTGGGACCTCGCGAGCAGGTCCTCGACGGCCCGACGCACCCGTACACCCGCGCGCTGGTCGCCGCCCGCGCACCCGCCCGGGTGAGCGCGGAGGTGCCCGCGGACGCCGCCCCGGTGCTGGAGCTCCACGACCTGACCAAGACCTTCGTCGCCCGGGGCCGGGGCGAGTTCCGAGCCGTCGACGGCCTGTCGCTGACGGTGCGGGCGGGTGCCACCTACGGGCTCGTCGGCGAGTCGGGGTCGGGCAAGTCCACCACGGCCCGTCTCGCACTGGGCTTGGTCGACCCGACGGCGGGCCGCGTCGTCCTGCGGGGCCGCGACCTCGCGGACCTCTCCCGCGGCGAGCGCCGCGAGCTGCGGCGGCACGTCCAGGTCGTCTACCAGAACCCCTACCGCTCGCTGGACCCGCGGATGACCGTCGAGCGGATCGTCGCCGAGCCGCTGCGGGCCTTCGGCGTGGGGACGCGCACCGAGCAACGGGCGGTCGTCCGGGACCTGGTCGACCGTGTGGGACTGCCTTCTCACCTCGTGAGGAGCCGCCCGCACGAGCTCTCCGGTGGGCAGCGCCAGCGGGTCGCGATCGCCCGCGCCATCGCACTGTCCCCCGAGCTGGTGGTGTGCGACGAGCCCGTCTCGGCCCTCGACGCCTCCGTGCAGCGGCAGGTCCTCGACCTCCTGGTGGAGATCCAGCGCGATCTCGGGGTGGCCTACCTGTTCATCTCGCACGACCTCGCCGTGGTCCGGCATCTGGCACACACGGTCGGGGTGATGCGGGGAGGCAGGCTCGTCGAGGCCGGGCTCGCCGAGCAGATCTTCGGTGCCCCGCAGCACGAGTACACCCGAGAGCTGCTCGCCGCGGGGCTGGGCGAGGGCGACCGTGCCGTCGCCTGAACCAGCGTCGTCCATCGCCCGTCACCGCCGGGGCACGTTGCGGAAACACGGGGCGCCTAGCGTTCCCGCCCAGGGCCGTCGCGGTCCCGTTTCGGGGCCGCGGCCGGGTGATGGGGAACGAACTGTGCCGAACGACCAGATGGTGACGGACGTGCTGCTCAGCAGGATCCTCCGCGGCACGACGACGACCACCGACAAGCTCGACGAGCGGGTGATCGGTCGCGAGTTCGGCAGTGCGCGCGCTGCAGTTCGGGGCGCGCTCAACCGGCTCACGGTCAACGGCCTGCTCCGGCGGGCGCCCCGCACGGGCACCACGCCCACCCACGACATCGTGCGGGAGATGCCCTACCTGGTCACCAACCTGCGGGGGGCGACCCAGCGCTGCCGCACCCTGTCGATGGTCCGGACGGACGCGGACCCGACGACCGCGGAGCTGGTCGAGGTGGCGCCCGGGGCGCCGGTCACGCGGATCGAGCGCGCCGTCGACCTCGGCGACCGGGTGGGCCAGCACTGGACGATCCTGTCGGTGCTGGACCCGGCCGCCCACTTCGGCGCGGAGGGCCTGCCGGAGGAGAGATCCTGGTACGAGATCGAGGCGGCGCTGCTCGGTCAGGACGAGTTCACCGTCGAGCGGCGGTGGACCGTCGTCCGGGCCGCCGCGGAGGACGCCGAGCTGCTCGACGTCGAGGTGGGAGCCCCCATCAGCTTCGTGGACCGGGTGATCCGGGACGGCTCGGGCCGGCTCCTCGACCGCAGTTTCGGCCGAACGTCGCTGTCGGCGAACGTCGTCGTGGACCACACACGGGTCACTGTCGACCCGGCCAGCGGTACGACGACCTCGTCGGCGATCGGTGTGTCCGACGGCGGCTGAGCACCCGCACCCCCGCGGTCCGACGGGCGGGATCCGGACTACGCCTGCGACCTGCGAAACGATCGTGTCACGGAATCCAGATCGGCCCGCGCCCGGGACGACTTGGACAGACGTCGGGGAGTGCTGGAAAGATCAAAGCCCCGGTGACATGACCGCGAGGTCAGGGGCCATCCGGGGCTATTCGGCGATCACCGTAGCACGGCTGTCTGAAGGAGGCATGTGCCTGCGAACGGCTGGGTCGACGACTGGCTCTCCACGGCCCGCTTCGCCGTCTACGTCGACGCCGCCGACGGCGACCGGAGTGCGCGAACGGCCGGCGCTACGACGCCAACGCGACGTCTCGTCGTCTCCTCGACACCGCGGTCGAGGACGCCCACCGAGGCCGGCGAGGACCGACGGTCCCGCCAGGCAAGGTCATCGCCGAGCTCGGCTTCGGCTTCTGGCGCTACCTCTCGTCGAAGCGGCACCACGACGACCTCTGGGTGCCTCGACTCCACACCGCGTTCCGCCCGGGAACCGACCGCCGCGCGGTCGACGAGCCCGTCCGACGCCTCCACGATCTCCAAAACCGGGTGGCTCACCACGAGGCGCTGCTCCGAAACGATCTCGACGCCCGCCAGCACGATCTCGTGACCGTGGCCGGGCTGCTGTCGGAGCCCCTGCGCAACTACCTACTGATGAACAGCAAGGCCGCAGCGCTGATCCCGTACGTCCGCGCTGACGACAGCGACGTGGGTTCACCTCGCACTCACTTCGTCTACGCGAGCGGTTCGCGCTCAACGCAGGGTGGACCACCGAGCGCGGGTCCGCCTCGCTCGTCGAGCGAGTAGCGCCGTGCCTCGCAGTCGGTGCCGTCTCAAAGGTCCTGGACCTTCACTCGTCCGCTGCCCGTGCGCGGAAAGGAGGTGTGTGTGCGGATCTCGTCCGGCACACCGCGTCTCCCGAGATTCTCGCGACACCACGCTCGGAAGCTCGCCTCGTCGTACCCGTCCGCGGGGAGGACGTGGGCTATGACGACGGCGTCGAGGACATCGTCGGCACGGGAGGTCACGGCGACGTCGCGAACCAGCGGGCAGGCCTGCAGGTCGATCTCGAGCGTGTAGGTCGACAGGTTCTCACCGCCCCTGCGGATGATGTGCATCCCCCGACCACGAAAGGCGAACCGCCCGTCGGAGTGCCGCACCATCACATCCCCGGTACGCAGCCACCGGCCGTCGACCAGCGTGGCGGCGGTCGCCTCCGGGGCGTCGCGATAGCCGAGCATCAGAGTGTTTCCGGGCTCACCGCGGACCCAGAGCTCGCCCGGCTCGCCGTCCGCGGCCTCGGTCCCGTCCTCCCGGACCACCCGCACGGCCTCCACACCCAGGAACGGACGTCCGATGACCTCCCGGTCGTCCACCTCCCACGGCGTACTGCCCAGCACACCGGTGACCGACTCCGTCTGACCGTAGATCTGTCGCATATGGACACCGGGCACCAACCGGTCCCACTCGACCCAGTCCGCGGCGCTCAGCGTCATGCCGTAGTGCACCGCACGCAGCGCACCCGGCTGCACCGGCCGGCCGGACTCCATCGCGCGGTGCAGGGCCATCCTCAACGGCGGGGCGACCATCGACGCGACGGTCGCTCCGGTCCAGCGTGCGGCATCGAACCACCGGGTCGCACTGAACCGCGGCACGACGGCGATGGAGCCGCCGGTGACGAAGGGCGGAGCACAGATGTAGAGCTGGGCGTTGGTGTGGAAGAAGGGCGAGCACAGGTAGTGCCGGTCGGAGCCCAGGTAGCCGCCGTTGCGCGCCAGCCGCTCCGCGGACGTGACGTAGTTGCGGTGGGTCAGCTGCACCAGCTTGGGTGGTCCGGACGTGCCTGAGGTCGGCAACAGACCGGCCACCTGTCCCGGATGGGGAGCGGGCGGGACGCACGACCGAGCGGACAGCTCCCTCGGGGCGGTGGTCGTCCAGAGCTCGTCGTCGGCCACCCGGAGGACCTCTACCCCACCGGGCACCGACGTGTCGGCGGTGGTGATCGCCAGGACCGGATCGGTCGCGTGGGCCGCGCGCCGAAGAGCGAGCAGACCGGCGTCGGGATCCATGGCCTGCACGATCGCCCCGTTCGCCGGAACGGCGAGCCACAGGGCGAGGGTCAGCGGGGCGTTGGGCAGAACCAGCAGGACCGGGCGGCCGTCTCGGACGCCGCGGGCGGCGAGTCGGCCACGCAGATCCTCGACGTCGGTCGCCAGTCGCTCCCAGCTCACGGTGCCGAGTGTGTCGGGGCGCCCCGGATCCCGGAGGAACACGACGGCGTCCGCGGTGGGTCGGGCGCCCGCCCAGTGGGCGAGCAGGCTGTGCAGGGTGCGACCAGTGGAGACGTCGTACACGGTCAGTCCCGGAGCGGGGTGAGATGGGTCGTCCGCCCGCGCAGCTGCAGGAGCGTGACGAGGGTGATCAAGCCACACCCGATGGTGTAGTACGCCGCAGCGAGCGACGTACCGGTCGCCGACACCAGCGCGGTGATGACGAAGGGGGCCGTTCCTCCGAAGAGGGCCACCGAGAGTGCATAGGCCAGCGACACCCCGGTGACCCTCTGACGGGTGGGGAAGCGCTCGGACAGCAGCGCGGGAAGCGGGCCCCCGACCAGCCCGATCAGGACCCCGGCGACGACCAGGGCGAGGAGTGCAGGCCCGAACCCGTGGCCGAGCAGTACGAACAGGGGGTACGACAGCACGATGGTGGACGCGGTGCCCACGAGCATGACCGTGCGCCTGCCGACCCGGTCCGACCAGGCTCCGGCGAAGGGTACGACGAGGCCCGCGACGCATCCGTTGATCAGGGTGAGCAGGTAGGACTGGGCCAACGGCATGCCGAGGGTCTTGGACAGGTACGTCGGCATCAGAACCATGAAGGTGTAGCCGGTGCAGGAGTACACCACGACGATGCCGACCGTCGTGACGACCTGTTTCACCAGGCCGCCTGCCGGCGCGGACGGCGGGGGTTCCGATCCTTCCCCGGCCAGTCGGGTGAAGGCCGGCGTCTCGTCGACCTTCAGGCGCAGGTACATCGCGACCAACCCGAGCGGCGCCGCCAGCAGGAACCCGACCCGCCAGCCCCAGGACTGCATGGCCTCCGGACTCAGGGCGACGATGAGCACCGTCGCCATCCCCGCTCCGGCGACGAAGCCCATCACCGTCGTGAAGAACGACCAGGATCCGTACACCCCGCGGCGACCCTCCGGGGCGTACTCGACCATGAGCGAGACCGCTCCGCCGAACTCTCCTCCCGCAGCCAGACCCTGCACCACACGCAGCGCGGTGAGCAGGATCGGCGCCCAGATGCCGATCACCGCGTAGGTGGGCAGCGCGCCGATGAGGGCCGTGGCGCCCGACATCAGCGTGATGATCAAGACGAGGACGGGTCTGCGGCCTGCCCGGTCGGCGAACCTGCCGAACACCGCCGCTCCGACCGGGCGGAGGAAGAAGGCGAAGGCGAACAGCAGGAACGCCGCGAGCAGCCCGGCGACGCCGTCCCCGGTCGGGAAGAACAGCACCGCGATGATCGGTGCCATATAGCCGTAGAGGGCGTACTCGTACCACTCGACGAGGTTGCCCAGCGAGCCGGCGACCAACGCCCGCCGCGACGCCCTGACGTCGAGGACCTTTCGGGTCCTTCCACCTTCCGTACCCACGTCCATCGCAGGATTCCTGTCGCCTCAGGCGGCGTCGAACGTGATGACGCCGCGGATGTTGCGGCCGGCGTGCATGTCCGCGTAGCCCTCGTTGACCTGGTCGAGGGAGTAGCGGGTGGTGATCACCTCGTCGAGCTTGAGTCGACCCGAGGTGTAGAGCTCCAGCATCTTGCCGACGTCCCGCATCGGTGCCACGCCGCCGAACATCGAGCCAAGCAGACGCTTCTGGTACAGCGTCAGCTCGAACAGCGAGATCGGTACGCCGAAGTCGGTGGACGGTCCGAGGGAGGTCACCACACAGGCACCCGCTTTGCGGATGGCGGCGAACGCCTGCCGGACGTACTCGGGGTCGAGTACCCCGACGGTGATGATGGCGCTGTCGGCGCCCTGTCCGTCCGTCAGCGACCGGGCGAGCTCGGCGGCCTCGTCGATGTCGTCGCTGACGTGGGTGGCCCCGAGTTGCTGAGCCATCTCGCGCTTGAGCGGAACCGGGTCCACCGCGATGACGTTCGCCGCCCCGGCGTGCACGGCGCCCTGCACAGCGAACGCCCCGATGCCCCCCACGCCCATCACGATCACCGTGTCGGCAGGTTGGACCTGGGCGATGTTGACGGCCGAGCCCCAGCCGGTGTTGACCCCGCACCCCACCAGGCACGCCGACTCCAACGGTAGCGACGGGTCGATCTTGACCGCGGAGGTCACGCCGACCGTCGTGTACTCCGAGAAGGTGGAGATGCCGCACCACTGTCCGACCGGGCGGCCGTCGAGGGACATGCGGAAGCTGTTCGGGTCCTCGAAGCGGGCGCCGCGCAGCAGGCTCGCCCCGAGATCACACAGGTTGCCCATCCCGACCGCGCACCACCGGCACCGCCCGCAGCTGGGGAGGCAGGAGAGGACGACGTGATCCCCGACCGCCCACCCGGGTGTACCCGGGCCGACCTCGACGACGACACCGGCCCCCTCGTGCCCGCCGCAGGTCGGCAGGGTCTCCGACGGGAGGTCTCCGGTCGCGACGTGATCGTCGGAATGACACATCCCCGAGGCGGCCATCCGCACCATGAGCTCGCCGGGGCGCGGGCCCTCGAGGTCGAGGTCGACCACCTCGAAGCGGCCCGGGATCTCGCGCAGGATCGCGCCTCTGGTCTTCACCGGCTGATGTCTCCTTCGTCGTCGAGGGGCAGGGCGGGACCCCCGACCGGGTCCCGCCCTGCCCGCTGTCGCAAGGGCAGGTCAGCGACCGCCGACCGAGCTGAACGGCAGCTGGATCTTCGGCGCGACTTCCTGGGCGATGAGCTGGAGCGACTGGAACCACGGGGACGGGTCGTCCATGTAGTCGTGGGTCTCGACCTGCAGGACACCCCAGCCGCCGGTGAACTCGTACAGCTTGTTGAGTTTGTCGATCACGGTCTCGGGTGAGCCGACGACCCAGACGTTGTCGCAGATCCATTCGAGGTCGACGTCGGCCTTGGTGGCGCCGACGTCGTTCATGTAGCCCTCGAGCATCCCGAAGCGCTCCCAGATCGGCCACAGGTAGCGCTCGAAGGCGTACCCGATGCCGCCCTCCATGGCGAGCTTCTTGGCCTCCTTGTCGGAGTCGGCCACGAACACCGTCTGCGAGACGTGGTACTTGGAACGGTCCGGGGTGTGCCCGTTGGCCAGGGCAGCCTGCTCGTAGGTCTCCCAGTGGGTCTTGAGGATCGACGATCCGGAGTAGATCGAGACCGGCATGAACCCGCGCTCACCGGCGAACCGGATCGACGGCGAGTTCACCGACAGACCGGTCACGGCGATGTCGAGCTTGCCGCCCCACGGGCTGTAGTCGGCGAGCTTGTGGTCGTCATGGCCCTCGCCGTCGTCGACCTCCTCCGGGTAGCCCGCGGACCAGTACTCACCCTCGTGGAAGAACGGCTCGCGCTTCCAGATCTTCTCCATGATCTCCAGCGACTCGCGGACCCTCTTGGGGTTGTTCTGCAGGTCGGTGATGCCGTGCAGGTACGAGGCCTGCGGGTAGGCGCCCGCCCCGACCCCGAGGAAGTAGCGGCCCTCGAGGATCTGCGACAGCCAGCCGACCTGGATCGCGAGGTCGGCGGGGTGGTGGTGCGGGAGCAGGTGCGCCATCGGCGCGAACCTGATCCGCTCGGTCTGGACCGCGGCGGCGGCGATCACGAGCTCGGGAGTGGGGATGCATTCCCACTTCTGGGTCGCGTGCTCGGCGACCATGAACTCGGTGAAGCCGGCTTGGTCGGCCTCCCGGGCGTTCGCCAGAGCCCAGTCGAAGGTCTCGCGAGAGCTGCGCTCCGGGCGCATGTACGGGATATGGATGAGTCCGGATTCCATCGGTCCTCTGTTCTCCTCGTTGCTGGACGTCGTCGCTTGCGGTGCGGGGTTCCAGAGAGTTCAGCCGCCGAAGAAGATGTCCTTGGCGTGCTGGGTGTCGAGGTACTCGTGCACCTCGGCGATGCGCCCGTCGGGCGCGACGCGGAACAGGAAGTGACAGCGCGGGTCGTAGACCCGGCCGTCCTTGAGCTCCGCGTACGAGTCGGCCTCGACGGCCACCGAGTCGCCCTCGGCGACCATCGAGCGCGGGGTGATGCGCAGCGGCGCCGTGTAGACGTCCGCCACACCGCCGATCAGCGCCCCGAAGCCCGCCTTGTCGTAGGAGCCGGACATGCCCTCGAGCTTTCCCGACACCCACCACGTGACATCGTCGGTGAGCGCGGCGAGGGTCTTCTCCGGCACGCCCTCGGAGAAGATCTCCAGAAAGCGGCGGACGGCGGCTTTGACATCCACATCGACGTCGGTCATCGGTGTCTCCTACACGAGGGTTCCGTCGGGGGCTTTGCTGGAGAATCGTGGCGCGACTTCTTCGGCGAAGCGAACGAGCTCGGCGTTCTGCCGCTCGGGCTCCAGGTGGCCTTGGCCGAACATCAGGAAGCACTCGTTGAAGCCGAGCCGGTCGTGGGCCTGCTCGATCTGCCGGGAGATGTCGTCCGGAGTGCCGATGAGCACGTTCGGGAACTGCTGGCCGTGCGGGATGAACCACTTGTCCCAGAACCACCGGTGTTCGGCTTCCAGCGCCTGCGCCTCCTCGCGGGAGTCGGTCAGGATGAGGAACCCACCCCAGGCACCGACGTCCTCGCGCGCCACCTCCCGGCCGACCTTCCTGGCGGACTCGGTGTAGCGGCTCCACAGGGCCTCGCAGAAGTCGAGGTCGTTGGCGAACACGATCTGCTTGCCGCCCTCGCGGGCCCACATGTCCACCGTGCGCATGGAGTAGGCGAACGCGCCGTAGAGCTTCGGGTATGGGTTCGTGTAGGGACGTGGCGCGATCCCGATCTCTCGGACGATCCCGTTCTCGTCCTGCCCGGCTCCGAACTCCGCATAGGCGGGATGGCCTGCCGAACCGCCCTCGGGCGGGTACTCCCAGTACTTGCCCTTGAACGAGAACATCGAGTTCTCCCAGGCCTTCTTCACGACCTGCACGGACTCTTCGAAGATCTCGCGGTTGATCGCGTCCTGCTCGTTCTTGGCCTTGGCATGAGCGACGTTGGTCGCCCCGACGCCTCGGATCGCGGCGTAGGCGTCGACCCACCGGGCGTGGTAGCCACGGGTGAAACCGACGATGAGCCGACCCTGCAGCATGTGGTCCAGAGTCGCGATCTCCTCGGCGACCCGGACCGGGTTGTGGGTGGGCAGGACGTAGCCGAGGATCCCCGCCTTGAGCCGCTTGGCGTGCAGGCCGACGTAGGCGGCCAGGATGCCGGGGTGGTTGGTGATCTCGAAGCCCTCCACCTGCAGGTGGTGCTCGGGTGAGCAGTAGGCGTCGTAGCCCAGCTCGTCGGCGAGCCGGATGTAGCCCACCATCTCCTCGAGGAACCGCTGGTAGAGCTCACCCCGTTGGCCGGCCATGCCCGACTCGAGCTCGTGCCGGCGTCCGATCACGCCGGTCTGCATCAGACTGAACTTCACAAGAGCGTCTCCTCGGTGGTCGTCTCCGGTTGCGACGTCGGGCCGTCAGGCGACCTCGTCCGACGCCGCGCCCGATGGGTCGGTGATCGCGGTGATGTCGAGCAGCTCGTCGACCGCGGTTCGGACCGCCGCGGCGTTGTGGAGGTGCCGGACGGACCGGACTCCCAGGTCGTCGAGGACTGCGGCGACGATTGCCGGCTCCAGTGGCCCACACGGAGCCTCCAACCTGCCGACGCAGGCGCCCTGCTCTCGGAGCGCGTGGTGTGGGTCTGCGCCCGATCGCAGGTAGAGGACCACCCCTCGCCCGGTTGCGGACACCTCGCGCATCGCCACGTCCAGCCTGCGCGCACAGCCGCACCGCAGAGACCGGAACACGTCCCCGATCAGGCACTCGACGTGGATGTGCACCGGCACGTCCTCGCTCGCCACCTCCCCCGCGACCATCGCGATGTGCTCCGCTCCGTCCGGGAGGCCCCGGTAGCCCACGGCCCGGACGGTGCCCGCCATCGTGGGCAGACGCGTCGCGGTGACCCGCTCCACCCGGGTCTCGATCCGTCTGCGATGGGCGGCGAGCTCCGCGATCGTGATCATCGTCAGCCCGTGCTCGGCGGCGAAGTCCACCAGCTCGGGGCGGCGGGCCATGTGTCCGGGCGCACGGGTGCTGACGATCTCGCACAGCACTCCCGCCGGCGCCAGGCCGGCCAGGCGAGTGAGATCCACGGCGGCCTCGGTGTGCCCGGCCCGCTCCAGGACCCCTCCCGGCCGCGCCGCGAGAGGTACCACGTGGCCCGGCCGAACCAGATCGTTCGCGCTCGCCGTCTGCGAAGCGAGGACGCGCGCGGTGTGGGCCCGGTCCCGGGCCGAGATCCCCGTGGTGACGCCCTCGGCGGCGTCGACGGTCACCCGGTACGCAGTGCCGAAGCTGTCGGAGTTCGTGGGGTGCAGTGGCGGCAGCGCGAGGCGCTGGCAGTCGTGCTCCGGCAGCGCCACACAGACGAAGCCACTGGTGTGCCGGACCACGAACGCCATGGTCGCAGCGTCGATGTGCTCGGCGGCGACGATCAGGTCGCCTTCGTCCTCCCGGTCCTCACCGTCGACCACGACCACCGGACGACCCGCGGCGATCTCGGCCAGGGCCTGCTCGATGGAACCCACGTCAGACCGCCACGAGCTGCCGGAACCGGCTGGCGTGGAACACCAGCGGCGCGGCGTTCGGCTCGGCCCGGATCCCATGGACCGCGAGGAGCACGACGGCATGGTCCCCTGCGGGTACCTCCGCGTGGATCGAACAGTCCAACCAGGCGACGGCGCCATGGACCAGAAGGCCGCCGTCCGTGGTCTCGGTCCAGTCCAGACCCGCGAACCGATCACCCTCCTTGGCCGCGAGCCTGCCCGCGGCACCGTGTTGGTCCTGCCCGAGCACACTCACTCCCAGCCGCGGCAGACCGCGCAACCGCGGCCATGTGCGCGAGCTGTTCTGCACGCAGACAGACACCAGCGCCGGGTCCAGCGACACACAGGTGAAGGAGCTGGCAGCCATCCCGACCGGCACTCCGTCGTCCATGGCGCACACCGCCGCGACCCCGCTGGGGAAGCATCCGTAGACCTCGCGGAGCCGAGCCGGATCCCCGGTCACCTCTTCGAGCTCGATCATGCGGTTCCTCCCCTTCGAGGTACGGCCTCGTCGCTCGACGATGCACCAGAAGCTATCTACACCGACGTAAACTGTCAACGCCAACGTAACCCGGAAGGCCGCTTCCTGCCGCCCTGGCGAGGACGGAGCCACGGAGCCGATTGCGCGTTTACATTGATGTAGATACCGTGACCGTCGACCGCGCACAGGGAGGTGGCGGCCGCACGACATCGGAGAAGGATGTCCGCACGCCCCTCCCGCACCAGATCCGGAGGGTCCCTGTGACGACCACCCAGAAGTCGACCGAGGCGATCGTCGCCGAGCTGGCCGAGACCGAACAGGTCCACCGCCTCCTGTCCGACTACGCGTTCCACCTCGACATGAACCACCCCGACGAGATCGCGGAGCTGTTCACCGAGGACTGTTATGTCGCCTACGGGCCGGACTTCGGCGCCGAGGGACGCGTCGCGTACCGCGAGACGTTGTCCGGGATCGGGAGCTTCTTCGCCGCCACCAGCCACCATGTCTCGAACGTCGTGGTGGACTTCGGGCCGGACCTGGCGACGGCGACTGTGCGCTCCGTGCTCTACGCCTGGCACAAGTACACCCGGGACCGCCCGGACGGACACTTCTTCGGGCAGTACCACGACGAGCTGGTCAAGGTCGACGGGCACTGGCGGTTCGCGCGTCGGGAGCTGCGTGCCTCCGGCGTGGTGGACTTCCACGTCAAGCAGCAGATCCCGATCGGCCGCGCGTGAGCGGATCCGACCGCCTCGAGCTGCCCGCCTACCGCGACATCCGCATCGAGCACGCCGGACCGATCTCGTGGATCGTGCTGGCTCGGCCGGACAAGGCCAACGCCCTGTCCACCGCCATGCTCGACGAGTTCTCCGACGCGCTGGCACGGCTCGCGGACACCGGCGGACCGATCGTCGGGATCCGCGGCGAGGGCAAGGGCTTCTGCGCGGGCTACGACGTCGACCAGGTCGGCAAGCCGAAGGCCGCCGACCCGGTCGCGGACCGGGACCGACTGGCCCGCAACGTGAACCGCTACCTGGCGATCTGGGACCATCCGAAACCGGTGATCGCAGCGGTGCACGGCTACTGCATCGCGGGCGCGACCCAGCTGTGCGTGTTCACCGACCTGACGATCGTCGCCGAGGACGCACGGATCGGCGAGCCCGCCCTCCCCCTCGGCGGCGGGTACATCGCACCGCTATGGGCACCACTCGTCGGACCGAAGCGCGCGAAGGAGCTCGCCTTCCTGCCGGGCAACGCGATCGACGGCCGCACGGCGGTGCAGTGGGGGTGGGCGAACCACGCAGTGCCCGCCCACGAGGTCATCAGCACCGTCGAGGCGCTGGCCGCTCGGATGGCGAAGATCCCGTCGGATGTGCTGCGCATCAAGAAGCTCGCGATCAACCGCACGATGGACGCCATGGGCGTGCGCACCGCCGCCGCCCAGGTGCCCGAGATGGACGCCCTGCTGCACCTGTCCCCGTCGGTGCTGCAGCTTCGCGAATGGATCGGCGAGGTCGGGCTGAAGAGCGCCATCGCCGAGTTCCACACACCACCGGAGGAACGCACGTGAGCATCGGATTCACCAAGGACGGGCACGTCGCGCGGGTCACGCTCGACAACCCCAAAGCCCTCAACGCCATCTCCCCCGCCATGGACGACGCGCTGCTGGCCGCCTGGACCGACATCGACGGCGACCCGGACATCTGGGTCGCCATCCTGGACGCGACACCCGGTAGGGCGTTCTGCGCCGGCGCGGACGTCTCCGGTGGCACCGACCGCGACGGGCGCATGGCGCTCGGCGGCGGCCTGACCGGAGTCGGAGGGCCGCGATACGTGCTGCGCAAGCCGCTGGTCGCGGCGGTGCACGGCTACGTCATCGGCGGCGGCTTCGAGCTGGCGATGTGCGCGGACGTCATCGTCGCCGCGGACGACGCGCAGTTCTTCATCCCCGAGGTGAAGGCCGGGATCATCGGCGAGTCGGGAATCCTGCACCGCGCCG
>Ga0068860_100003043_pt1 | contig 17315 bp, 19 predicted proteins | sample KBSSwiS32_FD_66597 | JGI IMG/M metagenome (GOLD analysis project Ga0068860, IMG submission 66597) | Switchgrass rhizosphere microbial communities from Kellogg Biological Station, Michigan, USA - KBS Switchgrass S3-2 | ecosystem: Host-associated > Plants > Roots > Rhizosphere > Soil ... | reverse complement strand
GGCGACGCGCCGCACGAGCCGGTGCGTCCAGGGGAAAACCGTCATGGGCAGCGGCACCACGTCTCGTCGCTCCGGATCGAGGTCGAGTCGCGGACCGTGGCACGTGCCTGGTCGTACTGGCTCTTGATCGGTCCCGCGGGGCCCGACCGATGGGGCCGCTATAGCGACACCTTCGCGCCGGTCGGAGACGAATGGCTGTTCGTCCACCGCCGCGCCAGTGTCGATGGACTTGCGGCCGTCCCGACAGCCCACTACGCGACAGGGGGTGGACTGTGAACACGAAGTACGACGTGATCGACGCCGATGGGCACGTGCTGGAGCCCGTCGACTTCTGGAGAACCTACATCGACCCCAGCTTTCGCGAACGCGCCCCACAGCTGGTGGTCGACGAGCGCGGTCGCACCCGCCTGCGGGTGGAAGACCGGTTCGTGGGCGCCCCGCAGGGCATCGGCATGATCGGCTCCCTCGGCGTTGACCGAACGGGCGACATCACCTCCTTCCAGTATGAGGAGGGGCGGCCCGGCGGCTTCGATCCGCACGCCCGGATCCCGGACATGGACTTGGATGGGATCGACGCGGCGTTCCTGTACCCCAGCATGGGCCTGTACGCCGGCGCGATCGAGGATCCTGAGCTCGCCGCAGCGTGCTGTCGCGCCTACAACCGGTGGATCGTCGAGTACTGCGCGCCCTATCCCGACCGCCTGTTCCCGGTAGCGATGCTGCCCATGCAGTCGGTGGACCTCGCCATCACCGAGCTGCGCTACGCCCGCGAGGCCCTCGGGATACGGAGCGGCTTCGTCCGTCCCAACCAGTACCTCGGTCGGAACCTCGGCGACCCCGCCTACGACCCCCTGTGGGCGACGGCCCAGGATCTCGACTTCCCGATCGGCGTGCACGAGGGGTCGGGCGGCATGCCGTCGTCCGTGGCTGACCGCTTCCGAACTCCGGGAGCACGGCACATCTGCTCGCACACCATGGAAATGATGCTCGCGTGCCTGAGCATCATTTGGGAGGGCGTCTGCGAACGGTACCCGCGCCTGCGGTTCGCCTTCCTGGAGTCAGGCGGCGGCTGGGTGCCGGGCTGGCTCGATCGGATGGACCGACACTTCGCCAACAAGGGCGTCTTCGACGAGGCCCCGCTCAGCATGCCGCCCAGCGACTACTTCCGCCGCCAATGCTGGATCTCCTTCGAGCCTGTCGAACAGAGTCTGACCTACGTCGTCGATTACATCGGGCCGCGCAACATCTTGTGGGCGACGGACTATCCGCACCCCGACGGGTTCTTCCCGGGCGCGCCAGCCATGGTGGCGGCCAAAGTGCCCGACACCCATCGACAAGCCGTCCTCGCCGGAGGAGCAATGGCCTTCTACGGCCTCGACTGACCGCCGGCGGCAACGTCACGAGCTCCGACCGGTGGTGTGGGTGAAGCGCCCCCGGAGGGTGAACGGGCCAACCGTCGATGGCGGGGAAATGGCCGTGCGCTTACATCGAGTTGAAGGGAAGGTGAATTCCTGTCGTCGCCTTCTGGTCGTAGCTCGCAGCCTCCCTAGGATCCCGGCCCGTGCTCGACGTCGCGAAATATTTCCGGAACCCTGCGAACGTGGTGGAGCTGGCAGCCGGCGAGAGGCTGTTCTCGCAAGGGGATGTGGGCGAGACGATGTACGCCGTGCTCGAGGGCACGCTCGACATCATCATCGACGACACGGTCGTGGATCAGGCATCGGCGGGTCGACTCGTAGGGGAGATGGCGATCATCGAGTCGGCGCCTCGCAGCGCCACGGTGGTTGCGGTCACGCCCTGCCAACTCGCTCCGGTGGACCGGAGGCATTTCCTCTTCCTGGTGCATGAGACGCCCACGTTTGCGGTGGACGTGATGCGCGAGATGGCCGAGCGGCTCCGTCACGCCCACGGAGACATCACCCAGTTTGGGTGAAGCCGCGGCGGGCCTTTCGCGCTTGAGTGAAGTGGACGTACCGCACGTCTGGGGTGACGAACCGCAAGGACAGAACCATGGCTGAAGACACACCACTGAGTGACACCCTCGCCGGCATGACCCTCGTGTCGATCGAGATGTGCAACCTCGATCCCCGAGAGCTGATGCTGGCCCGCATCGGCGCTCTCGCCGCAGTGGACGCGCCCGCCGCGTCGTACGTTCTCAACGCCAGCTCGGCCTTCGAGGTGGGAATCACGCTGGAAGACGTGCAGGGCATTCTGATCGCCATCGCCCCCATCGTGGGCACCTCGCGGGTGGTGTCGGCTACCGAGAAGATCGCTGAGGCACTCGGCTTCGTGATCGCCGTGGCCGAGGCGGAGCTCGAGGCCGAGATTGAGGCCGAACTCGAAGCCGAGGCCGAGGCCACCTGACTTCGGGCGAGACGGGGCGGCCATCACGCGGCCGCCACCGTGAGTTCCGGGAAAAGAGTCTGGACGGAGCACGACAACGCCTCGGCGAGGCGGCGGGCGGTCGCGGGGCTGGCGCCCTTGGCTCCGCTCACCAGCTCGGAGAGATAGCCGGCCGAAAGCGCGGCAGCCCGAGCGACCTCGGCGCGGCTCACACAGTGCAGGCGGCAGAGATCGTTGAACGCCCACCGGTTTATGGCCAGGCCCTTGGGGCGGCCGACGCTTGGGTTAGACATGGGCACCACCATGACAACTTTGGCGAAACTTGGCAAGTAGCTTTTTCGCGTCGTGCGTAACTCGGGGAACGTCGCTCCGGCTGAGTACAGTTCGCCAATTCCAGACAGAAGTCCGCCTAAATCGATGGGGCGATGGTGTGAACGAACGAACGGCCAAGGCGATGGGGCGAGCGGTCCGCAATCGCATGCGAGAGTTGGAACTCAGCCAAGCGGAGCTGGTGCGGCGGTCGGGGCTGTCGGAGCCCACGGTGAACGCCATCACCCGAGGGGCGGTGTCGGCCTATCGAGACGCCACGTTGCTGCGCCTGGTGGTGGCGCTGGGGTGGAGTCGCGATTCCGTCGACCGGCTGCGCGAGGGCCACGCGCCGGTGGTGTCGGGCGGAGGCGAAACCGCCACCCGGCGGGTGCGGGCCGCCGATGAGTCCAACACCGCGGCCTGGGGCGCCATCCGTCGGCTGGAGGAACGGGTCGACGCCCTGGCGGCCGAGGTGGCGCAGTTGCGGGCCCAGAACGGAGACCGGGCCGCGGCCAAGGCGAAGCGGTAGGTGCCGGCCGCAGGTTTCATGCCGGTGGGGTGAAATGGGTACTTTGCCGGGTCCCCGTTGACCTGAGGAGGTCCCGCCGATGCAACCTGCCCGCCTTCTCATGCTGGGTTGTGGCTCCGTCGCCCAGTGCACTATTCCGATCTTGCTGCGCGAAGGCGTCGTGGACGCGAAACGGTTGACCATCCTCGACATGGTCGACAATCGGTCCCGGATAGAGGAAGCCATCGCCGCCGGGGTCACCTACGTGCAAGACCGCATCACCCAAGAGAACCTCGACGAGATGTTGAGCGGGTTGGTAACCGCTGGCGACATCATCATCGACCTCGCCTGGAACATCGACGCCTGCACCATCTTGCAGTGGTGCCGGGACCACGGCGTTCGCTATATGAACACCTCCGTCGAGCTGTGGGATCCGTACGCGGGGGCCGAGTCGCTTCATCCCTTGGATCGCACGCTTTACGTGCGCCACATGGCGATTCGTCGAATGATGGCTCGATGGGGTGACAACAACGGCCCGACCGCGGTGCTGGAGCACGGCGCCAATCCCGGTCTGGTGTCTCACTTCGTCAAGCAGGCGTTGGTGGAGATCGCGGCCAAGGCTCTCAAGGACGGGCACATCGTGATCGGGCGGCCGGTCGTGGAGCGCTGCTTGGCCGATGAGCGTTACAACGAGCTGGCCCAGGCGCTCGGGGTGAAGGTGGTGCACATCGCCGAACGCGACACCCAGATCTCCAACCTTCCCAAACAGGTGAACGAGTTCGTGAACACCTGGAGTGTCGAAGGGTTCTACGAGGAGGGCATTGCGCCGGCCGAGCTCGGCTGGGGAACGCACGAGAAGCAGATGCCACTCGGCGCCTATCAACACGCCGGCGAGGGTCCCGGCAACCAGATCTGCCTGCCCCAACCGGGCTGCAAGACCTGGGTCCGCTCGTGGGTGCCGTGCGGTGAGATCACCGGAATGGTGGTGCGTCACGGCGAGTCGTTCACCATGAGCGAGCACCTCACCGTGTGGGACGGCCCGTCACCCGTCTACCGTCCCACCGTGCACTACGCCTACTGCCCGGCGGCCGATGCGGTGGCATCGATGCACGAACTGGAGATGCGCCACTTCGATTTACAAAGCGATCAGCGCATCCTGAACGACGAGATCGTGTCCGGTCGAGACGAGCTCGGCGTGTTGGTGATGGGTCATCCATACAAGGCATGGTGGATGGGCAGCCTTCTCTCGATCGAGGAGGCCAGGGCCTTGGTGCCGCACCAGAATGCCACCACCATGCAGGTGGCGGCCTCGGTGCTGGCGGCGACCAAGTGGATGATCGAGCAACCCAACCAGGGCGTGCGGGTACCCGACGAACTGCCGTGGCGGTATGTGATGGAGCACGCCGGGCCGTACCTGGGCACCATGTTCTCGGGCCCCGCCGACTGGGATCCGTTGGTCACCAGGGTGCGCCTGTTCGCTGGCTACGACGGCCGCTGGTTCGATGAGAGCGACCCGTGGCAGTTCGGCAACTTCCTGGTCTGAGGCCTACTTCGGCGGCACGGCGAGGTCGACACAGGCCAGCGATGTGTCGGGCCCTGGTGCGTTGTTGAAGGCCGCCACGCAGATGCGCTGATCGCTGGCGGTGTAACCCACATCGAGCGAAACCGTGCCGGCGGGTTGCTTCACCGCCGCGGTGGCCAATGGTCGGGCGCCCGCCACCACGACGCGAACCGGGTTGCGGGTGCTCGGGTCCGATACCCGGCCCGAGATGTGCACGTACCCGTAATGCACCTCGATGGTCACCGCTCCTTGAGGCGGCGGGCTGCCGAGTGCGGGTCGAGCGCCGACCAACGAGATCGGCGCGGTGTGGAGTTGACGTTGGCTGCGCGCGCCGTCCCACGAGTGGAAGCCCATGATCAACTCGCCGTCGGCCCGCGTGATCACGCTGGTACCGCCGGGACCCACGTAACCGTCGTCGGACGAGAGCCAGGGTTGATCGGTCGTGACCTTTTGGCATGGGCCGAGCGGACCGCTGCAACGGGCGGCTCCCACGCCGTATTGGTCGCTCTTCCAGTAGTTGCCGGAGTACAGCAGCCACCAACCTTGCGCGGTGGCCACCATGGTCGGGTTCTCGATGCCGCCCGCTTCCCACTTGGCGGTGGCGGTGAGGATGAAGGTGCTGCCGTTCGGCGCGAGCGCGGTTCCATCGGCGCTGAGACGATGGGCCCAGATCTGGCGGGACGAGCTCACATCCTTGGTGTAGAGGTACATCTTTCCGTCGAAGGTGCGAAGCGGCGACGGATCGATGACGCCGGTAGATCCCGGGCCGCCGCAATACAACGGGCTTCCCTTGGCGTCGTCATAGGGGCCCTCAGGACGAGACGCCGCCAACACGGCAATGCATTGTTGGCCGGTGTCGGCCTTCGGCACGCTCACGTAGAGCAGGAAGCGGTTGCTCGCCGTCTGCACCACGCCTGGCGCCCAGGTGAGGAAGCGCATCGACGCCCATTTGGGGTAGTGGCTGGGTGGAATGGCATCGGCCACGATCTGCCAATGCTGCAAGTCAGTCGAGCGGGCCACGGGGACGTTGGCGCCGTTGATATTGGTGGCGAACGCGAAGTAGTTCTTGTCGACTCGAATCAATGCCGGATCGGGAAAGTCGAGCCTCATAGCCGCCGTTCGGTCGACATCGCCGGCCACCGCAGTGCGGGCCGACGGCACCAAGGCAATTGTGCTGGCCGCCATGACGAGGGTCACAACGGCGAGCATTCGGAGTCGCTGGGCCACGCATACCTAGGGTACGCACCATCGGTCGATGGGCCCAGTCGAGCGTCGTTACCCCTGATGACCTCTTGATATTCGGTGTTCGATGTCCGCGATAGCCCGCGGATCCTCTACCCTTTTCGTTCAGCCGCCGTTTCCGGATTGGTGGCCGAACATCAGGAGCATCGTGGACTTCAAGATCGGCGACACCGTCATCTACCCGCAGCACGGAGCGTGCATCGTTGAGGGAATCGAGGCCAAGACCGCTTTTGGCGTCACCCGCGACTATCTGATCCTGCGGGCCATCATCGGCGAGATGACGCTTTCGGTGCCGTTGGAGACCGCCGACGAGGTGGGCGTACGCCCGCCGGTGGGGGCCGAGGAACTCGAAGATCTCGTCGCGGTGTTGTCGAAACCTGATCCTCGGGTGCCTTCTAACTGGTCGCGGCGCTTCAAAAACCATCAGGAGAAGCTCAAGTCTGGCGACGTCTATCAAGTGGCCGAAGTGGTCAGAAACCTCGCTGCCCGCAACCGAGACGCCGCGTTGTCCGCCGCCGAGCGCACCATGTACGAGCGTGCTCGCACCAACCTGGTGTCCGAGATCGCTCCGGCCCTCGGTGTGTCGGCCGAGGAGGCCGAGGAGTTCCTCGACCGGGCCCTGGAAAAGGGCGTCTTGCGCGAGCCCGCCGGCGCGGCGGCCAAGAAGAAGTAGCGCTCCGCCTCAGGAGCTATCGCGGCACGTTGCCGCACAGGGAGCTGGTACCGCCCAGGGCGCACAGCTCCCACACGGCGTGGGTCACCGTCTCCACGCCGATCACTCTGAGGCCCCGAGGCGCCACCGCCCGTACCTCGTCGACGTCGGCTGCCGCCACCAGCAGCACGGTCGCTCCGGCCCGTTGGGCCGCCGCCGACTTCTCCCGGTAGGCCAACACGCCGGTCACGGTCCCGTCGGGACTGATCACGCCCGTGGCGGCGATCTTGTGCCCGTTGGTGAGGTCCCCAGGGGTGAGGAGGTCGATGTCGGCCAGGGCCAGCACCAGACCTCCCGAGGTGCCACTGGTGCTCCCGGTGTCGATGAACGGAGCGACCGGGGTGCCCCACAGGCGGATGAACGTGATGCCCGAGTTCTCTCGGCCGGGGTCGACCCGAACGTCGAGGAAGGCGCCGTTTCGCAGCACCCGTAACTCGGCCGGCCGCCCGGAGGCCAGGTCCTTGTCCACCTGCCCGCTCGAGGGGGAGTTCTGGTCGGTGCTTGTCACGATGTCGCCCAGTTGCAGTCCCGCCCGCTCGCCGGGGCTTCCCGGGGCGATGGCGGACACGGTCATCGGTACACCCAACGCGTTCACGGCGGCCCACCACGCATCGGACTTCGCCTGCGACATGTCGCCCGGGGAGTCCGCTTGATTGCTGTGCAGGCCGAGCAGAACCTCCATCACGGTAAGCCGCCGCACGAGCGCGGTGGGCATGAGGTAGTCGTCACGATTGACGCCGGCCTCCTCGGGTAGGCCGAGCGTGCGGGTGCGACCACCAACCACTGCCGGAGCGCCCGTCGGGCTCATCGATACCACCAGAACCGGCGCCAAGGCCGCAGCCGCGATGAAGCCGATGTGCCGCCGCCTTCTTCTCCTTCGCATGCATTGAGCCTCGCCCGGCTAACCACGAAGTGACAGCAACGGATGGTCAAGAACGATCAAGGTCTTGGCATGTGGACACCGGCGTTGTATCTGCGAGGCTGGGCGGGTGCCGGTGGAGATTCCGTATGTGCGCGACCTTGAGGTGACGCCGGGCCAGGTGGACCAGCTATCGCCGCTCATCCGTCGAGTGGTGGCGCCAAACCCGAGCAAGTTCACGTTCCGCGGAACGGGCACCTATCTGGTGGGTCGTGGGGATGTGGCGGTGATCGATCCGGGTCCGGCCATCGATGAACACGTGGCCGCCATCGTGGCGGCGCTGGAACCGGGGGAGCGCATTAGCCACCTCGTGGTGACGCACACCCATTCCGATCATTCCCCCGCCGTGGCATTGCTGCGACCCATGACCGATGCGCTCAGCTATGGCTTCGGCCCGCACGGACAGTTGCCCCTCGACGACCCCACCGACGTGGTGGTGTTCAACGACCCTGAGGCCGACGGCGACGACTCCAAGCCCGTCGACGAAGGAACATTGCGAGAGGCCGCCGACGTGGGCTTCGTGCCCGACGTGGTGATGACCACCGGCTCGGTGATCGACGGCGGCTCGTGGACCCTCGAGGCGGTTCACACGCCCGGCCACACCAGCAATCACCTGTGCTACGCGCTGGCCGAGGAAGGCGTGCTGTTTACCGGCGATCACGTGATGGGCTGGTCCACCAGCGTGATCGGGCCGCCCGACGGCAATCTGCGGCAGTACCTCGCCAGCCTGCAGCTGCTCCTCGAGCGCGACGATCGTCGCTACTGGCCCACTCACGGTCCGGCCATCGACGACCCCCATCGATTGGTGGGCGCCTATATCGCCCATCGCCAGGAACGCACCCAGCAGGTGCTTGACGCGCTCTCCCGGGGACCCGCCACGATCGCCGAGATGGTGCCGATCGTCTATGCCGATATCGGCAAGACGCTGTGGAAGCCGGCCGCCGCATCCATGTACGCGCACGTGTTGCAGCTGGTGGACGAAGAAGTGGTCGAGCCCGAAGACGGGTCGGCTCGCCGCACCGCCCGCTACCGGCTGCGGGGCGGGGCTAGCTGAGCGCCGGTTCGGAGAGTTCTGATTCCGAAGCGGCGCTGAGGCGGGCGCGGGTGCCCTTGGTCAAGGTGGCTGCCTGATCGGCGGTCGAGTCGAAGAGGTCGATGAGCGCGTCGGAGTTGGACGCGGCCGCCACCGACGCCGCTCGCGACAGGTGATAGCGGATGAGGCCCAGATCGGTGGCGCCATCGTGGATCCGCGACGACGAGAGCACCGCCTTCGGCGGCTGTCGCATGTCGTGCACGATGCCGAGCACCGCGCCGAACCGCAAGACCATGTACGTGATGTCGATCTCCCACCAACGCAGGCCCTGGCGAGTACAGCGGGGGTAGTGGTGGTGGTTGTTGTGCCATCCCTCACCGAACGTCATCAGGGCCAGGATCATGCTGTTGCGACTGGTGTCGGTGGTGGCATAGCGCCGTCGGCCGAAGAGATGAGCGAGGGAGTTGATGGAGAACGTCACGTGCCACAGCAGCACCGTGGAGGCAAAGAACCCGACCACGAGGCCGCTCCAACCGCCGATGAGGAAACAGGCGAACCCCAACGACCAGCCACCAATCCAATCGTGCTGATTGAGCCACCGCAGCTCGGGATAACGGGCAAAATCCTCGATGCCCGAATAGTCGGTGTTGTTGCCGTACTCACCCGAGGTGATCCAGCCGGCGTGGCTCCACCAGAACCCTCTCTGGGGGGAGTGGGGGTCTCGCTCGGTATCGGCGTAGCGATGGTGGTCGCGATGATGGGAGGCCCACCACAACGGCCCCTTCTGCACGGCGGTGAGGCCCACAAAAGCCAGTAGGAATTGCGGGAGCCGAGCCAGGCGGTAGCTGCGGTGGGCGAAGTACCGGTGATAGCCGGCGGTGATCGACAGCAGCCGAACCACGTACAGAACCAGGAACAGGGTCACCGCGGTTCGGCTGATGCCGGTGAAGACCGCCAGCAACGGGAGGAAGTTCACGATGACGAACGGGGCCGCACCGCGCCAGTTGTGGCTGGATGTGGCGGGAAATTGGCGTCGGGCGAGCACCGGTCCCCTTGGGTTAGAGGTTTCCGCCAGCCTACCTACCGGTAGGTAGGGTGGCAAGGCACCCTGTTACCAGGCCATTTGTACGCTCAGGGTCCGAGACGGAGGAACGTCAGTGGCCGACGACGCGCCCATCGAGGAGGAAGAGCTGGCGGCCGGTGCCTTCTCCGCCTGGCTGGTCGATATGGGGCGCGCCCTGCGGGGCGAGGGCCAATCCGACGTCCCTTGCGGAGGCTGCACCGGGTGCTGCACCTCGTCGCAGTTCATCCACATCGGGCCCGACGAACTCGACACGCTGGCTCACATCCCTACGGCCCTGCTGTTCCCCACCCCCCGCCGACCTCGCGGGCACGTCCTCATGGGTTACGACGAGCGCGGGCACTGCCCGATGCTGATCGACGGCCAGTGCTCGATCTATGACCATCGTCCGAAGACGTGCCGCACCTACGACTGCCGTGTGTTCCCGGCTTCGGGCCTGGCACTCGACGACGATCCCGACAAGGCGCAGATCGCCCGTCGAGCCCGCCGTTGGCGGTTCGACCACCCGGCCGAGCTCGACTCGGTCGAGCACGCCGCGGTGCGAGCGGCCGCCCGTTACCTCCAGCAGCGCCGTGGCGACTTCGGCGAGGGCGAACTGCCCGGCAATGCCACGCAGCTCGCCGTGCTGGCGATCGAGTTGCACGAGCTCTTCCTGGGGTCGGCCGATCCCGACCCGGTAGCGGTTCGCGTCGAACTGCGACGTCACGCGGTTTGATCCGCCCTCGTCGGCGGTTGGTGAACGCGTATCAGGTTTCGTCGGCGAGGCCTCCGATGTTCGACGGCGCTTGCCGTCCATCGCTGTGGAGGTTCAACAATGAAGACCATCACTCAAAGGTTGATCCGAGGTGTGGCAATCACCGGCATCGCCGCTGGCGCCACCTTCGGTATCACGAACCCGGCATTCGCTCAGGAGCAAGGCACCGGCGGTCAAGCCGAGGCCAACTGCCGAGCACTGGGCGGCAGCTGGAATCCCGACATGCACGGTGGCATCGAAGGGCATCGGTGCCGCATCAACGTGTTCTACGGATGCGGCGTGGAGATCAACTATGACAACAGTGGCCGCGCCGTTGGAGGCAACGCCTGGTGCTTGGATCACTACGTCGAATGGTGAAGCAGGACCGGCCGCTCAATCAGGTGGGCGGCCGGCCTGAGCGCCGCGCGCTTTGATTATGCAAGCGTTTGGCCCGCCTGCTTCCGGTGTTGCTACGTCGGTCTTCGAAGCAGCAACCATCCGGGTGCCCCAAACTCGTCTGCCCGTGACTCGGCCGCTCTGAACGGCACTCAGTATGCTGACCCCGCCATGGAACCTGACCTGGAGACGACCGCGAGAAACCGGTGAGTGCGTTGATGACTCAATCCGAATTGGCGGCCTACTACCGGGACGTCACAATTCAGGCGACCGGAGGAGAGGGTCAATCCACAGTCATCGAGCATTTCGACGGCCAACGGCTGCGGATGCGAGTCCTCGTCGAGCAGCACTACCAGCGTCCGGGCGGCACGGTGTCCGGCCCAGCGCTGTTCGCGTTGGTGGACGGCGCCGGGTGGATGATGGCCGTCGGCCAGCACGGCGTGGGAGCGGACGCATTCACTACCGACGTGACCATGCATTTTCTGCGACCGGTCCCCTTGGGCGAGGTCGTGGTGGAGGCGAGCGCGCTGAAGCGGGGGAAGAGGCACGTGTTCGAGGTTGAGGTGCAGCCTGGTCCCGACGGTCCGGCGATTCACGCCACCATCGCCTTCTCGATTCGCACGGCGGCCAGGTGACATCGCCGCGGTAGGGGTTCATGGGGGCGCTCGGCCGCCGCCGAGCAGGCCCTGGGCGCGTTCACGTTCTGTTTTGGCCCGATGATGCGGCCAGCAGCGGGCCGCCAAGTTGGCGAAGGACGTGCGCCCGTTGTTGGCCACCGGATCGATGTGATCCCACTCGAGGTGGTACTGGCGACCGCAACCCGGTTCGCAGCAGGTCACCCCCTCGAAGGTGGGTGGGGGCCCTACCTCCAGTGCCGTGCGCAGTTCCGCCGGTTTGTACCGCCCGACGTGCGCCACCAGGTCGATGCGAACGCCGTCGTGCAGTACGACCTTGAGGAAGGCATCGGTGGCTAGCCGGCGAACCTCGGCCATCGGGATGGGGCCGCCGCCGATGATGTGGCATGGGCCATCGGCCTCGTCACCGATGTCGAACTTGCGGCTGTCGACCACCACGACCAGATCCGCTCGTCGAGCACCGGCGGCCGCTGCCTCACCAGACAGCATCGCCACCAGCGCGTCAGCGGCGTAGGCCTCTCGCTCCTCGAGCTCACCACCGTCGGCTCGCGCGGCGCGCCGGATGCGATCGGTCTCTTCGTCGAGCCGGTTGGTGAACGGCACCCCGGCAAGCGGTGGTAAGGCACCCCGAAACCTCGTCATCCCTAAGGCGTCGGTCCAATGGTGAAACTCCCGTGCCTTGCGCTGCCGCTCCGCCAACTCCCTCGGATCGATTCGCGCCAACTGCCGTCGACGAGACTCCTGGGCCAGTGCCTGCAATCCACCGGATCGGGCTTGCTCCAGTAGTTCTAATTCCGAATCGGCATCGCCGGCCGCGCCGGCCACGATCTGCTGCGCCTGATCAAACGAGATCTCACCGGCCGACAACGCGCCGGCGGTTGACGGATGATCCCCCAGCACGCCCTCCGTGTTCAGAGCGGCGCGAGCCTTCGCCGTGGAGCAACCAGCCTGGCGGGCCATCCATTCATGCGCATCACGGAAACCGGACTGGCGATGGGCCCCGGTCGCCGCCGCCTGTGCCGCGGCCCGAACACGCGCCGAGGCACAGGCGTTCTCGGTGGCTGCCAGCTCCGACACCAGCCGCACGCATTCGTCTCCCGCCAGCGCAGCGGGGTCGAGGGCGGCCAACAGCGACCGAAGCTGTCGCATCAACTCGATCACGCGCGCCACCTCCCAACCAACGACTCGATCTCGAACTCACCGGGGAAGGCCTAGAGAGCATAGTCGAACATAGGTTCGATGCAACTCAGATTACTCAGACGGCGCCGTGACCTCGACTCGCCGACCGAGTCGCTATCCGGCTCGGCTACGACCCGGCACTGGTGTGTGGGGCGACGTGTGGTTCGAGCAGGGTGTTGGTTGACGGTCTGCGTCTTGCGATACTGGGGAAGCCATAGACGAATCGGGGATACATCGCTGCGGTGGGCATGTCCGCCGCACGGTGGGCTGGCGGGGTTCAGTAGAAGCCTCGTCAACACCCCGGCGGGCAGAGACGTGGAGTTGTGGCGGGACCCCGGTCGGAGGTTGACGACATGGCGGAGGGTACCGATGGTGGTGGCGGGGTATCGCCGGAGATCCAGTTGGCGGAGACGTTCGCCGAAATTGCTCGGGCGTTGCTCTCCGAGCCCACTCTGGGTGGGACCCTCTCCAGGATCTCGAGTCTGGCCGTTGAAACGATAGACGGCTGTGACCACGCCGGCATCTCGCTTGTCCGAGGGCGCAACATCACGACTGAGGGCGCCAGTGACGACGTCCCGGAGCGAGTCGATGCGATCCAGTACGAGGTCAACGATGGGCCGTGCGTACGCGCCATCCGTGACCACGAGGTTCTCCAGTCCGACGATCTCTCCAGGGAGGATCGGTGGCCGGAGTTCGCACGGCGGGCGGCGGCGGAGACCGGCGTGCAGAGCATGTTGTCGTTTCGGCTCTTCGCCGAAGAGAACACCATGGGTGCCCTCAACCTGTACTCCCGGGAAACCGACGCGTTCAACGACGACGCCATACACATCGGGGCCGTGTTCGCGACTCACGCCGCCGTCGCCATGGTCCACGCCAGGGAGCGCGATCGGAGCCAAGCAGCTATCGAGAGTCGCGATCTCATCGGCCAGGCAAAGGGGATTCTCATGGCGCGATCGAACATCTCTGAGGAGCAAGCCTTCGACATGCTCGTGCGAGCATCGCAACGCATGAACGTCAAGCTGCGCGACGTCGCCAAAGGTGTGGCCCATCCACCCCAAGAGCCGCTCTGAGCGGCCCCGATTGGGCATCAGCAAGGAGCGCTCCGGAGCTTGGTGTGTTGGCCGGCGGCTGAAGCTCCTGTGTCACGCTCGTGTCACAGGCGGTGTTTCGGCGGCTCGGCGGCCCGCTCCGGAATCGGAAGCAAGCCGGCTGGCGGGTCTAGACACTGAGAGCGGGTGACGGGAATCGAACCCGCATAGCCAGCTTGGAAGGCTGGGACTCTAGCCATTGAGCTACACCCGCAGGGTCCGACGAGCGTAGCGGTAGGCACGGGGACCGGATCGAATCGGCGATGGTCGGAGCGGACCGCGGTTCGCCCGTAGATTCCCCCCTCGTGACGATCCGAAGGCAGGTGGGGCTGCTGTTTATCGCCTTCATCGCCCTCGTAGTGCTGACCGGTGGAGGGTTGGTCCTGGTCCTGGCCCGGCTGCAGTCGATCTCCGATGAGCTGGGCAATACCCGGCACGCTCGGGAGAGCGCCTTCAACCTCCAGTCAGCCCTGCTTGACCAGGAGACCGGCGTTCGGGGTTTCGTCATCACGGGTCAAGACAGCTTCCTTACCCCCTATGACGCGGGCCGGGCCTCGGCCGTCGACGCGTTGGCGGTGCTCGACGCCTTCACGCAGCACTACCCGGAGGCCGCCGCACCTCTGCACTCGGCCGAGAGCGAGCTGGCGCTGTGGCAGAGCGAGGCGGTGGACCCCGCTCTGGCGGCCCGGCGGGCGGGTGACCTGACCAAGGCCGCGCAACTGATCACCGTCGATGCCGGCCAGGGTCGATTCAGCACGGTGCGCCAGAATCTCTCGACGCTGGGAGATCTGCTGGCGCGCCGGGAGAACAACCTGCGGCGCCACGGTGACGCAGTTCGGCTCTGGTTCGGGGGCGCGCTGGTGGCGGTGGTGGGCCTGGCGGCGTTGGTGAGTTTGGTGACTGGTCGAACCCTGCGAGACCAACTCCTGAAGCCGCTCGGAGAGGTGGTAGAAGCGGTGCGCCAGATCCGCGCCGGCGACTTGGACCGTCCGGTGCCGGTGGTCGGACCACGAGAGTTGCAGGAGCTGTCCTCAGCCATCGACGATATGCGCCGCAGCATCCTGCAACTCCTCCAAACGGAGGTGGCCTCTCGTCAGGCTTTGGAACAAGAAGCGGTAGTCACCGTGCAGCTGAGCGGTTCTCTCGCCAGCACGAGCGGAGAGTTGCCGGAGGGCTGGCACACCGCCGCCTATCTGCGACCCGCCGAAGGGATCGTGGCGGGGGACTGCTACGTGATGGATCTGCTCGGCCCCGATCGCATCGGTCTGGCCGTTCTCGACATCTCGGGGCATGGCGCCGCGGCGGCGCTCACCGCCTTGAAGGCCAAGGAGATCATCCGGTCCGCGCTGCGCTCCGGAGTCGACCCCGATCGGGCCTTGGAGATGGTGCAGGCAGGCTGGGCGGACAAGGGCTTCCTCACCGCGTTCGTGGCGGTCATCGATACCCGCCGGGGTGCCGTGCGCTACGCCAACGCCGGCCATCCGCCGGCCTTGGTTCGCACGGACGCGTCACTGGTGCCCTTGGCGGCCACGGGGCCGATCGTGATGGCCCCGCAGGCTCGATGGACGGTGGAGATCGCGTCGATGGCGCAGGGCGACATGCTGTTCGTATACACCGACGGGCTGACGGAGGCCCGCAACGGAGAGCGGGACTTCTACGGCGAGGAGCGGCTCGCCGAGATGCTGATGAGCGGCGACGCCACCCCACAGGCCACCATCGATCGGTGCCTGGCCGACATGGAGGCCTTCGGTGCGGGAGAACCGAACGACGATCTCACCATCCTGGTGTTGGGCCGCAGCCCTGTGGTTCAGCCCTGAAGGCGGAGGAACTCGGCGATCGCGCCGGCCCGTTGGGCGGCGTTGGCCACGTTGGAGCTGATCTCTTTGGTGGTAACGCTCTGCTCCTCTACCGCGGTGGCGATCGACGACTGGATCTGATTGATCCGCTCGATGACCGCGGCGATCTCCACCATGGCGTTGACGGCGCCCGTGGTCTCCACTTGGATGCCGTCGATCATGCGACCGATCTCCTCGGTGGCCGATGCGGTTTCACGGGCCAGGTCCTTCACCTCGTTGGCAACCACGGCGAAGCCCCGACCTGCCTCTCCGGCCCGGGCCGCTTCGATGGTGGCGTTGAGGGCGAGCAGGTTGGTCTGGGCGGCGATCGATTCGATCACCTTCACGATCTTCGAGATCTCGGCACCGGCCTCGCCGAGGCGCGTAACCGCGGAGGTGGTGCCGTGGGCAACCTCTACCGCCGAGTACGCCGTGGACGAGGCCTCGGCGGAGTTCTGCGCGATGTCGTGGATGCTGGCCGTCATCTGCTCGGCTGCGCCGGCGGCGGCCTGCATGCTGGCGCTCACGTCGTGGATCTCCTCGAGACGGGCGCGAAAGCCGAGTGCACTGCGCTTCGCTTCGTTCTCTTCGGTGGTGTCCTTGATGGCGATGAGCACGATTTTGCGGTTCTCTCCCAGGACTCGAGCCGCGATGTCGAGTTGCAGATCGGCTTCCGGGATCGTCTGATTGCGGATCGTTCCTCCCGCCTTCACCGCGGCGGCGTACCAGCCCTGGGTGGCCTGGGCTGAAGCCTGACGGTCGGTGGCATGCTGACGGGCCGCCGCATGGCCGGCCGAGTTCCGCCAGATCGGCTCACCGGTCTGCGCGTCGAGGATCGACACCCCCGCCGGCACAATCTCCAGCAGCGCCTCGAGCGTCGCGGTGTCGACCTCCCCGGAGGTCGCAACCGCCTTCGGAACCATCACTTCATTCCCCTTGGACCGCACGCCTGCACCTTTCGCCGCCAACCGCGTTCAATCGGTAGGGAAAAGCGCGACTTAAGGCTGCGTTCACAGAGGTCACGGCCATCCGCCTTGCATCCCGCCCGTAACCGCGGCGTTCGACATCGGCCCAAATTCGGCTTCGAAGCGATTTGGAAGATGCCGGTTCAACGTCACGAAATGGTCGGGGCGGTGGGATTTGAACCCACGACCTCCTGCACCCAAAGCAGGTGCGCTCCCACTGCGCTACGCCCCGTGTTGTTGTCGGCTACTTCTTCTTCTTGCTCTTTCCCGCTGGTTCGATGTCGTGGCCGGTGAGGTCGACCAGTTCCACCCCATTTTCGAAGCGCACTCGATAACGCAACCAATTGAAGCCGTTGGCCAACAGGATGCGGCCTTCCATCCCGGCGGGCACTCCGTCGAGGTCACGCGAAGCGACCACCCGTTGGACCTTTTTGAACCCACCGGGGAGCTTCCGCTTGAGACCCATATCCAGTTGGTCGCTCTCGGGATGGGCCAGAGCATGCGGCTTCCACACGGTCATGGCCGGCATTCTGACAGGCCGGCCAGCCGGGGACAGAACCTGGGTCCGACCGTCGCCCAGGCGGGGCAGGATCCGAACGATCCAGGGATGGGAGCCCTCACCGGTACACTCCCCAACCTCATATGAAGAGCACGGTCGAACCCCTCGAGGGGAACAAGGTAAAGGTGTCCGTCGAGGTCGACGAGACCGAGTTCGACAAGGCGGTGGACGCGGCGTTTCGAAAGATCGCCCAGGAAGTCCGCATCCCGGGATTTCG
>Ga0068860_100003041_pt1 | contig 17319 bp, 12 predicted proteins | sample KBSSwiS32_FD_66597 | JGI IMG/M metagenome (GOLD analysis project Ga0068860, IMG submission 66597) | Switchgrass rhizosphere microbial communities from Kellogg Biological Station, Michigan, USA - KBS Switchgrass S3-2 | ecosystem: Host-associated > Plants > Roots > Rhizosphere > Soil ... | reverse complement strand
TCGTCCCGGGTCGGAAAGCCGACGGCGGCGAAACGCTCGATCGCGCGGCGGCGCATCTCGGCCACCCGGGTCGGCTCGGCCGTCCGCTCGGCTGCCAGACGGGCGAATTCGTCGAGATAGGGCTGCAGAGGGCCGCCGGCCGCGGTGGCCGGCGTCGGTTCGTTCGAAGTCGTGCTCACGAGCGTGGCGTTCAAGCGCTCACCGGTTGGGCGAGCGCGGGCTCCTGCTCGACCCAGCCGTACCCTTTGGCTTCGAGCTCGAGCGCGAGATCCTTGCCGCCGCTCTTGACGATTCGCCCGTCGACCAGCACGTGGACCCGATCCGGCACGATGTAGTCGAGCAGACGTTGATAGTGGGTGATGACCAGGAACGAGCGCTCCGGATCGCGCAGCAGGTTGACGCCCGCCGAGACGATTCGCAGCGCGTCGATGTCGAGGCCGGAGTCGGTCTCGTCGAGCACCGCGAAGCGCGGTTCGAGCACCGCCATGTGGAAGATCTCGTTGCGCTTCTTCTCTCCCCCCGAGAAGCCTTCGTTCACCGGCCGGTGGAGCAGGCTGTCGTCCATCTGGACCAGCTTCATCTTCTCGCGCACCAACTTGAGGAAATCGACCGCGTCGATTTCGGGCAGGCCGCGGTGCTTGCGCACGGCGTTCAGCGCCGCCTTCAAGAAGTAGGTGTTCGAGACGCCGGGTATCTCGACCGGATATTGAAACGCCATGAACACGCCTTCGCGCGCCCGGATCTCCGGGTCCATGTCGAGCAGGTTCTTGCCGTCGAACAGTACTTCGCCCTCGGTCACTTCGTAGGCGTCATTCCCCGCGAGCACGCGGGCCAAAGTGCTCTTGCCCGAACCGTTCGGGCCCATGATCGCGTGGACTTCGCCGGCGCCGATTTCCAGGTCCACTCCGTGGAGGATTTCGGCGCCGCCGACGTTCGCGTGCAGATTCTTGATTTGGATCATTCGTTCCGTTTCAGCCGGCCGCTTCAGCCGACGCTCCCTTCGAGGTTGACCGCGAGCAGCTTCTGCGCCTCGACGGCGAATTCCATCGGCAGCTCGCGAAAGACTTCCTTGCAGAAGCCGTTGACGATCATCGAGACGGCATCCTCGGTCGCGATGCCGCGCTGATTGCAGTAGAAGATCTGATCTTCGCCGATCTTCGACGTCGTCGCTTCGTGTTCCATGCGGGCGGTCGGATTCTGGACGTCGATGTACGGGAAAGTATGCGCGCCGCAGCGATCGCCGATCAGCATCGAGTCGCACTGCGAGTAATTACGCGCGCCGTCCGCCCCTTTGAGAATGCGCACCGCGCCGCGGTAGGTGTTTTGCCCCTGCCCGGCCGAGATCCCCTTGGAGACGATCGTGCTCCGGGTGTTCTTGCCGATGTGAATCATCTTGGTTCCGGTGTCGGCCTGCTGCTTGCCCTTGGTCAGGGCGACCGAGTAGAACTCGCCGATCGAGCCGTCGCCTTTCAAGATCACGCTCGGATATTTCCAGGTGATCGCCGAGCCGGTCTCGACCTGAGTCCAGGAGATCTTCGAATTCGCACCCTCGCACTTACCCCGCTTGGTGACGAAGTTGTAGATCCCGCCTTTGCCCTCGGCGTCGCCCGGATACCAGTTCTGCACCGTCGAGTATTTGATCTGGCCGTTGCCGAGCGCCACCAGCTCGACCACCGCGGCGTGGAGCTGGTTCTCGTCGCGCTTGGGCGCCGTGCATCCTTCGAGATACGAGACGTACGCGCCTTCGTCGGCGATGATCAGCGTCCGCTCGAACTGGCCGGAGTTCTGGGCGTTGATCCGGAAGTAGGTGGAAAGCTCCATCGGACAGCGCACGCCCTTCGGCACGTAGACGAACGAGCCGTCGGAAAAGACCGCGGAGTTCAAGGTGGCGAAGAAATTATCCGAATAGGGCACCACCGAGCCGAGGTACTTCTGGACCAGCTCGGGGTACTCGTGGACCGCTTCGGAGAAGGAGCAGAACAGGACCCCTTTTTCCGCCAGCTGCTTTTTGAACGTGGTCGCCACCGAAACGCTGTCGAACACCGCGTCGACCGCGACGCCGGCGAGGATCGCCCGCTCGCGGAGCGGAATTCCCAGCTTCTCGTAGGTAAGGAGCAGCTCGGGATCGACCTCGTCCAGGCTTTTCGGCCCGTCCTTCTTCTTGGGCGCCGCGTAGTAGTACATCGACTGGTAGTCGATCGGCGGGTAGTGGACGTTCGCCCATGTCGGCTCGGTCATCGTCAGCCAATGGCGATACGCCTTGAGGCGCCATTCGAGCAGCCATTCGGGCTCGTCCTTCTTCGCCGAGATCATCCGGACCACGTCTTCGGAGAGGCCGAGCGGGAAGACTTCCTGCTCGATATCGGTGACGAAACCGAAGGCGTAGTCCTGTTGGATCGATTGTTCGATGGTTTCGGTCGCGGTCTGCATGGTCTCGTAACGTCCGTCCTGGTATGTGGTGAGGAAAGATTCTCAGGCAGCCGGCGCGACAGATGCGCCGCGGCCGAGCTGAACCAACCGCGCGCCCGGATCGGTGCGGGCCGGCGGCGTCATCTCGGCGAGCGAGATACGGTCGAGCGCCTCTTTGAGCGCCCGGTTGATGCGTTGCCAGTTGTTGCGGGTCGGACAGACCCGCTCGTGAGAGCACTCGCCCGAGAGGTCGATGCACTCGGTGATCGCGATCGGCCCTTCGAGCGCCGAAATCACCCGCGTCATGGTGATCTCCGCGGCCGGCTCGGCCAAACCGTAACCGCCCCGCACGCCGCGATGAGACGCCAACAGACCCTCGCGGGCCAGGAGCTTGAGCGTCTTGCTCACCATCGGCAGCGGCAGCCCGGTTTCGGCCGCCAGCTCCGGCGCGTTGAACGTCCGCTCCGGATGGGCAGCCAGATGGGTCAGCAGGACGATCCCGTAGTCGGTTTGTTTGGTGATTCGAATCATAGGTGCGTCTCTCGGGATGTTCGGGCTCGTCTTCGAGACCCATCCTGATAAACAGGACCGTTTCGGTACGAATTCCGAGTGTACCATTCATGGCGGACCATCGGGCGCGCGGAATTTGACCCGTATCGGGGAGTTCGGCTAATCTCTGCGCCCGTCCTGCTGGGAGGTCGTTCAACGGTAGGACATGCGGCTCTGACCCGCAGAATCGGGGTTCGAATCCCTGCCTCCCAGCCAAACCGGACTCAAGTCGCCTCACCCCCCAAAATTCCTCGAGTTGCCGGCCACCGGGCCTTAAGTGCCCCTTCCGAGATAAACAACGCCTCTTAAGTAGGCCTCGGCGAGAGATTCGCGCTCTCCCGAGCAACGACGGGGCCGGTAGGGCAAGACACCCCTCACGGGACCTTATTTACATTCGCGCATTTCTGCATTACACATGCGGCGCGGGCTGGCCTGCACGGCATGACGTTGGGCGGGACCGGCTCGAGTAAGGAGTCTCGCTATGTTGTACCGCGACCCCTCCGCCCCCCGCTTGGCCCCTCTCCTTCTGGCTCTGCTCCTCGGTCTCGGCTCGGCAACGGTCCCGGCGCGGTCGCTCGACCTCGGCAACTTCGCCCGAGGCGTGCCGGATGCGCTGGCCTCTCGCCTGAAAGCATTCTTCGGGCTCTGGGCCGAGGATGCGACGACTCCACCCGATCAGTCCGGAGGTGGTTCCCAAGGCGGGTCCCAAGGCGGGTCCAGCACCCCGGGTGGCGCCGGCGTGATCATTGACCCGAACGGTACCCCGAGGCCCTGAGTCCTTCCCTCCTACCACCGATGGAAAGGGCGGCGAGCCGTAGCTCGCCGCCCTTTCTCTTCATCTCTTCCGAGCTTTGCCTAGTCGTCGTCGCTCGTTGCGAGTGCCGTGCTGCCGACCGACGAGCGCCCCGGCTGCTGCCAGAAGAAGGGAGCGTGCTTCTGGGGTCGCGCCCCCGCTTCGTTCATCGTCTTGCCGTCATACACCCGGCCGTTTTGCACCACCTCTTCGATCGAGGTCGTGTTGCGGATGTTTTCGAGCGGGTTCGCGGAGAGGATCACCAGATCCGCGAGCTTGCCCGGTTCGAGCGAACCGATGTCCTTGTCCATCCCGAGGTATTGCGCCCCCTTCAGGGTGGCCGAGCGGAGCGCTTCCAAGGGAGTCATCCCGCCCTGGGCGAACATCCACATCTCCCAATGCGCGCCGAGCCCTTCCCGCTGGCCGTGCGCGCCGAGCTGGATCGAAACCCCGGCGTCCGAGAGCTTCTTGGCGCCTTCGGCATTCCTGATGTGGGAGTACTCTTCGTCCGGCGCCGTGACCCGCCGCCGCGAGCGCTCGTCGACGACTTCGCGCGGCACGAAGGAGAGGAGCCGCTCGTCCTCCCAGACGTGGGTCTTGTCGTACCAGTAGTTCTCGCCCCAGATCCCGCCGTAGCCGACGATCAGCGTCGGGGTATACCCGACCTTCGTGCCGGACCAGAGCTGGACCACGTCGGCGTAGATCTTCGCCATCGGGATCGAATGCTCGACGCCGGTATGGCCGTCGACCACCATGTTCATGTTGTGCTCGAACAGCGAACCGCCTTCGGGAACCACCATGATCCCCAGCTCGCGGGCCGCGGCGAGCACCTCCTGGCGTTGATCGCGGCGCGGCTGGTTGTAGCTTTTGACCGAGATCGCGCCGACCGCCTTCATCCGCCGAATGTGGCCGCGCGCATCGTCCAGGCTGTCGATGTTCGCCATGAAATTCGTGTCGGCGCCGTAGAGGATCGTGCCGGTCGAAAAGATCCGCGGCGCGGTGATCAATCCGGCCCGCTGCAGCTCCGAGGCGGCGAACACGGTGGCGGTGTCGTTCGACGGGTCGTGTAGGGTGGTGACGCCGAAGCCGAGGCTCGCATAGGTCGCCCAGTTCGTCTGAGGAATGATGTCGTCGGAGCCGAACGGGCCGTGCCAATGGACGTCGACGATCCCGGGCATGACCGTCTTGCCTTTGCCGTCGATCACGAACGCGCCGGCCGGAACCGTGACGTTCGCGCGGGGTCCGACCGCGGCGATCCGGTTGCCGTCGATCAGAACGGTACCGTCTTCGATCACTTCATCGGTTTGATCGGCGCGCATCGTGATGATCCGCGCGCCGACCACGGCGACCTTGCCCTTCGGGGTGTCGGCAGGTGTCGAGAAACCGATCTGAATGCCGGCGGTCGGAGGCTCCGGCAGCTTCTCCGGCGCGCCGGCCACGAACGCGAAGGAATCCTTGAGATCGCGCTGGAACAGCTCCGGACCCAGCGACCAGTAGAGCCGCTTCGAGTCGCCGGACCAGTGGACGTACCAGCCGGCTTCGCGGGTCACCTTGGCGATCGGCAGGTTCTTGCCCTCCCGGTCGAGGGAAAGCGGCTCCGCCGCCGCTAGCCCGTTGAACGGGGCCACGTACACGTTCCAGAGGTTGACGAACGCGACCCAATCGCCGTCGGGCGAGATGTGGTATTCCACGGTCTTCTCGCCCTTGGCGACCGTGCGCGGCTCCGCGCCGTTCAGGTCGACCGAGAACAGCTCGGTGCCGTCGTCGGTGAAACGGGTCAGGTACAAGCGATTGGACGAAGCGCCGAACTGCGGCACGGTGCCGTCCTTGCTGACGCGCACCGGATCTCCCCCCAGAGCGGGCACCCGCCAGACGCCCAGGTCGTTCGACCAGGCGGCGGTGCGCAGGAAGCCGCCCGAGATCCGCCGGTAGACGATCTGCTTCCCGTCGGGCGAGAAGGTCGGCTCGACGTAGTGTCCGGGGGTCGAAGTCACCTTGCGGCTCTCGCCGCCGATCGCCGGAACGACGCGGACGCTGCCGAGAGCGGTGTCGTCCCAGGTCGTGTAGACGATCGAGCGGCCATCCCGAGAGAACGAGGGGGCCATCTCCACCTCGTCGTTCTGGGCGGTCAACCGCCGGGGCGTGCCGTTCGGCAGATCGCGAATCCACAGCTTGCCGAGCGCCTGGTAGACCACCCGATCGCCGCGCGGCGCCACCTGGACCCAGCGGAGCATCTTCAAGGGAACGCGCTGCGGCGCGACCTCGACCGGAAACCGGACCGACTCGAAGACCTCGCGCGTCGATTGAACGTGGAACGGAATAACCGAGACTTTCTTGCTCGCCACTTCCAGTCGGTTGATCTTGCCGCCGGCATAAAAGACGAGCGCCTTCGAGTCGGGCATCCAGGCGAAGTGCGGATAGACGCCATGGATCGCCCAGGTTTCCTGAAGATCGCGCTCCATGCCGTCCCACAACGGCGAGATTTCTCCCGAGCGCAGGTCCATGACGTGAAGCACGCTCTTGCCGCGAATCCGGCGGATGAAAGCGAGAGATTTGCCGTCCGGCGAGGGGGTCGGCCGGATCGCGCCGCCGGGACCGGAGATGAACGTCTCGTTCTCGCCGGTTTGGCGATCGAGGCGCTCGATCACGTAGATCTCGGCGTTCGGGTCCTTGTTGTATTCGAAGACGGTGCCGGCGGTCGCGTCTCGGCTGTAGTAGAGGTAGCGGCCATCGGGCGAAAAGGCGGGCTCGCCGATGTCCTTTTGAAACTTCGTGCTCGGCCGTTTGGTCAGGCCGATTCCGTTGCTTCCGCCGCCGCGATGGTAGATCCAGATTTCGCCACTGCCGATAGACCGCGTCGTGTTGAAGTGCTTGTGGCCGGCAAGGTAATTGCCTTCGGGCGTCCAGACGGGGCCGTTCACGAGCCGGAAGGTCTCTTTGCTGATCTGCTTGGGATCCTTGCCCGCCCGGTCGATCGTCCAGAGATTGTCGCCGCCGCCCTGATCGCTGGTGAACGCGATCCGCTTGCCGTCCGGGCTATAGGTGGGTTGCATCTGCCAAGCCACGTCGTGGGTCAACGCTTTCGCCGTGCCGCCCGTGATCGGGATCGTGTAGAGATCGCCCAGAAGGTCAAACGCGATCTCCTTGCCGTCGGGGCTCACGTCCAGGCTGATCCAGGTCCCCTCGTCGACGTCGATCGTGACCTCGTGCGACGGCCCCAGGCCGACGGGGGCGTTGACGTCCCACTTTTCTTCCTTCTTCTCGTCTTTCTTCTCGTCCTTCTTCTCATCCTCGGCGCGGAGCGGAGGGGTGGCGCCCCACTGCGCCGCCAGAAGGATCGGAGCAAGGAGGGCGAGCCCGAAGCGGGCGGTTCTCTTCATCGTGTCTTCCCTTCGAGGTTTTTAGTCCGGAGCTAGATACGCGGGCGCGGCGGCCAGGTTTTCCTGGGGCGTGGGCCGGGAGGAGGGGAGTCTAGCGCGACGGCAGGTCTTATGCCGCAGGCCGCCGGAGCCAACAATTCCCCCGAATTCCAGATTCCACACCTCTTGCGTGCGAATTGACAGGCGGCCCTGTTTTCGAAACACTTTAGTTAGGAGGAATCGTCATGAGCCGAAAAGTTCTCTGGGCCGGAATTCTTGTGTTGCTGGCAGGGAGCCTCCTGAGTTCCCCGGCACGAGCTTGTGAAGTGTGCGATTGGGGCATCACTGTGCATCTCGCCAACAACGCTTACTGTCGCTCTGCCGACCCCAACGAGGTTGGATCCACCCACTGTACGCTGACCTACGATCCCTTGACGCCTTCCGTCGATTGCTACGAAAGTGGGTCGTTCTGCACCACGATTACCGTCACCGGAGGCGGCGGGGGTACGGGGGGTGGCGGTACCGGCGGGGGCGGATGCGGGGGCTCAGGTTTCTGTCCAGCTTCGTGTTTCAGCTGTGGGGGCGGCGGGGCTCAGATTTGAAATGAAGGCCGGAGCTCAAGGCGCCAGCCGACTCTTCTGCACTTTGAGTGTCCTCTTCCTCCTCTCCGCTCCGGCGCAGGTCGTCGACGCGGCTGAGGTGGACCGGGCAGTTGTCCGGTTGGAGTTCGACCTCAAAGTTCCTGGCGTTTCGCCGAGGGAAGGTCGCCTCATCCTCCGGCCTTCCGAGTCCTCCACCACTCTCCCGACTCCCACCGGAGATTCTCCTTTTACCCTCGCGTTCTCTCCCGAGAAGCCCGATCTCACTATCGAGCTGCCGCCCGGGTCTCGTTGGGAGGTCTCTGGGGAGATTCCCGGATTCTGGCTTCGCCGAGAACAGATCGTCGCTGTGTCCGGGGACAATGCCCCTCGGCAACGCCTAAAGGTTTGGCCGCTCGGAAAGATCACCGGGTCCGTGCAGATGGCGAGTCCCAAGGAGAAGCGGCCAAAAGAGGTTGTCGTTACCACCCTGGCGCCGAGACTCTCGAAAGGCCCAAGCGATCTGCCGCGCGGCCTCCTCCGCTGTCCTGTCGATTCCAAAGGAACTTGGTCGTGCGAGCTCCCTGCGGCGACGTTCGACCTGGCGATCTCCGCCGAGGGCTTCATTCCGCACTACCTTTGGGAAGTGGCGGTTCCCGCCGCGAAGGCTCGCGATCTGGGCGCATCGCGATTCGAAAAGGGCTCTTCGGTTGCTGGATGGATCGAGGTTCCGGGCGGCGGGTTGAAACCTGAATCCTGCACGGTTCGCCTTGCCCCCCTGACCGCGGGTGGCAGCTTGGCGGAAACAGAGAAACTTCGCGCTACTGCGCGGGAAGTCCGCCCGAAAGACACGGGCTTCTTTCAGCTCTTGGGGGTCGAGCCGGGGAGCTATTCTCTAGTAATCCAGAACGAGGGTTTCGCGCCGGCACGAGTCGCACCCGTTCGAGTCGAACGAGAGGCCGAAAGTTTCGTCAATCAGCCGATCGTGCTGCGCCGCCCTCTGCGTATCGAGGTTGCCGTCGACCCTCCTTTGGATTGGCAGGAACGCCCGTGGAATGTACGAGTGATGCGGGCCGGAGAGCTGGGTAGCGCGCTCGCCTATGAGGCTCTGTTCGAAGGAACCGCGAACCCTCAGGGCGAAGTCCGGATCCCCGCTGGCGGCTCCGGCATTTTCTCGATCGAAGTCATCGACTCGACAGGGCAGACCCTGACCGCCGAAAGGGACGTACGAATCGATGACGAAGAGAGTGCTCGTCATGTCGTGTCCGTCCGGTGGATCGAGGTCAAAGGCAGCCTGAGCCGAGGAAAAGAACCGATCGCCGGGACTCTGTGGTTCGGCGGCGAGCATGGAGCGGTGAGCGTGAGGATGGATGCCGATGCCGAAGGGCATTTCGGAGGAATCTTGCCGAAAGGCGCCGATTGGGTCGTCGAGATCGCTGCTTCCGACCCCTCGCTGCGCCTGGTGCGTCGGGTCGAGGTAAAGGCGGGGACCGACGGCAAAGCCAACCTTGAGATCGTAGTTCCCGACGGCCGCGTTTTCGGCCGGGTGCTTGACGACAACGACCGACCTATCGAGGCAGCCAACGTCCTCCTTTCGCCCAGGGATGAATTTTCGCTCTCCCAATCCAGCACGAAGCAAGGAAGCTTTGATTTTCAGAGCGTACCCACGGGTCCGTTCGAGATCGGCGCAACCCTTGGCAAGGGCGAAGCCTTCGCCGAGCCGGTTCCCCTCGTCTTGGTCGACGGCGAGCTAGGACCTATCGATCTCCACTTGCGGACCGGTAAATCCTTCGAAGGCAAAGTGGTATCGAACCGCGGCCCGGTTCCGGGAGCGAGAGTCGCGGTGTTCCCTTTGGTGCCGCCGATGGGCATGACGGGCGATGTCCGCACGAACCTGGAGGGGGCATTTCACACGAACCTACCCCCCTCGGTCCAAAGGGTCGAGCTTGTGGTGAGCGCGCCGGGCACCTCGCTTCGCGCCTTTGACCTTCCCGTGGGCGAGCCGGTGACTCTCCGGGTGACGGACGATGGCGGCACCGTGCGAGTGCGGGTCCCCCGAGGCGCCGAGAAGCCGCGAGTTCTCCACTTTTTTCAGGAGGGCGTCGAAGTGCCGCTCTTCCTCCTGCGAAGTTGGGCACGAGGCCAAGGGGCGCTTGCCAGACCAGAAGGGGAAGAGTTCCCCTCTTTGGCGCCCGGCGAAATTCAGGTGTGTCTCGACCCGCCCGGAGGTGGTGACGATCCCGACAAAGGTCTCGCGGAAGAGAAAGCCACCTGTGCGCAGAGCGTTTTGAACCCGGGAGACGTGTTGGAGCTTTCGCCTTAGGCCAGCCCGCTTGTGATACGGCCGAGGTACAGGCTGATCTGGCCCGGACCAGGAGCGTCGCGGCTTAGCTCAGTGGTGATCGGCGCCGGCTCAGAAGTGTCCGGGTCCAGCTCATAGGTGATCTGCACCGTCTCAGTAGTGACCGCGCCCAGCTCAGAAGTGGCCGCGCCCGTCTCAGTGGTGGCCGCGTCGAACCCGGTAGTGGCCGCGTCCAGCTCAGTAGTGACCGCGTCCGGCTCAGTAGTGACCGGGTCCATCCCAGAGGTGACCGCGTCCAGCTCGGTGGTGAGCGGGGCCGGCTCGGAGGTGACCGCGTCCAGCTCAGAGGTGACCGGGGCCGGCTCGGTGGTGACCGCGTCCAGCCCAGAGGTGACCGCGTCCGGCACAGCGGTGGCCGGGGCTGGATCAGAGGTGACCTCGACGGGCCATCGGGGCCGGACATCGCTGGCGGCGAGGTGGATCAGCGCCCCACGGCCTAAGAATAAGGGAGGAGATGTCGAGAAAGCGATACTTTTCGGGCACTCTCTTTTCTCGGCCGAAAGGTATCGTTTTCTCGGCACCACCTCCCTTATCCTAACGGTCACCCGCGGCGTGGGCCTCCATCGGTCCCTCTTGCCTCGATTCGAGCGGCGGGTCGGGCCGGCGCCGACTTCAGAGTTATAAAACGAAAGGGGGCCCGAAGGCCCCCTTAAAACCAACCGCTGTTACGAAGCCGACTCTTTAGAAGTCGTAGCGGGCCGCGAGCTGGATCGTGCGCGGGGTGCCGCCGCCGTTCTTCTGACCGAACGTCGCGTTCGGGGTTTGACCGGTGCCCCAGACCGTGTTGACCACTCCCCGGTTCTCGGCGTCCGTGCAGTTGAAGCACTCGGCGAACACGGAGACGCTGCCCGGTCCGAGCTTGAAGTCCTTGGCGATCCGCAGGTCGAGCGAGGTGAAATCGGGCTGGCGGAAGCTATTGCGCGCGAAATGAACGCCGCCGATCGTCGGCCGGTCCGTCGTGCCTTCACCGTCGTTGTTGATGTCCGAGTTGACCGTCGCGTTGTACGGTGAGCCGGTGGCGTAGCGGAACGCGCCGGAGAGGCTGATGCCCCACCAGGGGCTCTGCCACAGGCCGTTGACCACACCCTTCCAGCGCTGGTCGCGGTTCGAGTAGTTGTAGTTCAGGTCGAGGTTGTTGTAGTCCTCCGCCTGGATGCCGGCGAAGTTCCGCTCGTTCGAGTCGTTGTCCTTGTCCTTCGAGTAGGTGAGCGCCGCGTAGTAGCTGAAGTTGTTCGCGAGGCGGCGACGAATCGTGCCGGTGAGGGCGGTGTATTTCGACTTGCCGTCCGAGACGCTGGTGGTGATGCGGCCGTAGAACGGGAACGGGAACACCGTCGAGCTGTATTTCGGCAGGCCGTTCGCCGCGATCGTGCCGTCGTACTGGCGGTTGATGTCCTTCAGGCGCTGGAGCTGCTTCGTCTCGGCGTAGGTGAAGTCGAGGCCGGCCGACGTGAGCGGCAGGATCTCGCGCTCGGCGCCGAGCGTGATGCGGTCGGTGTAGGGGTTCTCGAAGTTCGAGTCGATCACGAACACGCCGGGCTTGCTGGGGTTCGGCACGCGGGTGAAGTCGATGCGCTCGACGCCGACCGGGTTGAAGTTGTTGCCCCAGCCCGGCGACAGAGGATCGGTCGGCTGCAGGATGGTGTTGCCGCTACGCGGCGCGGAGATGATGTACTGCGTGCCGACGATGCCGTTGCTGGTGAAGAGCTGGGCGAGGAGGATGGCCGGGGTCCGGCTCCAGAAGCGGCCGGCCGAGAAGCGGACGGCGGTCTTCGTATCCGGCGCCCAGGAGATGCCGATCCGGGGCGAAATCTGGTCGGACAGGCTCGCGTCCGGGATCGAGCGCGTCAGGCGGAACGAGCCGTTGGCGTTGCGGTCGTCCGGGTTCAGGGTCTTGTCGTTCGGGTTGTCCTGCGTCTCGGCGCGAATGCCGGCCGAGAGGGTCAGCCGGCTCGAGAGGAACCACTGATCCTGCAAGAAGAGGGCGGTTTCCTTCTGGCCGAACGAGGCGCGGCCGGCCTCCGAGGAGGTGCGACCGCCGAGGCCGCCGAACTGCCGATACTGCGACCAACGGCCGGCGATCAGATCCGCCTCGTTGTTGAAGATGTAGACGCCGCGCCAGTTGCCGCGGAAGACCTGGTCGATCGACGTGTCGTTGTACTCGCCGCCCGCCTTGAAGACGTGGTCGCCGTGCATCAGGGTGACCGTGTCGCCGATCGCCTTGCGCTCGGTGGTCGAGGTGATCGGCAGGAACGACACTTCGCCGTAGCGGGCGGTGCCGAGCTGGATCTCGGGGAGGTTCAGCCCCTTGTCCTCGCGCGGGGTGTCTTCGGTGATCTTGTTGAGGTTCAAGTCGTTCAACAGGTTCGAGCCGAACTGGCCCGACCAAGATCCGACGTACGACTTCGAATCGAGACCCTCGATGCCGTTGTAGCTCTCGGTGCGGGTCGCCGCGTTCGAGGTGCCGTTGACGCCGTCGTACTTGGTCCGGTTGGCGCGGAACAGGAAGCGCTGCTGGGCGTTGGCCTGGTAGTCGATCCGGCCGAACAGGACGTCGCCGTCCTGGGTCTGCACGTAGGACGAGGGCGAGGCGAGCACCGGGTACTTGGCGAAGATCGCCGGGCTGAGCACGAAGGACGCGATCGGCTCGGTCTCGGACTTCTTCTGCTTGTCGTAGGAGGCGAAGAAGAACAGCTTGTCCTGGACGATCGGACCGCCGATCGAGCCGCCGTACTGCCTCTTCTTCTGATCCTTCGGCTCGGTGCCGTCGGCAAAGTTCGAGATCAGGCTCTGCGGCTGGTCGTAATAGAAAGCCGAGCCGTGGAATTTGTTCGTGCCGCTCTTGGTGATGACGTTGACGAAACCGCCGCCCGAGCGCCCGAATTCGACCGAGGCGCCGTTCGTGATGACGGTGAACTCCTTGATCGACTCCTGGGAAATGGCGAGCGGCGCCCGATCCTCGGCGCTGCCGACCGTGCCGCCGAAGAAGGCGTTGTTGTAGTCGACGCCGTCGACCGTGACGTTGGTGTTGATGCCGCGCTGGCCCGAGAGCGAGAGGTTGCCGCGCTCGGAGTCCTTGCGGGACTCAGGGGTGAGCAGGACCAGGCTGCGGAACTCGCGCCCGTTGATCGGGATCTGCTTGATCTGCTCGGTCTGAATGGTCGTGCCATGGGTCGTGTTGGTGACCTCGACGACCGGCGCCTCGCTGGTGACGGTGATCGTATCGGTGACCGTTCCCGGGGAGAGCGTGAAGTTGAGCGTCGGCGCTTCGCCGAGCAGCAGGCGGATTTCGCGGTTCGCCGGGCCGAAGCCGTCGAGCGTCGCGGTGACGGAATAGAGACCGGTGGGCAGGTTGAAGATGCGGTAGGCACCCTCGTCGTTGGTGACCGCCACGATTTGGAGGCCCGTCTCCTGGTTCTTGGCTTCCACGGTGACGCCCGGCAGGGCGGCGCCGTCCGCGTCGGAGATGACGCCGGCGATGCGGCTGGTGGTGACGTCGGTCTGGGCGAAAGCGGCCGTCGCAAACCCTGAGAGCAACAGCAGGCTCGCCAGTGCGAACGTCCATCGGGTAAGGGTTTGACCTCGATGCACGATGTTTCCTCCTTGGTTCATGTGTAGTGGGTTCAATGCGAACGACTCAAAGTTTGGATTTCGGCCACAATTCTAGAGGTCGGAGCAAGATTGGGCGGTGCCGCATCGCGGGCTTTGCCGTGACGAAGCCGCGACGGCTGGCGGCTGCGGAGCCATGGTAGGCTTCCCCCTCGCACCGCTCGACCGAGCATCTCGACCTCGGATTCTCGTCTGCAACTGGTATGGCTCTACGACGACGGACCCAACGGATCGAGCTTGATGTCCCGGACGCCGAAGCGACCCTGGTACCTGAACCCTGTCCGGCTGAGCGCCTAGAATGATACTCCAAGACCGGCCGTTGGTGAGCGTCATCATGGGCAGCCGCTCCGATTGGGAGACGATGCGCCGTGCCGCCGAGACGTTGGAGCGTTTCGAGGTCCCCCACGAGCGACGGATCGTTTCGGCTCATCGGACACCCGAGCTGATGCGCGATTTCGCCCGCGGCGCTCGGGATAGGGGCGTCGAGGCGATCATCGCGGGAGCCGGCGGCGCCGCCCACCTGCCCGGAATGATCGCCGCCTGGACGCTTCTGCCGGTGTTCGGGGTGCCGATTCAGAGCCGTAGCCTCAACGGTTTGGACTCCCTGCTGTCGATCGTCCAGATGCCCGCCGGGGTGCCGGTGGGCACCCTCGCGATCGGCGAGGCGGGGGCCACCAACGCCGCATTGCTCGCCATCCGTTGCCTCGCCGTCTCCCGTCCTCCGCTGGCGGAGAAGCTCGCCGCGTTCGCGGCCGAGCAGGAGCGCAAGGTTCTCGACGACTCGCTGGCCTGAAGCGTCTGAGATCCTCGCTCGGCATGGCGATCCTTCCCGGTTCGACGATCGGCGTCCTCGGCGGCGGCCAGTTGGGCCGGATGTTCGCGATCGCCGCGCGCAAGATGGGCTACCGGGTCCATACCTTCTCGCCCGACCGCGACACCCCGACCGGCCAGGTGGCGGACGTCGAGATCGTCGCCCCCTACGAAGACCTGGACGCCGTGCGCGCGTTCGCCCGCGAGGTCGCGGCGGTCACCTTCGAGTTCGAGAACGTTCCGGCGGCGACCGCCGCCGCCGCGAGCGAATTCGCGCCGGTCCGCCCCTCGGGCGCGGTCCTCCACGTGACCCAGAACCGCTTGAGGGAGAAGGGGTTCTTGGCAGAGCACGGCTTTCCGGTCGCCCCGTTCGCGCCGGTCCGCTCGCCGGCGGATCTCGCCCTCGCCCTGGTATCGATCGGCTGCCCCGCGGTGCTCAAGACCGCCGGCTGGGGCTACGACGGAAAAGGCCAGGCGGTGATTCGGCGCGCGGACGAGGCCTCCGAGGCTTGGGCGACGCTCGGCCTGGCCAGTGTTGGCGCCGAGACGGGCGCCGAGGCGATCCTGGAAGCGTTCGTCGACTTTTCGCTCGAGCTTTCGGTCGTCGCGGCGCGCGGCGAGGACGGAGCTTTCGTGAGTTGGGGGGCGCTTGAAAATCACCACGCCCGCCACATTCTCGATCTGACCGTCGCCCCGGCTCGGGTGCTCCCCGAAGTCGCCGCCCGGGCGGTCGAGCTGGCCCGCGAGATTCTCCAAGCGCTCGACGTCGTGGGGGTTCTCTGCGTCGAGCTGTTTCTTGGTCGCGACGGCCGGCTGCTGGTCAACGAGCTGGCGCCCCGGCCGCACAACTCGGGGCACCTGACGTTCGACGCCGCGGCGACCAGCCAGTTCGAGCAGCAACTGCGCGCGGTGTGCGGCCTGCCGCTCGGGTCGACCGAGCTGTACCGGCCGGCGGCGATGGCGAACCTGCTCGGCGACCTGTGGGCCGCGGGCGAGCCCGACTGGGCCGCGGCGCTCTCGTTCCCGGAGGTCAAGCTTCACCTCTACGGCAAAGTCGAGGCGCGGCCCGGGCGTAAGATGGGCCATCTGACGGCGCTTGGCGGCACGGCCGACGAAGCGGCGGCGCTCGCCCTGGCCGCCAGGTCGGCGCTCGCACGAAAAACGTCGGGAGGATCGCGATGAGCCAACTTCTAATCTACGGCGCCAACGGGTACACCGGCGAGCTGGCGGCGCGCGAAGCGGTCGCGCGCGGCCTCGCGCCGATCCTTGGCGGAAGGAAAAGAGAGGCGCTCCTGGCGCTCGGCACCGAGCTGGGCCTCACCGTGCGGGTGTTCGATCTCTCCGATCCCGCGTCGGTTCGTCGCGGCCTCGAAGGGGTGACCGCGGTGCTCCACTGCGCCGGGCCGTTCGTGATCACCAGCCGGCCGATGGTCGAGGCGTGCCTCGCGGCAGGCTGTCATTACCTCGACATCACGGGCGAGATTCGAGTGTTCGAAGGGGTCTTCGCCCAGCACGCGAAAGCCGAGCGCGCGGGGGTCGCGCTGCTGCCCGGGGTCGGTTTCGACGTCGTGCCGTCGGATTCCCTGGCGCTGCGGCTCGCCGAGGCGCTGCCGGGAGCCACCGCGCTCACCTTGGCATTCGCCTCGGCGGGCGGTTCCTGGAGCCGCGGCACTCTCAAGACGATGCTCGAGAGCTTCCCCGAGGCTGGGGCGATCCGCCGGGACGGCAAGCTGATGGCGGTGCCGCTCGCCTGGCACGTCCGCGAGATCGATTTCGGCGGCCGGCTCGGCCGGCGAACCTGTACCACCATTCCCTGGGGCGACCTGGCCACCGCCTGGCGCTCGACCGGGGTGCCGAACTTGCGGGTCTACACCGCGATGCCGCCGAGCGCGGTGCGCCGCATGCGCTGGATGAACCCCCTGCTGCCGCTCGCCGGCTGGGGTCCGATCAAACGGCGGCTGCAGCGCGCGGTCGATCGGCGGGTTACCGGGCCGAGCGCCGAGATGCGGGCGACGGCCCGAACGTATCTCTGGGGCGAGATCGAGGGCGAAGGCGGGCGCCGCCTCTCCGCCACGCTGGAAACCCCCGAGGCGTACGCCTTTACGGCCAACTCCGCGATCGCCTGCGCGCGGAAAGTCCTCGCGGGCGAGGTGAAGCCGGGGGCCTGGACCCCCGCCCAGGCGTTCGGCAGCCGTTTCGTCGACGGGTTGCCCGGCGTGGTGGCGGGCCCGATCGTCGGGGGCTGAGGGCTCAGCTCGCAGGTCGGATCAGGTGGCCGTAGCGCAGCGGCTCACCCTTTTCCCACGGCCGGTACTCGTTGCAGAAGTCGATCCGGTCGCCGAGCGTCGGGTGCGAGGAATTCCACAGTTCGTACAGCAGTCCCGGGCGCGGGTTGCTCAGGTTTTGTTCCTGAAGCTTGACGAACGCGGTCGCCGCGGCGTGGTTGTCGCGGGTGATCTCCAAACCGAACACGTCGGCCTGATGCTCGATCTGGCGGGCAAACGCCAATGCCGCCGGCGTGAGCACGAAGTTGACCAGCGAGAAAAGCAGCAGGATCAACGGCCAGGAAGCGACGTCCGAGAGATCGTGGAAGCCGAACCGGTCGCCCCAGCGCTCGATCATCCCGCGCGCGAGACGATGGATCGAATACAGCCCGATCAGGATCAACACGAAACCGAGGCCGATCAACATCGGCGTGTGATTGAGAACGTAGTGGCCCATCTCGTGCCCCATGACGAACAGCAGCTCGCGCTCGTCGAGCTTCTTGATGATGGTGTCCCACAAAACCACCCGCTTGGTGCCCCCGAGGCCCGCGACGTAGGCGTTGACCTTTTCGGTGTCGACGCTTTT
>Ga0068860_100003039_pt1 | contig 17319 bp, 18 predicted proteins | sample KBSSwiS32_FD_66597 | JGI IMG/M metagenome (GOLD analysis project Ga0068860, IMG submission 66597) | Switchgrass rhizosphere microbial communities from Kellogg Biological Station, Michigan, USA - KBS Switchgrass S3-2 | ecosystem: Host-associated > Plants > Roots > Rhizosphere > Soil ... | reverse complement strand
CGCTTTCCATGCTGCGCCGGCGCGCGTTCATCCAGTTCACGTTGCCGCGCACGGTGTTGATCTCGCCGTTGTGGGCGATGAACCGGTACGGGTGCGCCAGGCGCCACGACGGGAAGGTGTTGGTCGAGAACCGCTGGTGCACGAGCGCAAGCGCCGACTGGGTCAGCGGGTTCTTCAGGTCCTCGTAGAAGGTGCCGACGTGGTGGGCCAGCAGCAGGCCCTTGTAGACCACCGTCCGCGTCGACAGCGACGGGATGTAGAGCTCGGTCAGGCCCGGAAGGTTGAGCTTCTTGGCGAGCTCGCCCAACGGGTTCTGCAGTTGCTTGCGGACCGCCAGGAGCTTGCGCTCGTGGGCGTCCTGGTCGCGCACGTTGGGGCCGCGGCCGATGATGGCCTGGCGGATCACCGGCATCCCCGCCAGCACCGCGGCGCCGAGGCCGGTGGTGTCGACCGGAACCTCGCGCCAGCCCAGCAGCGGCTGCTTCTCGACCTTCAGGAAATGCTCGAACTGGCTGACCGCCACCGCTCGCGCCTGGTCGTCGCGGGGCATGAAGCACATGGCCACGCCGTATTCGCCGGCCGGCGGCAGGATCACGCCGGCGCCGGAGGCCCAGTCGCGGATAAGGGCGTCAGGAAGCTGAATCAGAATCCCGGCGCCGTCGCCCACCAGCGGGTCGGCGCCCACCGCCCCCCGGTGGTCGAGGTTGACCAGGATCTGCAGTCCGTCCGTAACGACGTCGTGGGATTTGCGGCCCTTGATATTGGCCACGAAGCCTACGCCGCACGAGTCATGCTCGTTGGCCGGATCATACAGTCCTTGGCGCTGGGGCGACCCCATCCACGTCCCTCACTTCCACAACATATCACGCACGCGCCAACGCGGCCGCGAAGGGCCGTCATAGGCAAACACCGGGCGCATTTACCCGGCGCGCCTATGTTTTGTCGATGGGGCAGCCGATCAGCACACGAAATGATCATCTGGACCCGCGGAGTCCAGTAGCGTGCGCCCTGCGGCGCGCACCGACGTGCAGCCGGTGAGCACCAGGGCGGTCTCCAGTTCGGCGCGCAGGATCGCGAGCAGGCGGTCGAGGTGCGCGCCCCCGCCGGCGCCCAGGGCGTAGGCCCAGGGCCGGCCGACGAAACAGGCCTTGGCGCCCAGGGCAAGCGCCTTGAGCACGTCCAGGCCCGAGCGGACCCCGCCGTCCAGGTAGACCTCCAGGTCGTCGCCCACCGCGTCGGCGATCCTCGGCAGGGCGCGGATCGAGGAGATCGCCCCGTCGAGCTGGCGGCCGCCGTGGTTGGAGACCACCAGGCCGGCCGCGCCCGCGCGGACCGCGTCGCGGGCGTCGTCGGGATCGAGCACGCCCTTGACGACGATGGGGCCGTCCCAGCTCTGGCGCACCCAGTCGAGGTCGGCCCAGGTGCACGTGCGGTCGAAGTTCTCGCCGATCCAGCCCCAGAAGTCGTCCATGCCGCGCGCCTGGGGGATCGCCTCGGTGACGTTTCCGAACAGGTGCGGCCGGCCATTCAGCCACACGTCCCAGACCCATGCGGGCCGCGTCGCGCCCTGCCACAGGCGTCGGGCCCGCCCGGCGAGGTCGGGCCGGCCCGACAGGCCGGAGCGGACGTCGCGCCGCCGCGCGCCCGGGACCGGCAAGTCGACGGTGAACACCAGGGCCGGACAGCCTGCCGCCTTGGCCCGCTCCAGCATGGCGCGCACGAAGCCGCGGTCCTTGATCATGTAGAGCTGGAACCAGGGCGGGGCGGCGGCCATGGCCACCTCGTCCATCGAACAGACGCCCACCGTCGACAGGCAGAAGGGCACACCGGCCGCCTTGGCCGCCCGCGCCGCCTGGACCTCGCCGCGCCGCGCGTACATCCCGGCCATGCCGACGGGCGAGAGCCCCACGGGCATGCTCCAGCCCTGGCCGAGGCTTTCCAGCGACAGGTCCAGCGTCGACATGTCGCGCATCACCCGCTGGCGCAGGGCGACGCGCTCGAAGTCGGCGACGTTGTTGCGCAGCGTCACCTCGGCGTAGGAGCCGCCGTCGATATAGTCGAACAGCATCCGCGGCAGCCGCCGCCGGGCCAGCTCGCGGAAATCGGCGACCGACGCCGGTGTCATGGCTCCCCTCCCCGCCCCACGGCGCGCGCGATCTTAGACTTGAGCCGCGGTCCGCCGCTATGGTCCGCGCCCGATGCGCAAGGAGGCGACATGAGCGATGCGATCGACCGGCCCTTTGTCCTCATGCGCCACCATGCCGGCTGGGCGGACGTGTTCCACGTTCACGCCGAGACCGGCGAATCAGTGACCGGCGCCTATGTCGACCGCGAGACCTTCGGCGGGATGGCGACCTACAGCACCCGCGCGATCCTGGCGCGCTTCGCCACGCTGGAAGCGGCGCGGGCGGCGCGCGACGGCGCGGCGCTCGCCTGGCGCGAACACGACGACGCCATCCGCGACGCCGAGGCCAACCTGCGGGCGGTCGAACGGACGCGCGAAGCGGCGTGGCTCACCTACCTGACGCAGGCGGCGGGGTGAAGCGCCGCTCCTCCAATGACTACAACTTGAACTTCAGGCCCTTCGAGATGAACACCATCGCGGTGAAGGCGATCGCCACGCCGATCGCCAGGCTCCACCAGGGCGCGAAGCGCAGGCCGGGATCGGCAGGGAAGTCGCGGCGGCCGGTGATCATCGGGCGGATCAGGTTCTGGCGCTTGTAGACGAGGTAGAAGATCACCGCCGACACGTGGAGCACGGCCATGACCTGCAGGCCGGTGAAGCTCCAGTGGTGCCATTTGGCAAACAGCCGCCCGGTGTCGAAGTCGACGTAGGTCGAGAGCGGCCCGGACTCCAGCCCGTCGATGTCGACCGCAAAGAGGCCGAAGGTCACCTGGGCCGCGAGCAGCAGCAGGATCAGCAAGACGCTGACCGCGCCCAGCGGATTGTGGCCGGCGACATCCGAGGGCGTGCGCTTTCCCAGCGTCGCCATATAGGCCAGCGTCGCCCGGGGCCCCTTCACGAAGCTGGCGAACCGGGCGCTCTGCGAACCGAACAGGCCCCAGTAGAGGCGGAACACCACCAGCCCCAGCACCGAGTAGCCGGACCAGCGGTGCCAATCCATGTGGTCGGTCTCGGCGCTCCACCAGGAAAAGCCCAGCAGGCCCACGACGAGCCAATGGGTCAGGCGTGTCGGCCCGTCCCACAGCCTGGCCCGCACCACCGCCGCGCTGTCCGACGCTTGCGCAGTCTGCTCGGGCATGCGCCTAGGCGGGCGGTTTGACGCGGTAGTTGTCGTGGCAGCCGGCGCAGGCCTTGCCGGTCGGCGGGACCTGGGCCTTGACCGCGTCGAGGCTGCCTCCAGCCGCCGCGTCGGCCAGCTTGGTGGTTTCCAACTGCAGGGTCTTCACGCGGGCCGCGAATCCGGCGGCGTCGGACCAGATCTGCGGCTTGGCGGCGGTCTTCACGCCCGCCTCCGGTCCGCTGCCGGCCGGGAACCAGGTCGGCTCCTGGGCGGCCAGGGCCTTCATCTTCAGGGCCGAGGCCTTGATGACCGCCATGTCGGGCTTGTCGGCCTTCAACTGGTCGTTGAGCGCCTTGAAGGCGCCGCCGAGCTGCTTGAAGTTCGCCTGTCGGTCCTTCACCGCCTGGGCCGCCGCGCTCTGCGCCCAGGCGCCCCCGGCCGCCACCGCCGCGCCGACGCCCAGCGCCACCACGACGGCGATCGCACGTCCTCTGCCTGACATCGCGCTATCCCCTTCTCGGGCCGTTCCAGCCACCGGTGGTATTTGGCGGGCCTTTCGAAGCGGCGTCAACGCGCCGCGGTCTTCACCGGCGCGCCATGCTGGCCCGCCTCGGCGATCAGCCCGCCGCAGGCGGCGTCCTTGGCGAGGCCGGGATCCAGGAACGGCAGGACCGCCGCCAGCGGCGTGGCGACCGTCGCCAGCAGCGCGGCGAAACCGCCCTGCGCGATCGCCTTGTCGGTGTCGACGCCGAACTTCGGGGCGCTCAGCGTCCCGCGGACCGTCACCGGCGCGATCACTCGGATGAGCTGGGCCTTCTTCGGGCGCCCCTTGACGCGCAGGTTGATGCGCTCGGTGCGCAGGTCGACCACGCCCTTGCCTTCGCCGAGCACGGGACCGGTGTCGAAGACGATGTGGTCGGCCCGTAGAACGCCGCCCTGCGCCCGGAAGTCCGCCACCGCGCAGCGGATCGACGTGGTCTGTTGGTCCTTGGACAAGAGCAGGCCCAGGCCCTTGACCACGTTGACGCCGAGCAGCTCGGCGAACGCCTTGCGGATCTCGCCATTGGGCGCGACCAGCACCACCTGCCCGTCGGCGGTGGAGACGGTGCGGTGCACCGAGGCGCCGGTTCCGCGCAGCTTCATGCGTCCCACCAGCGCGCCGCTCAACGGCCGCTCGCCGCCGCGGATCGGCACGAGCTGCTCGAGGCGGGCGTTGGACAGGCGCAGGTCGACGTCCGTGACCGGCGTCGGGCCGCGGGCGTTGAGCCGCACGACGCCGGCGATGCGGCCTTGCGGAAGTTCTGCGACTAGGTCGTCGGCCGTCAGCAGTCCGCGATCGAGCTTCAGCTTCACCGATCCGGACCGAAGCGGCAGGGGCGCATCCCGGATCGAGGCCGCGCGGTAAACCACGTCGGCGTCCATGGCGCGCAGCCGCTCGACATTCAGTGGAGCGTCCGGGAACAGGCGTTGCGCGGCGACCATGCGGCGGGCGGCGGCCGCCTGCTGGGGCGACGCGGTCTCGCCCGCGCCGGTCTTGGGGCCAGCCCCGAACACGGGCGCGAGATCGTCGAAATCGAGGCTGCGGGACGCCACCCAAGCGTCGAGCTTCATCCGTTCGCCGGTCGCGTCGACCTTGACGTCGCCCGCGAGGTCGCTGTCGCCCACGCGGCCGTGCAGGCCGACGAAGCGATAGACGAGGTCGTCGCGGACGAAGTAGCCGGCCAGGCGATAGGGCGGCGTGTTGGGCAGGGTGACGCCGGTCAACTCGTAGAGGTCGGCAAGGTCCGGACCCGTCGCGGTGGCGTTCATGCGCAACTGGCCGAGATCGAAGGGCTCGGGCACGTCGCCGCGCGCCACGATGTGGGTGGCGCCCGCGCGGATGTCCGCATCGAAGGGATAGGGCTTCTCCCGGTCGATGTTGAGCAGCGGGCCGCCGGTGACTTGCAGGCGGAACGGGGCGCGGTTCAGGGCGCCGTCGCCGGTGAGCCGAAATCCATGGTTGGCCGCGCCCAGGATCTCGGACGCCTGGATCGTCCCGGCGAAGGTCAGCTTGCGCCGCTCGTCCTCCAGCCGAAGCTTGCCATCTTGGATCAGGAACCGCCGGATGGGCGGCAAGCGCAGGGGCGGCGCGTCACGGCGGTCGGAGAAGTTCCAGGAGGCCCGGCCCTGCGCGTCGCGCTTCAGTCGCAGGTCGGGGCGCTCAGCGCGCACCTCCATCAGGTCGACATGCCCGCGCAGCAGCGGGACCAGCCGGATCTGCAGCGTCAACCGGTCGATCACCGTCATCGGGCCGGGCCCCGCCCAGGCCGGATTGGCGATCCTCAGGCCGTTCACCGTGGCGCTCGGCCGCCACGACCAGGGATGCACGTCGAGGTCGCCGGTGATCGTGACCTCCCGATGCATCCGCGCCGAGGCGTAGCGTGAGATCGGACCGCGCAGGGCGTTCCAGTCGGCGAGCAGCAGGACGAGCACGAGGGCGCCGATCAGCCCGCCCAGGACGCCGGCCGCCCAGGCCGCGGGCGTCCGCCAGGCGACCCGGCGTGGAACGCTGTCGGACCGTGGCGCGCCGCCGTGCGGCGAAGCGCGCATGACCTGCTGCGCCCGCTCGATCGCGCCGTGCGAGGCGCGGCGGAGTCGCTCTCGGACTCTCGTGAAGGCGGTTGGCGCGGCCACTTCATCGGCTCCAGGCGTCCCCGCGGGAAAACGCCTCAGGCGCCGATCGGGTCCCGGCTAATGGGAAACCCCGTTGCGTCCGAGCACCTGGGCGACCGTGAGGGCGATGATCTGCAGGTCGAATCCGAAAGACCAGCGCTGCAGGTACTCGCGGTCGAGGTCGGCCTTGACCGGGATCGGCAGGTCGTCGCGGCCGTTGACCTGCGCCCAGCCGGTGATGCCGGGCCGCAGCGCATCGACGCCCGCCCGGGTCCGAAGGGCCACCAGGTCGTCCTGGTTGAACAGCGCGGGCCTGGGCCCTACGACGCTCATGTCGCCTGCCAGCACGCTCCAGAGCTGCGGCAACTCATCGAGGCTGGTGCGCCGCAGGAAGGCGCCCAGCGGCGTGATCCAGGCCTGGGGCTCCTCCAACAGGTGGGTGGCCACGTCGGGAGCGCCCAGGCGCATGGTGCGGAACTTTGGCATCTGGTACAGGCGGTTGCCGCGCCCGATACGCCGGGACCAGTGCAGGGCTGGCCCCGGGCTGTCGAGCCGCACGGCGAGCGCGAGCAGCAGCAGCGCCGGCGACAGGACGATCAGCCCGGCGAGCGCCGCTGCGATGTCGAACGCCCGCTTCACCTGGCCCGCCTCTTCCCCTCGTGGTGACGGGAAGAAGCTTTAGGCGCCTGAGGGCGCGCCGCCAAGCGGCGTGGTCAGCCGCGGCGCGCCGGTCCGTTGGGGGAGCGTGGCGTCGGGCGCGAGGATCCCCCGCCGGGCGGACGGCCCCTCGGCGCGGCGGACCTAGCCGGCGCCGCCGGCGGCTCGACGGCCGGCTTCGGAGCGGCCTTGATGGTGGGCGGCGGCGTAGCCTTGATGGTGGGCGCCGGCGCGGCTTCGATCACCGGCTCCGGCGGAGGGTCGAAGGCCGGCTCCGGCGCAGCCTTGACCGGCTCGGGAGCGGTTTCCACGACCGGTTCGGGGGCGGCCTCGATCACCGGCTCGGGGAAGAGTTGGAGCGGCGTCTGCGGGGCGGCCTCCGCCACCGGCTGGGGCTCCGGCGTCGCGGCCACGGAAGCCGCCTCGATGTCCGCAATGGCCTCTTCCACCTGCTCGGCCGCTGCGACCGAGATCTTCTCGGCCGCATCCACCGCCGTCTCGACGGCTTCGGCCAACGGAGCTGCGGCCACCGCGCCTTCGTGGCCCAGCAGGGCCTCCAGGTTCACCGGCCGAGCCCAGCGAGTCATCAGCCAGTAGGCCATGCCGGCCCCGGTCGCGCTGGCGTACAGAAACCAGAGGGGCGAGGCGACCCCGACGGGGAATCTCAGCGCCTGCTCGGCGCTCTTGGGCAGTTCCGGGCGCTCGCCGGAAGTCTCGAACGTGGCCGACATGGGGACATCTCCTGGGGCAGGGAAATTGTGCGTCGCAGCGTACCACGCTGGAAAAATCTCGCACCTGCAAACGAAGCGCTCAGGCGGGCGTCCAGATCCGCGCCGACGCGCCCTTTTCGCCCAGGGACCCCGCCACCCAGCCGCAGATCGCCTGCAGCGGCGAAGCGAAATCGGCGGGCGGCTGCACGATCGCCAGGGCGCAGCCGTTCATCTTCATCGGGTCGGAGAGCGGCCGCAGCCGCGCTTCCGCCACCAGGATCGGCGTGCGCCCGACCGCATCCTGAAGGTCGCTGAGGAAGCCGTCGAAGGTGGCGAGGTCCTTGAGCGGCAGCCAGACCATCGCCACCGCCTGGCGATTGCGCGCCAGCAGCGCCCGGACGGTCCGCACCGTGCGGGCATAGTCGTCGGCGCGCTCGAACGGCGGATCGATCAGCACGAGCGCCGGACCGCTCGCCGGCATGGCCGACGCCGCACCGGCGAAGCCGTCGGCGCAGCGGGTCTCGACGCCTGCGCGGCCGCGCAGCGTGCGCGCCAGGGCGCCGTGTTCCTCCGGACGCAATTCGAAGGCGAGGTAGCGGTCCCGCGGCCGCAGCGCCCGCGCTATCAGCGAGGGCGAGCCGGGATAGTAGCGAAGGTCCTTGCCCGCATTGGCCTCGCGCACCGCCTTGGCGAGAGCCGCGAGCGGCGCGGGCGCATCGGCGGCCGCCAGCAACCGGCCGACGCCCGCCTCGGCCTCGCCGGACCGTTGCGCCTCGCCCCCGGCCAGGTCGTAGAGGCCAGCGCCGGCATGGGTGTCCACCACCGTGAGCGGCGGTCCCTTGCCGGTCATCCGCGCCAGGAGCGCCATCAGCGCCGCGTGCTTGACGAGGTCGGCGAAGTTCCCCGCGTGGAAGGCGTGGCGATAGTTCACGGCGGCTCCTTATGGGCGCGGCTCGGAACCGCGCTCGCCCATACCACGTTGAGCGGCGGCCCAAGGAGCCGCGTCGCCGATGCCTGCGCCCATCCCGTCCGCCATCCCGGAGTCCTGAGGCGTGGCGCGCGACATGGCCGCCCCCCCTGCCCCCGCCCCTGTCCAGGCTGCGGGACTCACCTACGCCAACGACGCCGAACCCGGCATCCGCCGGGTGAAGGCGGCCACGGGATTCGGCTACCGCGACCCCGAGGGCCGCGTGGTCCGCGACCGAGAGACCCTGGAACGGATCCGCAGGCTCGTCCTGCCGCCCGCCTGGACGGACGTCTGGATCTCGCCCGACGCCAACGGCCACATCCAGGCCGTGGGCCGCGACCAGCGCGGGCGCAAGCAGTACCGCTATCACGACGCCTGGCGGCAGGTTCGCGACGAGACCAAGTTCGACCGCCTGATCGCCTTCGGCCGCGCGCTGCCCCGGCTGCGGTCCCGGGTCGACGCCGACCTCGCCCGGCGAGGCCTGCCGCGCGAAAAGGTGCTGGCCGCCGTCGTGCGCCTGCTGGAGATCACCCTGATCCGGGTCGGCAACGCCGAATACGCGAAGACCAACAAGACCTTCGGCCTCACCACGCTTCGCGACCGGCACGCGGACATCTCGACGACGGGAATCAGGTTCCAGTTCCGCGGCAAGAGCGGAAAGACCCATGAGACCGGCGTGCGCGACCGCCGCCTGGCCCGGATCGTCAAGGCCTGCCAGGACCTTCCGGGCCAGCGCCTGTTCCAGTACGTGGACGAGGACGGCGTGCGCCACGCCGTGGAATCCGCCGACGTCAACGCCTACCTGCGCGAGGCCATGGGCGAGGATTTCTCGGCCAAGGACTTCCGCACCTGGGCCGGCACGGTATCGGCCGCCCGTGCGCTGCTGACCAACCCGGACTGCGCCAGCGAGGCGGAGGCCAAGCGGCACATCGCGACCTGCGTGAAGGCGGTGGCCGGCGTGCTGGGCAACACGCCCACGGTCTGCCGCAAGTCCTACATCCACCCACAGGTGCTGGAGGCCTACGCCGAGGGCGCCTTGCCCCTGAAACCGGCCGAGGGCCGCGACTTCGAGCTCGCCGTCCTGCGCTTCCTGGAATCCATGAGGGACTAGATCCCCCCGCTCGTCCCAGCGAAAGCTGGGACCCAAGTTGACTCGGCAAGACCCCCCGGGGCGCACAGAATTGAGCGCCACGTCCCTTCGAACCGTCGGATCCCAGACGGGACTCGGCTTGGATCCCAGTTTTCGCTGGGATGCGCGGTGGAGATTTACCGCCGGAAGCTGAAGCCCGCCCGGATCGTGCGCGGCGCCGCATAGCTTTCCACGCCGTCGGCGGTCTCGCCGACCTCCAGGCGGCTGCCGACGACGTTGTCGGCGGCGAGGTAGAGCTCGCGCCCCTCGCCCAGGCTCCAGGCGGCGCGCAGGTCCAGGCCTGCGCCGGCGGCCAGCACGCGCAGGTTCAGGTCGTCTTCGAACCGGGCGCTCTCGTAGCGGACGGCCGCGGAGAGCCGCAGCCGCGGCGCCGCGCGCCAGTCGGCCCCGGCGGTGGCGGTCAGCTTCGGAGTCTGCGCCGGGCGCTTGCCGGTGAGCTGCGGGGCCGCCGCGCCGCCGTCGACCCGCGCGCGGGTGGCCTGGACGGCGGCGCGCAGGGTGAGCGCCGCCCCGACCTCGGCCGAGGCGTCGCCCTCGATCCCGTAAGCCTCGATCTCGCCGACGTTCTGGCGCTGGCGCAGCACGCCGCCCGCCGGGATCAGGCCCGCCGTCGGGAAGGTCGCCGGTCCGAAGCCGACCGTGACGTTGGTGATCGGATCCTTCAGGCGGTTGTAGAAGGCGGTCAGGCTCCAGTCGGCGCCAGCGCCCCCGCCGAGCCCGGCTTCGAGGCCCAGCAGCGTCTCCGGCTTGAGGCGCGGGTTGGCCTCGGTCACGTCGTTGCCGACCCGGAACGGCCGGTGCAACTCGTTGAGCGACGGCGGGCGGAAGCCGGCGTAGGCGGCGGCCCGCAGCCACAGGGCGTCGGAGACGCTGTAGCGCACGCCCAGCCGGCCGGTGGGCGTCGTCCCCGAGGATCCCACGGGGGGATTGTTCAGCAGCACCGCGTTGGTGGCGAGGTCGCGCTCCTTGCGGACCGCGCCATAGGTCTTCCAGCGATCGGCGCGCACGCCGCCGGTGAGGATCAGCGGCCCGCGGTCGAGGGCCGCCTCGGCGTAGATCCCGGCCACACGGGACTTGCCGCCCGCCTCGCGGCCGCGGGTGAAGATCCCGTTCAGCACCCGGAACCGCTCGAAGTCCGCACCCTCCGCGGCGCGGGCGTCGACGCCGGCCTCCCAGGACCAGTCGCCGGCGCGGCCCTGCCAGGCGGCGTTCGCGCCGTAGCCCAGCGCCGGCGTGGAATACTGGTCGTTGGCGGGTGTGGTGGCGGTGCGGCCCGCGCCCACCGCCACCGAACTGTTCTCCAGGTCGCTGGCCCGCACCCAGGCCTGCAGCCGCCAGCCGCCGGCGCCCTGTTCGGCGGACTGCGCCGCCGTGAAGGCTGCGGAGACGCCGCTCGCCAGGGAATCCGCCTTGTCGAGGCCCGCGCCGCGATCCTCACGGTAGCCGTCGATGCGCAAGGCCGTCCGCGCTGCGCCGATGTGTCCGTCGATCCGCGCCGCCAGCGAGGCGCTGCGCAGGTGCGCGGGCCGGTCGGCCGCGCCGGCGACGGCCCCGCGCACCGGAACGTAGCCGTCGGTGGTCTGGGCGCTGGCGGTGACCAGGAGGCCCCGCGCCCCGCCGGAGGCGGCGATGCGGCCGCTGTCGCGGCTTCCCGCCGAGACGTCCAGCGCCTGCAGGCCGTCGGCCGACCCCCGCTCGCGCAGGGCGATCACGCCGGTCAGCGCGCCCGCGCCGTAGGGTCCCGAGCCCGCGCCGCGCACCACGGTCGCGCCGTCGAGTCCCTCGGGCGGCAGCGCCGACCAGATCACCCAGCCGCCGAACGGATCGTTCTGCGGGACCCCGTCCAGGGTCACCAGCGCGCGCCCGGCGCCGGAGGGCGCGATCGCCCGCAGCGATATGCCCTGGATGGTCGGATTGGCGCCCTCGCTACCGGTGCGCCGGAACAGCGACACCCCGGGGATCTGCTTCAGGGCGTCGTCCAGCCGCGGCGAGACCTTCAGGTCCGAGGCGTCGAGCTGGCGGGACGCGAAGGCCGCCTCGCCGCCCAGCGGCGCCAGCCGCGGCGGGTTCACCACGACGATCTCGACCTGTGGCGGCGGAGCCTCGGCCACGGCAATCCCCATTCAAAACCACCGTATAAACAGTGTGTTGACCATATCGATTCAGCACAACTTCACGGGCATGCGAGACGATCCGCCCTCGTCCGAGGGGAGCTGGACCGAATGGCCGCGCCGAGCAGCAGCGAGATCGTCAGCGCCCTGCTCTACCCAAGCAACTGGTGGAGCGGGACGACCGTCACCTACAGCATTCCGGGCCCCCAGAGCCAGTGGCCAGGCTATGGGCCCGACGGCGAACCCTCCGACGCCCACTACGCCAGCCTCAACGCGGCGCAGTCGCTCCGCTTCGCAGCGGCCGTGAACACCCTGGACCAGGTGCTGAACCTCTCCCTCGTCCAGGTGAGCGACCAGGGCCAGATCCGCGTCGGCTTCACCGACGTGGCCGACTTCAAGTTCGCAGGGTTCTGGGGCTACACGACGCCGGCGCCGGGCGGCGGGAGCGCGGGGTCCGACCGCAACGGCGACATCTGGATCGACTACGGCAAGGCCGCGTCCAGCTTCGCGCCCAACAGCTACGACTTCATGGCGATGATCCACGAACTGGGTCACGCGCTGGGGCTGAAGCATCCGTTCGAGGATGGCTCGGCCCTGCCGAAGGACTACGACAACTACCGCTACACGGTGATGAGCTACACCGCCTACACGGACAACGTCTGGCGCACGGTGGAGCCCACGGCCACGGGCGTGCGCACGGTGGTCGAGGCGATCTATCCCACCACGCCCATGGTGTTCGACATCGCCGCGCTGCAGTCCCGCTACGGCGCCGACCCGGCGACGGCCGCGGGGAACAGCACCTACACCTTCTCGCAGTCGACGCCGTTCATGCAGGCGCTCTACGATTCCGGCGGCGTCGACACGATCGACCTGAGCGCCCACACCCGCGGGTCGATGGTCGACCTGACACCCGGCGCCTACTCCTCCATCGCCTACTACTCGGCCAGCGCCCAGGCGGCCTACTGGACCAACCAGTACGGCTGGGCCGCGACCTTCATGTCCCAGCAGTTCAACCAGGCCTCCACCTACACCTGGTCGAACAACCTCGGCATCGCGTTCGGCACGGTGATCGAAAACGTGGCGGGCTCGGCGGGCGCCGACACCGTGACCGGCAACGACGCAGCCAACAGCCTGAGCGGCGCGATCGGCGACGATTCCCTGAGCGGCCTGGCCGGCGACGACGTGCTGCGCGGCGGCGACGGCGGCGACACCCTTTTGGGCGGCGACGGCTTCGACGACCTCAACGGCAACACCGGCGACGACACCGCCTCGGGCGGGGCCGGGAGCGACTGGGTGGTGGGCGGCCAGAACAACGACCGCCTGGCTGGCGACGACGGCGACGACATCGTCTACGGCAACCTCGGAAACGACACCTGCGACGGCGGGGTCGGAAACGACCTGATCCGCGGCGGCCAGGGCGACGACAGCCTGAGCGGCGGAACCGGATCGGACTGGCTTTCGGGCGACAGGGGCGCGGACACCATTTCCGGCGGCGCCGGAGCGGACACGTTCCACAGCGCCGCGGGCGCGGGCCTCGACCGGGTGCTCGATTTCCGCCTGGGCGAAGGCGATCGCGTTCAGCTCGATCCGGGCGTCATTTTTTCCGTCGTCCAGCAGGGCGCGGACACGGTCGTCGACTTGGGCGCGGGCGACCAGCTCGTCCTGGTGGGGGTCTCCATGACCAGCCTGACCGGCGCCTGGATCTCCTGAGGCCGGCAAGCGGCGCCGTCGATTTCGGCGATCTACGATTATATCGGCATTTTCATGAAACCTTGGGTGGACCTTGGCCCGCGGATTCCTACATCCTGCGCAGGGGGCAAGGGAGACGCACCATGCAGGGCCTTTCGCTACCGCCGTCCGTGACGGTGGGCGCTACCGTGGTCGATGTGACCGTCCTGACTGACGAAGGCGCGACCGTCGTGGTCAACCTTCCGCGTCCGAAGGGGCTGCACGACCTGCCCGATTCAGAGATCACCCGGCGCGCGCGCGCCCTGGCCCGACAGGCCATGATCGAGGCCGCCGAGAGCCTCGGCGGTTGACCGCCGCCCCACCGGCCGGCCGGGTGGCGCTGGTCACCGGCGCCGGCAGCGGCATCGGACGGGCCGTGGCGCTGGGCCTGGCCAGGGCGGGCTACGCCGTGGGCCTTGCGGGCCGGCGGGCGGGGGCGCTGGGGGAGACTCTGGCCCTGGCGGGGGACGCCGACATGCTGGCGGTCCCCACCGACGTCGGCGACCCCGCCGCCGTGACGGCGCTGTTCCACGCGGTTCGCCAGCGCTGGGGCCGCCTGGACCTCTTGTTCAACAACGCCGGAACCGGCGCGCCGCCCGTGCCGATCGAAGACCTGCCCTACGACGCCTGGAAACGCGTGGTCGACGTCAACCTGACGGGGGCGTTCCTCTGCACCCAGGGCGCGTTCCGGATCATGAAGGACCAGGATCCGCGCGGCGGGCGGATCATCAACAACGGCTCGATCTCGGCGCACAGCCCCAGGCCGCGCTCGATCGCCTACACCGCCACCAAGCACGCCATGACCGGCCTGACCAAGTCGACCTCGCTGGACGGCCGCGCCTACGACATCGCCTGCGGCCAGATCGACATCGGCAATGCGTCCACCGACATGGTGCGGGCCATGAGCCGCGGCGTGATGCAGGCGCACGGCGAGATCGCCGTCGAGCCTGTCATGGACGTGGCGAACGTCGCCGAGGCGGTGGTGTTCATGGCCGGCCTGCCCCTGGACGCCAACGTGCAGTTCCTGACCGTGGCGGCCACCAAGATGCCGTTCATCGGGCGCGGCTAGCGGAGCCGAACAGCGGCGCAGCCGTTATGGGCCTTGGAGACCGAGGTTCCGATGAGCAAGACGATCAGCGTCAGCATCCCGCACGACCTGGGACGCGCCGAGGCCCGGCGGCGGATCGACGAGGGCTTCGGCCAGCTCGCGCGGCAGTTCGCCGGAGATGGCAAGCTCAGCTTCACTCAGACCTGGTCCGGCGACCGCCTGACCTTCGCCGCCAGAATCCTGGGCCAGCCGATCGACGGCCGGCTGGACGTCCTCGACAGGACGGTGCGGATGGAGGTCGACCTGCCCGACGTGCTGGCCATGATCGCCGGCGTCATCAAGGGCCGGCTGCAACGCCAGGGTCAGCTTCTGCTGGAAAAGAAATAACCCGAGCGACGACGGGCCCCCTACCCCCCGGACCCGTAATGGCCGCCGCCATAATGGCCGGCCTGCATGCGACCGCCGAAGCCCCCGCGGGAGAGCACCGCCGTGCGCGTCTGGATCTTCGGTGGGGCCTGCTTGATCGCGTCCGGCGGATCGATCCCGTAGGAGCCCACGCGGGTTCGGCCGGTGGCGTAGTCGGAATAGACCCGGCCGCCGTAGCCCGTGTAGAGGCCGCCGTCGCGCTGGTCGCGATAGAGGGCGCCGCCCCGGTAGCCGCCGTTGAGCAACTGGCCGATGACGAAGCCGGTGAGCAGGGGCGTGAAGAAGCTCCCCTGGCCGGCCTGGCTCCTGGGAACGCACTGGCCGGCCCCGTAGATCTCCTCGCAGGTCTGGCGCTCGGCGAAGCGGGGCGCGGTCTTGTCCTGGTCCTGGATCGCGACCCTGGCCCCGTCCTCGCAGGCCTGGTCGGGCACCTCGTCGGCGGCCTTGCACGCTTCGATCGAGGCGTAGGTGAAGGCGGGGAGCGGCGCGCCCTGTTCGATCTGCGCCGCCGGCGCCTGCGGCGCCGTCCAGGCCGCGCTGGACCCGCCGTTGTCGCAGGCGGTGAGGGAGACTCCGGCGCTGGCGATCACCGTGGTCATGGCCAGGCGCCGCGAGCGCTTCAGGGGGCGGATGGGATCGTTCGGCATGCCAGGCCCTCAGGCGGTCATGCAGGCGGCGTTGATGACGCCCACCGCCAGAGAAATCGCCGCCAGGTAGATGGCCGCCGCCACCTCGCCGCGCTCGATGCGGGCCGAGACGTCGCGCATGGCCGCCTGGCGCACGGTCCAGAAGGCTACGATCTGGATCACGCCGGCCAGCAGGGCCCAGGCGGCGAACTCCGCGAGGCTGTGGGTCTGGGAGAGCGCCGAGGCCAGCGGGATGACGTAGCCGAGGATCGCACCGCCCAGGGCCACCGCCGCAGCGACGTTGCCCTCCCGGATCAGGCGCTTCTCGTTGTGCGGAGTGATCGCCTGGTAGGCCAGCTTGAAGGCCAGGGCGAACACGCCTGCGAGCAGGAAGGCCAACAGGAAGGCCAGCGCCCCGCTGGTGAATGCGACAGGATCGAACATAGGCCCCTCTCCGCTCAGGCGCTGAATTCGGCGATATCGAGGGGAACGCCCACCATCACCTCGTGTGTCGGCTCGCCGCCCTCCGGCTCCATCTCCAGGGCCAAGAGCAGCTCGCGCCCCTCCTGCGGCAGCTCGCGAGCGAACAGCATGCAGGTCTGGTAGATGCGCCGGGCGACCACGCCCGCGCGATCGTCGTAGACGTTTTCCCAGAAGGTCACGGGCGCCTGGGTCTCGGCCGCATCGCCGAACCAGAACCGCCGATACTCGGGAAGGCCCTCGTCGGTGAACGTGCGCGCCTGCAGCCGATCGCGCCAGCGTCGCCGGTCGGCGGCCGATGTGGGATAGGCGCTCGACCAGGGCGCGAACAGCGTGTGGTCCTCGGAGCCCACGCCCTCGCGGTCGCCCGAGTGGACCTGAAACATCACCTCGTCGTCGGTGTAGAAGCGATGGACGAAGCCGTCGGCGCCCAGGTCCACCAGGCCCTGCGCCACGATCTCCAGGGTGTCGCGGTCGAGCGCGAAACGCGCATCTGACCCGAACCGGCGCCACGCCAGGGGATCAACCCTCAGGCTGCGTCCGATGGTGATGTTGCGCACCACCGGCAGGCCGGGCGCCTCACGATTTTTGCCGAACAAGCGGCTGAACATCAAAACGTCATCCTGCCGGGGACTCCTGTGGCGCCCGCAGCGGCGCGGCGTGGTCTTGGGTCACGCCATATTTTCGATCGCGAACTTCACGGTCCGATTGCATCGTGTCAAGCGTACATGTATGCGTTACGCGAACATGACGCCACCGGCCGCCTCCCCCACCGCCGTTCGGGCCGCCCAGCGCACCCGGGCCTGGCGGGACGCTCGCCGAAACCAGGGACTGGTCAAGCTCGAGCTCTGGGTTCCCCCGGCGGCCAAGGCCGACATCCAGGCCGCGGCGCGGTCGATCCTCATCGCCTCCAGCCGCGGCCCCGCCCTTTCCCATTCTTCTTCCCCGACGCCAGGAGCGCGCCCCATGGATCAGGTCATCGACATCGACTGGACCGTGAAATCCCTCGCCGAGGCCCTGCAGACCACCCCACTCGTCCGCGAGGGCGAGATGACGGTCCGGGTCATGGAGGGCGCGGAGCCCGTGCTGCGCGTCCTGATGCACGAGCACGGCGACCTGCCGATCTACCTGTCCGTCGGCGCCGAGCAGATCGTGGTCTCGGCGCTGCTCTGGCCGGTGGACGAGCAGGAAAATCGCAACGCCTTCAACGAGTTCCTGCTGAAGGCGCAGAAGATCGTGCCCCTCTCCAACTTCGGCATCACCACCGTGGCGGGCCGCGATTACTACGAGCTGTTCGGCGAACTGGCCTGCAAGACCACCCTGCAGACCGTGCTCATCGAGCTGCGCATGCTGGCGGAGAACGCCATCCGCGCCGCCTCCGACCTGCGCGACTCGTTCGCCGCCGCCGCCTGACGAAAGGACGACCCATGACCATGTGGAGCAAGTTGTTCGCCCTGGTGCGCGGAACCGCTCACGAAGCGGGCGGCGCGGTGGTGGACGCCAACGCCCTGCGCATCCT
>Ga0068860_100003033_pt1 | contig 17341 bp, 12 predicted proteins | sample KBSSwiS32_FD_66597 | JGI IMG/M metagenome (GOLD analysis project Ga0068860, IMG submission 66597) | Switchgrass rhizosphere microbial communities from Kellogg Biological Station, Michigan, USA - KBS Switchgrass S3-2 | ecosystem: Host-associated > Plants > Roots > Rhizosphere > Soil ... | reverse complement strand
CAGGGCTTCCGCCGCGCTCACGCCCGTGAAGTTCAGGATCAGGTGGTTGTTCGTTCCCACTCCCTGGATCGTTCCATACACGCTCGAGTGCCCGTTCAGGCTGATCACGTTGTTGTTCCCGTTCACAGAAATCGCCGCTGCGGGGAACCCGGGCAGGGTCGTGGTCGATGCCCCGGCGCCTGCCATGATTGTCCCCCAGTTGTCTATCCTCAGGTTGTTCGTGAAGGCCTCGATGCCGATGCCTGCGTTCCCGCCAGCACCTGCGTTGCCGCCCTTGATCATGCCGTAGTTGACGATGTTCACGTTGCTGGTGACTCCACCCTCGGTTCCAATGAAGATACCGTCGCCACCACCATTGCCGGCAGCGGCATTGCCGCCCGTGATCACGCCGTTGATCCCGTTGATGATTGCAACATTGACAAGGTCTCCCGCGAAGATGTCGATGCCGTCGCCGCCGAATCCGCCGTTGCCCTCGCCGGTGGTCGCCGCCCCGTCGCCGCCGGCAATCAGGCCGTCATTGATAATCAGGCCGTTGGTCACGGTCCTCGCTCCGATATCAATCCCGTCCCCGCCATTCTGCTCGTCTCCTTCGTCCCCGACCACGCCGAGCCCGCCCTTGATGGTTCCGATGTTGCCGATCGAGAAGCTGTCGATCCCGCCGTTGAAGCTGTCAATCACGATGCCGGTGCCCACAAAGGCGCCGTTGCCATTGCCGTTGCCGCCCGCAATGAGGCCGGAATTGCCAATGACGATGTTCTTGATGTTGAACTCGCCCACGATGCCGATGCCCACGCCGACCAGAAACGCGTTAGAATTGCCATTTCCTCCCTGAATCACACCCGAGTTCAGGATGTTCACGCCGTTGATATCCTCCCTGCGGTTTCCGTCGAAGATGCCGATGGCAGTGCCAGCCATGTCGGCATTCCCGTTGTCATTGCCGCCAAGGATATTCCCGCTATTGACGATTCCGACGTTGTAAACACCGTTGGCGCTTTCGATACCGATGCCGTTGCCGGCGGAATCCGCGGAACCATTGTCATTCCCGCCCTTGATCGTGCCTGCATTGTCGATCGCGATGTTCTTGATGATCCCGAATCCATCAAAGTTTTCCTCGGTCTCAATGGCGATGGCCGTGCCCGCGCCCGTGCTGACCCCGCCGCTGTCGCTGCCCCCGGTGATGATGCCGGTCTCAAGATTCACGATGTTGACATTGAAGATATTGCCATCACCCACGATACCGATGCCGTCCGAGGTCATCGTTGCCTCGCCACTATCATTGCCGCCGGCAATGAGGCCCGCATTCCGGATTGTGACGCCATTGATGTCCTTGAGCTGGAATTCATTGTTGTCGTAGATGCCGATGCCGGTGCTCAGGATGTCCGCGCCGTCGTTGTTGTTACCGCCGATGATTTTACCGGTGACCGAATTGATAATGGTCGTATTGTAAACCCCGTTGCCGCCCCAGATGCCGATACCGGAACCCACGATGTCCGCGTCGAAATTATTGTCGCCGCCCTTGATGAGACCGGCATTGTTGATCGTGACATTCGCAACAACATAACCTTCGCCAATCTCGTTGTTGATGCTCCGCACGTCGCCTGCAATGCCGATACCTGTGCCCACCACTGCGCTGCCCGGGAAGTTGTCGAATCCAAAACTGTCGTTGCCACCAATGATCGCGCCAGTGATGGAGTTATTGATGGTGATGTTCGTAACATTGCCCAGGCCCACGATGCCGATGCCCGCGCCGGAAATGTAGGCGTCGCCGGCATTGTCGCCGCCGATGATCACGCCGGAGTTGTTGATCGTGATGTTATTGATGTCCCCCGGTGCCTGGAGGCTGTCGTTGGCATCAAAGATCGCAATGGCGGAACCAGTCACACCTCCGATCTGCGTGCAGAATTCGGACTCGGTGTTGGCAAAGCTGTTCGCACCGCCGGCAATCACACCAGAATTATCGATCTCCACGTTGTAAACACCGTTGCCTCCCCACAACACCACGCCCGAGCCAAGCACGTAGCCGGGTTGGAAAAAGTTATTACCGGTCAACTGGGCGTCAGCGCCGCCCTTGATAGAGCCTGCATTGACGAAATTGACATTGCTAATGCTGTCGCCGTTTTGCTGAAGGGGATCAGCCGCGATGATCACGCCATTGCTAAGGCCGTATGCATCCTGGTTGGAGTCGCCGCCGGTGATCACACCTGTGAGCGAGTTGAAAAATGTAATGTTTTTGACATTGCCAAAGCTCACTATCGCCACACCGTTGCCGGCGAGAAATGCGGTGTCCACCTGCGAGCCGCCGTTGATGGTGCCAGCGTTCAGGAAGCTCACCCCATTGATGTCCAAACTGTTATTGGTATCGAACAAAACTACCGCATTGCCCATTGTAAAGGTTTCGCCCCCCGTGCCCTGGCCGCCGCCGCTGATATACCCCAAGTTGAATATCTTGGTGTTGTAAATGCCATTGAACGAGACCAACGAGATGCCGGAATTGGCAAATTCATTGTCGGCATCGCCATAGCCGCCGTAGATGAAAGAATTGTTTACCACGGTCTCATTCGAAAGCCCACTATCCGAGAAGAAACCGACTGCAGTATTGGAAAATACAGTACCATCGTCAAAGAACGGGGCAATGATCGTGCCATTATTGAGCAGGGTGTTGTTGTTTCCAAAGAAAAGGATCGTCTCGCCGAAGCTGTTGGTGCCATCCGCTGTGGTGTGGGTCAACAGGGAGACAAAGTCACCGCCGTTGAGCGAAGTGGCTGTGGGAGTGGTGTCGGGCGTGAGCTGTCCCACGTCGCCACCGCCGCTGCCGACGATGATCTGGCCGCCAAACGCGGTGTTGCCGGTGACAACCCATCCGTTTGAGGGTTGAATGGCTTTCGAGTTAAGGGCACCCATCGAGAGCGCAAGCGCTGCAACTGCGAGGGATTTGACAAGAGTGGATTTCTTCATAGTTTGACTATTTCCTTGGTTGAATGTGGATCGTTAAACCCCAGATCCCCAGTAGAGTCAAGCCTGTGTAGGGGAAATACTTATAGGGGATTTCCCTATTCGCCGCCCGTAATAAAAAAATCAGTCAATGCTTCATGCTCCAGAAGAGCATCACGAGATCGATGACAAACAGGAGCACGATCGTGACTTCCAGGCTCAGCATCCAGCGGTTCATGCGGTCCTGGTTCAGGAGTTCGTAGAGGTCGTCGAGCGTTTTTAATTTCTCGTCGATGGTGCGGTGCCAGTCCGCGAGGTGGAAGCGCGCGGAGACGCCCTGGTAGATGCGTGCGAGATGCCAGTCGCCGAAGAATTTCGTAATGTTCGACAGTTCGTCGCTGAAGCGGGCCATATCGATGCGGATCTCGCGCAGCTCGCTGAGAATGCCGCGGCGGCTGCGGATGGGGCGTTTGCGCAGGTCGCGGTATGCGCGGTCGAGCGAGTCGTCCAGGATGCGGTCGTAGGCCTCGAGCTCTGCGAGCTGGAGGTTCGCGAGTTCCATGACATAGAGTGTCTCGGCGAAATGCGCGGGCTCGTCAATGAGCAGCGCCGCGTCCCAGTCCATCACCACCATGTCGTGGTCGTAATAGCTCAGGTGCAGGCCCGTCGATTCATCGGACTCCTGTTTCGAGAGATGGTTCACCTCCGGTTCCTGCGTGAGCAGCGCGGCAGCTTCGCGGCGGTTTTCACGCAGCCATTTCTCCGCGCAGATGCGCGCGCCGCCGCCATCCACCAGCGGCGCGGCGATGCAGAAGACGGTGTAGGCCTCCTCACCCGCCAGGGCGCGCAGGGGGCGGATGAAATAGGCGGCAAGCTCGTTGCGCACACTCTCGGCGAGTTGTGTTACTTCGTTTAGCAAGGTGCCGTTCTCAAAAACCGGGTCGTGATATTCCACCAGGTCCGCCAGGTTGTCCGTTTCGAAAGGCATCCGCACCGTGATGCTGATCGCGCCGACCGGCAGCAGCTTCACCGTGCGCTCCAGCCGCACGCGCCCGCGCGGGCCGTCGCGCTCCACGGGCGGCAGGCGCACCATCTGAGGCCGGTAGAAAAAAAGCTGGCGCGGGCTGCGCTTGCCGGCATCCACCACAAACTGCTCCACGGGATGCCCCAGCAACCGCTCCAGCGGCTCGCGCTTCATTTCATACGCCACGTCGAACGCGTATATGTAAACCACCTTGCCGCGGTAATGTATGGCCTGTTGTTCCATGGATATCCTCCCCGTCACATTCCGCCCGTTACGCATCCGCCGCAATGGATTCCCGTTGCAGTGCACATGAGCGGCGAAATACAGGGGAATCAGGGTTTTTCTTATTCAATCGTACGTTTGAATAAAGCCGGTGCATACCCGGTCTAACCATACAGATCGAGGTTATGAAAATGAAAAAACTTACACTGACACTACTCGCCGCTGCGGGGCTTTTACTCTTCTCAACGGCTAATTCCAATGCAGGGGTGCATTTCGGCATATTCGTGGGGCCGCCGGCTCCTGTCTACTGCCCGCCCACGCCCGTTTATTATGACGGATATTGCCCGGATTACGGGTATGGCTACGGATACTACGGGTATCGCCCGCATTACCGGTACTACCACAGCTACCGCGGCGGTTACCGCAGTTATCATTACTGGCATCGTTAAACCGGGATGAAACATCACCAACAAACAACCGCTGCGCCAGCCCGCAAGGGCGGAGCCAACGCAATGCCCGGCCGGGAAACGCAGCATCCCAATATGAAAACAACAATACGAACTCTCATGCTGACCGGGGCGGCTGCGACAACGCTTCTTATGGCTGGCTGTGCGGATGATCCGTACTACGGGTCGGCGTATCCCTATCGTGGCCCCTATTACGGCTACTATGGGCCGACCTATTACTACGGTGGCGGCGTGATCGTCGACCGCAGCTTCCATAGGAGCCACTATGGCCACGGCTACGCCCGCGTCGGCGGCTACCGCAGCGGTACTTATCACCGAATCTACCACCATTAAATCCGGACAGCGGAACAATTCCAACGGCTGCGGGTCGGGCGGCGTCCTCTCCTAAACTGGGGGATGAGTGCAAGGCCCGCAGCCTGAAGTTTCAACAGCCGGCGGGGGGGGCCTTTATTTTTGCAATGATGCGTAAATTTTCAAATAATCGTCCACCATCCGCTGGTAACCAAAACGGCCCATCGCATGCGCGCACACCGTTTTGCGGTCCAGCGCCAGCGCCTTCGGCACCAGGTCGCCAAGCGCCTCGATGGAGGTAGCATGGAATCCGGTAACCCCGTTGTCCACGACCTCGGCGATCGATCCGAGATTATGGGCGATCACGGGCGTGCCGCAGGCCATGGCCTCGATCATCACCAAGCCGAACGGTTCGTGCCACTGCACGGGAAAAAGCAGCGCCGCGGCGTTGCGGAGCAGTTCGTTCTTCTGCGCGTGGTCCACGAGGCCGATGTATTTCACGGCGTCGCCATCGATAAGCGGCTCGATCTCGCTTTCATAATAGGCGACCTCCTTTTTGCCCAGCGCGTTGCCCGCAAGGACGATCGGCATGCCGGCCTTCTCCGCAATGCGGATGGCGTCGAGCGGGTTTTTGTCGTACGACAGCCGCCCGAGGAACACGAGATATTTGCCCGGCTCGTACGAGGGATCGAATGCGTCGAAATCGCAACCGTTATAAACCACGGGAATTTCCGCGCGACCGGGCGCAGCCTGCAAATCCTTGACTTGGAACCGGCTGATCGCCGCCACGGGGACCTGCGGAAATTTTTGCAGCACCCACGCGTCGTCCGGGCCGGGCTGGGTGTGCATGGTGAAGAGCACCGGTCTCTTCGCGAGCGCGCCCGACGGGATATGGTCGCAGCCGATGTGGAAATGGATGATGTCAAATTCATCCTGCGCGAGCAGCGCCTCCGCCACGGCGGCGTTTGCGTAATACTCGTAATTTGCAACAGAGCCGGCCGCCATGGCGTCGAGGATGTTCACGTCATGAATTGCCCGCAATTTTGCGGTGGTCCGCGAGTCGCCGGTGCCGATGAGCGTGACGTCGTGCCCGCGGCGCACGAGTTCGTCCGTGAGGAGGCCCACGAGCAACTCGATGCCGCCGTAGGTCGCCGGGGGGACTTTCGTCCAGAGCGGGGCGACTTGCGCGATCCGCAGTTTGCCGTGATGTTCGGTCACCATTTGTTCTTCAATGAACGGAATTTTTCCCATGTAAATCAAAAATATCGCAAATGGAGCCGAAACAGGCTGTATTTGCGTCGCCGCCGGCATTGCCCGCGGCGGATTCCATCAAACAGTCTATGAAAACAACGTTAAACATTTTTTGCGCGCTCTGTCTCGGATCGCTGGCCGGCCTCGCGCAATCCCCCACCCCCAACGTGCCGCAAGGGCCGAATCCCACCCCCGTTCCCGTTGCCACGCCGTCCCAGTCGCCCGCCACCTCGAACGCCCCGGCGCCCACTCCCGTTCCGGTTGCCACGCCTTCCGCAACTCCGCCCTCCGGCCCCCCACCTGACGAGCCAAAGGCCGCCAAGGCCGAGCCCGTGGGCGAACGCGAGGTGATGACGCGCCTCCAGATTTTCCTCGACCAGCAGCTCTTCGGCCCCGGCAAGATCGATGGGCGCGGCAAGCTCTTCACCGCCCAGGCGCTCGACCGCTACCAGAAGGCCCACGGCCTGCCCGTGACCGCCACCATCGACGAAAACATCCCGCTCGACTCGGTTTATCCCGTTTACACGACGTATGAAATCAAGAAGGAGGACCTGAAATACGTGGGCGATCTGCCGCGCTCCCCCGCCGAGCAGGCGAAGAAGAAATACATGCCCTACCCTTCGCTGCATGAATTCATTGCCGAGCGCTACCACACCGATCCCGATTTCCTGGCGCAGATCAACAAGGGCATCAACCTCGAGAAACTGAAACCCGGCGACAGCGTGCGCGTGCCGAACGTCGCGCCGTTCAAGGTCGAGGATCTCATCGAGAATCCGAAGATGCCCGAGGTGCCGGAATTCAAGAACCGCGTGATCACCGTGGACACGAAGAACCGCATGCTCGATCTCACCGAGGGCGACAAGCTGCTCGCCTCCTTCCCGATTACGCCCGGCTCGGCCACACTGCCCGCGCCGAAAGGCACGTGGCGCATCCTCGGGATTTGCGAGCTCCCCACCTTCCGCCACGACGAGGCAATGCTTAACCATGGCGTGCGCAGCAAGGATTTCCACATGATCCCGATCGGTCCGCGCAACGCGGTGGGCGTGATGTGGATGGGCCTCAACAAGCCCGGCATCGGCATCCATGGCACGAACTCGCCATGGAACATTGGCCGCTCCGGCAGCCACGGCTGCATCCGCGTGGCAAACTGGGATGTCATCCGCCTTTCCTCCATGGTTTCGCAGGGAATGACAGTCGTCATTAAATAACGCCCGGGAAAGCAGGCCATGTTCAAGAAACTCCTGGTAATCGCTCTCGCCTGCGGCGCGGGTTACTTTTTATACACCAGGGTCTGGGCGATGTACTTCAGGCCCGGCGGCCCGCCTCCCTCGCTGACCAGGACCGGCCCCGTGGTGCCGCCGAAGCCGCTCGTCTTCACCACGGTGGCGCAAGCGCAACGGGCCGCCGCGATGCGTTATCCAGCCCTCACCGTGGCCGGGTCGGAGTTCAACAAGGCTTACACCACGCGTTACGGTCGCTACATGCAGGATCACCCGAACTATTTTACAAACACCGCTTGGCCGCTGCAGCTCGCCGCGGAAATCGGGCAGGCCGTGCCGGCGCCCGCCCCGCCCCGCAACTTCACCGCCGCGCTCGAGGCCGCGAAGACCGCGCCCGCCATGGTGCTGGAGCTGGGCGATGCGTTCAGCCTGGCCGAGCTTGAGGACGCGAAGGCCAAGGCGATCGCGGAGAAAAAACCGCTCGGCTTCATCATGGTCTGGGGGCAGTTCTTCGGAAGCAGACCGACCAACACCCGGAACCAGGGGGGCGATTCCGCAATGGTCCATTTTTACATGGGGTTCCGCGACACGCTGGTGCTCGTCTTCGTGCGGCACGAGGGTGAACTCGAGAAGGTGCCCGATGCCGTGCAGGAAGGTTTCGGCGGTCCCGACGAAGGGGGCTTTGCGCCGAACATGGCTGTGGTCGATGCCACCGCCACCGAGTTCATTGTGGAAATTCCGCTGGGCGGCGACCACGCCGACGGCGCAAGGCGCGACGCGGTCTTCGGCGAAGGCGCGGCGAAGATCGAGACGTGGCTCGCGGGCCATTCCGACGCAGTCGCGAAGACAGGCCTCAAGGGATTGCTCGACAAAGTGCTGCATCCGCTGAAGTCGCATTAGTTGAATCCGGCAGGCAATTCCGAAAAAACTGTTGCAACCCACCTGACGAAAACCACCTGCAACACATCCGCATTCCAAAATATAAAACACCTGCATTTTCCGCATTGACACACCGGGGAAGCCACTGTATTCACTCCACCCCACGCAATTTTTTACACACGACGAATTTATGGCAGCTACACAAGTTATTTTGATCGAAAACATTCCCGGACTCGGCGCGGAGGCTGATGTCGTGAAGGTGAAGCCGGGGTATGCCCGCAATTTTCTTTTGCCGCAGGGCAAGGCGTTTGAGGTGACTCCCACGACGCTGAAGAAGCTGAACCAGCTCAAGGCGAAGCGCGCGGAACGCGAGGCGCGGGAATTGAATGAGTCCGAGGAGCTTGCACGCAAGATCAACAAGCTGAAGATCACGCTGATCCTCGCCACTGGCGAGACGGGCAAGGCTTTCGGATCGATCACGGCAAGCGACATCGCGGAGAAGCTGAAGGGCGAACTCGGCGGCCTCGAGATCGAGCGCCACAAGATCGAGCTGGAACGCCCGATCAAGAGCACGGGCGAGCATGAAGTCTCGATCAAGCTGCACCACGACGTGACAGCGAAGCTGAATTTGATTGTCAAATCCTCCACGGAACAGGAAATCGGCGGCAAGGAAGAGGCCGAGGCAGGTTCCGAGGAAAAGGGTTTCAAGGCCAAGCCGAAGGCACGCCACACCAAGTAATTATAGATGCCGGTAGAGGCAACCAGTAGCACCGCTGCAAAGCCCCGTAACGCCGGGGATGGCAGAAAAGGTGACCTGCGGGCTGGTGGCGGTTATCTACCAGATATTCACAGGTTATTACCACAGAGTCCCGATGCGGAAAAGGGACTCCTGGGGTCGATCCTCCTCTCTCCCAGGGACGTGCTCGGGAACTGTGTCGAAAACGGGGTGCTCGCGGAGCATTTTCACATTCCCGCGCACGCGACTATCTACAACGTGCTGTTGGACTTGTGGAACCTTAACCAGCCGATCGATTTCATCACGCTCACGCAGGTCCTGAAGGACCGCAACAAGCTGGATGAGGCTGGCGGAGCGGCATTTGTGACGGAGCTGTTCACGTTCGTCCCGACGTCCGCAAACGCGAGTTATTACACGGAGATTGTCCAGGAGAAATACACCCTCCGCTCGATCATCCGGACGTGCACGGAATACGCCGCCCGTTCTTACGACGAGCAGGAGAATGTGCCGATGCTGCTGGACGAGGTGGAGCAGCGGATTTTCGAGATCGCAAAGGAGCGCTACAAGGACAAGCAGACGTCGATCAAGGACCAGGTGATGGACGCGATCGAGGCGATCGAGAAGCTGTATGACCGCAAGGGGGGCCTGAGCGGGCTGCCGACGGGGTTCTCGGAGCTGGACAAGATGACGAACGGCCTGCACAAGGCGGAAATGATCGTGATCGCGGCGCGTCCCAGCATGGGCAAGACGGCCTTTGCGATGAACATCGCGGAGCATGTCGCGCTGGAGGCGAAGGTGCCGGTGGCGATCTTTTCGCTGGAAATGAGCACGCAGCAGTTGCTGCAACGTCTGCTTTGCTCGCGGGCGCGGGTGAACCTGGAGCGAACGCGCGATGGTTTCCTGGCGGAAACGGATTTTCCAAAGTTGACGCACGCGGCGTCGCGACTCGCGGAGTCGGCGATTTATCTCGATGACACGGCGGGGCTCTCGATCATGGAATTGCGTGCGAAGGCGCGGCGGTTAAAGGCGCAGCACGACATCCAGTTGATCGTGATCGATTACTTGCAGTTGCTGCGGTCCACGTCGCGCCGGGCGCAGGACAACCGCCAGATCGAAATCGCGGAAATTTCGTCGGGGCTCAAGGCGTTGTCGAAGGAGCTCGACCTGCCGATCATCGTGCTGGCGCAGTTGAACCGTAATCCTGAAAACCGGACGGGCGAGAGCAAGGGGCGGCCGCGGTTGAGCGATCTGCGTGAATCGGGGTCGATCGAGCAGGACGCGGATCTGGTAGGGCTGCTGATCCGCGATGAATATTACGCGGAGACGGACGAGGAGAAGGAGGCGTCGAAGGGCAAGGCGACGCTGATCATTGCGAAGCAGCGTAACGGGCCGGTGGGCGATGTGAAGCTGACGTTTATCAAGGAATTCACGCGGTTTGAGGATCGCGCGGATGTTCCTGATCCGGAGTAGATTCTCCATCCTAATCGTAATACTGTTGGCTCAATAATACTGTCCGGCATCGTGAAGTCGCACGTTTTAAATTGCGTAGTAATAAGCCTCCTCGTCGGAAACACGGGTTGCTTTGCAGCACCTCTGCCCACACCTGTACGATCTATTCCTACAGTCCAATACATCAAAGAACTACGGGACCGCTGGAACGCAATCGAACCGGATATATTTACGGTTGCGGATGCAACAAAATACATTGGGGTTTGGGTTGAGTGTACTGGCACGCCCATTTCCTTAAAGCAGCCGATTGCACTCAGACTTGCTTCTGGCACAGTCGTCCGTCTGACGAAACTTCAAGGGGCCGACAGACAGGAACTGGCAAGTTTTCACAAACCTCCGTCACGAGTTTATGTTCACGGTCCGATCATCGCCATAGACCGTGATACACGTACGGTTACAATCAAGGCAGTCAGCACCGGATTTGAACAATGAGCATCGCGCCCGGAGGTCATGATCGACCACTCCGTTTTTGAGCGGCTAGTAGTCGAAGGAGCCGGGACGCGCATTGCGGTAGGAGTGGCGCGTCCCCCCGCCTTTCCGTTTCCTGAAAAACGTGCTCCTGCCCACGAAGAAGTAATTTGCATCCACCGAGAGGAGCAGGGCGCCGATGACGAAGAAAATGATGAAATTCACGAGGACCAATGCGGCCACGGACATGCCGTCGTCTTCCGTAATGGGGCCGTGGATGTAGAATCCGATGGCGGCATCGACCACGTAGGCAGGCAGCAGCGCCACGAAGACGAGTATGCGGGCCCAGTCTGCCCCCCGCAGCACAAATATCCCGCACACCGCGTATAAAAGGGCTGATGCGACGATGCAGGCGTAGTAAGGAATCTCGGCGCGGACTTTTGGATCGACCAGCAGGAATGAAATCACGCCCCAGATCCACAGCAGATTGCCGGTGAACGTGACCGGGGCAGGGCGCGGAAATCGATTATGTTTCATGTTGAACAAGTGTTAACTCACAGTCGCAATTAATGCCGGACGGGGCGTCCCGGGCAAGCCAAAAACTGTGCGTCGTTCCGCGCGGAATTGACCGGTTGATATTTATTTTAGTCATGCAATGTTTTATTATACAGCGCTTTGTCACTCATCGTCTGTTGAATCTGAAGACTATTGCGCGTAGGTTGCAAATTGCTCCAAATGCGAAAAATAGACCTGAAATCACTGTTAGGAACCGCGATAAGAACCAAACGAAACGACCTGGGAATCTCCCAAGAGGAACTCGCGGACAGGGCGGGTCTGCACCGCACCTACATCTCGGACATCGAGCGCGGCGCGCGCAATCTCTCGCTGGAAAGTATCGATAAACTGGCCCAGGCCCTGCACATCTCGATCGCCTCGCTTTTCAAGATCACCGCGGAACCGCAAACCTCCGATGACCCGGAACAGATCGTCTCTTCCGGAGAAATGGCGGACATCCTGCTGGTGGAGGACAACGAACACGACGTGGAACTGACGCTGCACGCCTTCAAGACGGCAAAACTTTCAAATTGCATCCATGTGGTGCGCGACGGAAGCGAGGCCCTGGATTTTGTATTTTGCAAAAACCGCTACGCATCGCGGAAAATCGAGAATCTCCCCCATGTCATCCTGCTGGATCTCAACCTGCCGAAGATCAGTGGCATCGAAGTGCTCCGCCGGATCAAGGCGGATGAACGCACGCGGAATGTGCATGTGGTGGTACTCACGGTTTCCCAACGGGATGGCGATATCGCCCAGTGCCGCAAGCTGGGCGCGGAGACTTACATCGTAAAACCGGTGAATTTCAATTCACTGAGCGAAGTGACCGCACAACTGAACCTTTACTGGGCGCTGCTGAAGGATCCTTCGCTAAAGGCCGCATAGATTGCGGAATAAAAGGTGGATTCACCCCGGGCGGCACGAAGAAACGGGGAAATGTTCAAAAGTAGATTTGCACCGGGTTTGGTCAGTGACACGACGGCTTGTAGGGTTTTTTGCTACGTGAAAACACCTATATCGAATCGCTGCCAATTTTACGCACATCCGACTACGATAAGGGCGCGCCGGGATGAAAATGACGGATAAACCACTGAGGGTTCTTATTCTTGAGGACGTTTTCTATGATGCGGAACTGATGGCAGCCGCATTGTCCGGGGCGGGCTATAAGCCGGACTGGGTGCAGGCCGATGGCGAGGCGAGCTTTCGCGCGGCCCTGGATTCCAAATGGGATGTGATCCTCGGTGATTTCCGGCTGCCGGAGTTTGACGCTATCAGCGCGCTAAGGTTGTTGCAGGAACGGGGGCTGGACATCCCGTTCATCCTGGTATCGGGCACGATCGGGGAGGAAATGGCGGTATCCATCATGCGCCACGGGGCGGCTGATTACGTGATGAAGGACCGCATGGGACGCCTCGGGCAGGCGGTGGAGCAGGCACTGGAAAAAAACCGGCTCCTTGCCGAGCGCAGGCAGATTGCGAAGGCACTGCACGAAAACGAAGAGCGCTACCGGTTGCTCTTTGAGAGCGGCCCGCTGCCGATGTGGATCTATGACCCTGACACTTACCATTACCTCGCGGTCAACGAGGCGGCAATCCGGCAGTATGGTTATTCCCGCGAGGAATTTCTCTCGATGACGGTGAAGGATCTGCGCCCGCCGGAGGACGTGCCGGCATTCCTTAAAATGATAGAACGCTCGCCAAGCGGAAACCTGGGCGTCTGGCGTCATCGCAAAAAGGACGGGACAATCGTGGAGGCGGAGATCATTTCAAACCTGATCACGCTCGGCGACCGCCAGGTGAGGTTCGGCCTTTCGCACGACGTGACGGAGCGCAAGCGCGCCGAAGAGCGGTTCCGCGCCACCTTTGAACAGGCGGCGGTGGGCATGGCGCATATCCTGCCCGACGGAAGCTGGTTGCGCGTGAACCAGAAATTGTGCGACATCTTCGGCTACGACCGCGAGCAGTTGCTCGCGCACCCGCTGCGGGAATTCCTGCACCCCGGCGATGTGGCAAGCATGACGGTGCTGATGCTCCCGCTCCTCGCCGGCGAGAGGCACACCGCCACGCTGGAGAAGCGCTACAGGCACGCGGACGGCTCCTGGCAATGGGCGCGGGCCACCATTTCACTGGTGAGGGAACTCTCCGGAGAGCCGCAGTATTTCATCCTGGTGGTGGAGGATATCACCGAGCGAAAAATCGCGGAAAAGCAGATCCTCGAGCAGGCCAGCCTCATCGACCTGGCGAATGACGCGATCGTAGTGCGCACCCTGGATGACGAGGTGCGGTTCTGGAACAAGCGGGCAGAATCGCTCTACGGGTGGAGTTTTAACGAAGTCATCGGTCAGAAGATTACGGAGCTTCTCTACCCCTCGACCACCGACTACGAAAAAGCGAGGCAGCAACTTCTTGAACACGGCTCATGGATGGGGGAACTTACACAAACCACCAAGGCCGGAAAAAATCTCACGGTGGATGCGCGCTGGACGCTGCTGCGCGATGAGAGCGGAATCCCGAAATCGATCCTGGCGATCAATACCGACATCACCGAGAAGAAAAAACTCGAGGAGCAGTTCCTGCGCGCACAGCGGCTGGAGAGCATCGGGACACTGGCCAGCGGCGTGGCGCACGACCTGAACAACATCCTCGCGCCGATCCTGATGTCCGCCGCGATGCTGCGCGAGGAAATCCCGGAAGACCTCCGTGAGAGCATCATCACCACCATCGAGGAAAGCGCGCAGCGGGGCTCGGAGATTGTAAAACAAGTGCTGACATTTGCAAGGGGGGTGCACGGCGACCGCATCGTGCTGCAGCCACGCCACCTGATCCGCGAGGTGGAAAAAATCATGGTCGAGACCTTTCCGAAGTCGATCTCGATCATCAACCGGGTGCCGAGTGAACTCCGCACGGTCAACGGCGACCCCACGCAGTTGCACCAGGTGCTGCTGAACCTGTGCATCAACGCCCGGGATGCGATGCCGGATGGCGGGAAACTGGTCATCAGCGCCGAGGAAAAGGAAGTGGACGGGGCCTGTGCGGATCTTTTTCCCGATGCGAGACCCGGCAGCTATGTGGCGCTGATTGTATCGGACACGGGAACGGGCATCCCGCCCGAAATCATCGACAAGATATTCGATCCCTTTTTCACCACAAAGGCACACGGCAAGGGCACGGGGCTCGGGCTTTCGACCGTGATTGGGATCGTGAAAAGCCATGGCGGCTTTGTGAACCTGGAATCACAGGCAGGCAAGGGTTCCACCTTCAAGGTTTTTCTGCCGACTAGTGACAAGCCGTTGCTGGCCATGCAGGCACAGAACGCCGCGCTGATTCCATCCGGCAACGGGGAGATCATCCTGGCTGTCGATGATGAGGCCGAGATCCGCACCGTGCTGGAAACATTGCTCAGGAGAAACGGCTACAAGCCACTCATCGCAGTCGATGGAAATGACGCCCTGAAAAAATTTGCGCTGCAGGCCGGCGCGGTGAAGCTGGTGCTCACCGACGTGATGATGCCGTTGGTGGATGGTGTGGTGCTCACGCGCGCGCTGAAAAAAATGGACCCGAACGTGAAGGTGATCGCATCTACAGGCCAGCCGGAAAAATCCCGCCTCGAAGAATTGAAGGCGCTGGGCGTGAAAGGCGTGCTGCGCAAGCCCTTCAACAGCGACAGCCTGCTGAATAAAGTATCCGCGGTGCTGGACGGGAAATACTTCGAAAGCGATTTCCATGTGTGACCTGATTATTTCCGCTGGTCGATGGGTGTGTATGACACCAGCGGTTCGCCCGTGTAAACCTGCCGCGGCCGGTAGATGCGGCTGTCCGCCGACTCGATGGTCTCGGCATAGTTCGCGATCCACCCCGGCATGCGGCCGATCGCAAAAATGACCGTGAACATTTCCAGCGGAATGCCGATGGCGCGCATCATGATGCCGCTGTAGAAATCGACGTTCGGGTAGAGCTTGCGCTCGATGAAATAGGGGTCGCTCAATGCCGCCTGCTCGAGGTGACGGGCGATATCGAGGAGCGGGTCGCTGATGTTGAGCACGGCGAGCAATTCGTCGCAACGCTTCTTGATGATGCGTGCGCGCGGGTCGTAGTTCTTGTAAACACGGTGGCCGAAGCCCATGAGTTTGTGCCCGCTCTTCTTGTCCTTCGCGGCGGTTACGAAGCGCGAGCCATCGTCGCCGTCGCGGTGGATCGCCTCGAGCATTTCCAGCACCGCCTGGTTTGCACCGCCATGCAGCGGGCCCCACAGGGCGCAGACACCCGCCGCCGTGCTGGCAAAAAGATTCGCGCGGCTGGACGCCACCATGCGCACGGTGGAGGTGGAGCAATTCTGCTCGTGGTCCGCGTGCAGCAGGAAGATGAGGTCCAGCGCCCGCACCACCTCGGGCTTCAGGTCGTAGTCCGCATAGGGCTGCGAGAACATCATGTGGAGGAAGTTCGCCGAGTATTTGTAAACCGGCTTCGGGTAAATGATCGGCAGCCCGAGTGACTTGCGATAGGCAAACGCCGCGATGGTGCGCACCTGCGAGAGGAGGCGGGCGGCCTGGATGTCAAACGTGGCGGAAGCATGCGGCTGGAGCAGTTCCGGGTAAAAACATCCCGCTGCGTTGATCATCGAGGAGAGGATCGCCATGGGGTGGGCATTCGGGGGAAAACCCTCGAAGTGATACTTCATATCCTCGTGGATCAATTCGTATTGCGTGAAGAGGTTCGAGAAATTCCGGAGTTCCGCGTGATTCGGCAGCTTGCCGTAGATAAGCAGATATGCCGTCTCGATGAAGGTCGATTTCTCGGCGAGTTCCTCGATGGGGATGCCGCGATAGCGCAGAATGCCTTTTTCGCCGTCGATGAACGTGATCTTGCTCTGGCAGGAGCCCGTGTTCCCGTAGCCGCTGTCAAAGGTGATCAGCCCCGTCTGGTCGCGCAGCTTCGATATATCAACCGCCTTTTCCTGAAGAGTGCCCTCGATTACCGGAAGCGTGACCGGCTTCCCCGCCCATTCAAATGAAATAGATTCAGCCATGATGTTTCCTTCCCCTTTTTTCCGTTCCTTTTTTAAATAGCGAATGCGAAAAAAAATGCCATATTAATCCTGATAATGCCGTTCGCGCCAATGAATCCCGACAGGCTGCGAATTCGCTCGATTTGTCCGGAAAAAAACAGCATATTGGGCTTATGCAAGCCCCGTTATTCGAATCCTGCAGAGGTTACATTCAGGCGCACGCAAACAGGCCTGGCAGACAGCAGACGACACTCGCTCCCTCCATCGCCATCTCCCGCGAGACTGGTGCCGGCGCGGTGACGATCGGACAAAAAGTGCTCGAAATGATGCAGGCGGACCACCGCGGCGAGGTGCCGTGGGCCCTCTTTGACCGCAACCTCGTGGAGAAAGTAATCGAGGACCATCATCTTCCGCAGACGATCAAGCAATTCATGCCGGAGAAAGTGCGGTTTGAACTGAGCGACGCCGTGGAGGAAATGCTGGGCCTGCATCCCTCCTCGTGGACGCTGCTGGAGCACACCACCGACACGATCCTGCGGCTCGCCTCCGCGGGCAATGCCATCATCGTCGGACGCGGCGCGACGAACATTACCGCACGTTTGAAAAATGTGCTGCGGGTCCGGCTCGTGGCGCCGCTGGAACAACGCATCCGTCATATCCAGGAAATTCGCAATCTCACCGAGAGGGAGGCCGCCATCTACGTGCAGAAAACGGACCATGCCCGGAAGCGTTACGTCAAAAGTTATTTCAGCGAGGACGTGAACGACCCGCTTCACTACCACCTCGTATTGAACACCGGCCGGATTTCCCACCGGTACGCGGCACGGATGATTGCGGATGCGGC
>Ga0068860_100003032_pt1 | contig 17342 bp, 10 predicted proteins | sample KBSSwiS32_FD_66597 | JGI IMG/M metagenome (GOLD analysis project Ga0068860, IMG submission 66597) | Switchgrass rhizosphere microbial communities from Kellogg Biological Station, Michigan, USA - KBS Switchgrass S3-2 | ecosystem: Host-associated > Plants > Roots > Rhizosphere > Soil ... | reverse complement strand
CTTAACTTCCTTCTAACCTGGCCCGACTTGTTGTCGGCATGTGGTCCCCAAAAATGGCGACTGGCGACCACACTTGCCCAAGCATGGCGCCGAGGTCACCGGGTCGACCTGCAGTTCGCCGTGTAGGGATACTATCGCCCAGTCAAAATTCGACCCCAGCGATTTCTCATGAACAAACCGGTCCAGGAACGCAACCCCCAGGCCCAGCAGATGGGCGATGAGTCCATGGCGCGCAACCTCGCCTGGCAGGCGCAGGCGATCTGGCCGCAGGAACAGGCGTTGTTCGTGCGGTACGGCTTGACCGGCGCACTGCGCATTCTTGATCTCGGCTGCGGCACCGGCGAGATCACGCGCCGGCTCGCCGACTTTTATCCGCAGGCCCGCATCGACGGCGTCGACATTCTCGAAGGCAATCTGGCCATCGCGCGGCGCGACAGCAGCGCATATGGCGAGCGGATCAGCTATGCGGTCGGCGACGCATTCGCGCTTGAGTATCCGGATGCGACGTTCGACCTGGTCGTCTGCCGGCACATGTCGCAGGCCGTGCCGCATTTCGATCTGGTGCTCGACGAGATCGGCCGCGTACTGAAGCCCGGCGGCTGGTTGCATCTGCTGTCGGAGGACTACGCGATGCTGCGCATGCCGCGCCACCGCGAGCCTGCTGCATCTCCTGACCACGGGCCGCTCCCGGCCGTCCATGGCCTCCAGGACACTCGGGCTCCTGCCCGTCGCACTGGGGCTCCGGTCCATCGTGACTTCGACCCCGACCGCTTCTGGGTCGATCACGCGCTGCCGTATCTCGAGAGCGTCGGCTGCGACGGCCGCATCGGCCGGCATTCGCCGCCGCTGCTGGAACAGCGCGGCTACACCGAGTTGGCCGTCGACTATATCGTCGTCGACACGCTGCGCGTGCCGCGCGAAACGTTCGCGAACATCCTGGTCGCCTGGCGCGACGGCTTCGCGCCGGTACTGGCCGAAACGACCGGACGTCCGCTCGACGACGTGCGCGCCGATTTCGACACGATGATCGCCGACGTCGCGACGCCGCCGAGCTACACGGTCTGGCACGTGCCGGTCATATCCGCGCGGCGGCCGTGAGCGGCTTGCAGGCGATCCACGTGCGGCGCGGCGACGGCCGCAGTATCGGCTGCTGCGACACCCGCGCGGGATAACACGCGTCGTGCCAGCCACCGTGAACCCACCCCCTGCCGAGACCGGCCTCGCCATCTATCGCGCGAGCCGGCTCGAGGCCCTGCTCGAGCCGCTGCGCGCGCTGATGCACGCCGCGCCACCGGCGCATGCGCTGGCGCCGCACGAGCTCATCGTCGCCCATCCCGGCATGCTGAAATGGCTGTCGCGTTCGCTGGCCCGCGCAGACGGAACGCACGGCATTTCGGCCAACCTGCGCATCGAACTGCCGAGCGAGTGGCTCGACCGGCTTGCCGTGCGCGTGCTCGGCGAAGAAGCCGTTGCGCTGCGGCCGTACCGGCGCGACGTGCTGCGCTGGCTCGTCCTGGACGAGCTCGGCGCGCACGAAGACGTCCGGCTCGCCGCGTTTCTCGCTGGCGCCGGCGGCGACGCGGCGCTGCGCCGCTTCCAGCTCGCCGACCGCATTGCGGCCATCTACAGCCGTTATCTCGTCTACCGGCCGGACTGGCTGCGCGACTGGGCTGCGCCGGGCAGGAGCCCCAGTGCGACGGGCAGGAGCCCGAGTGTCCTGGAGGCCATGGACGGCCGAGAGGGACCCGTGGAGGCCATGGATGGCCGAGAGCGGCGCCGGGAGCAGCCCGGAAAAGCCGCCGTCGGCAAACAGGGGTCGCCGCGAAATTTCCTTGCACCGCTGTGGCGGCGCTTGCGGTCACGCATCGGCCGGCCCCACCGCGGCGAGATGCTGAGCCGCCTCGTTGCCGCACTCGAGCGCGATCCGTCGGGTCTCGCCGACGAACCGTTGCACGTGTTCGGCGTCAGCCATCTTGCGCCGTCCGAACTCGCCGTGCTGCGCGCGATCGCGCGCCGTCGCCTGGTCGTGCTGTACGTTCCGGATCCGTGCCGCGAGCACTGGGGCGGCCTGCGCAGCGAGCGTGCGCGGCTGCTCGAACTGACGCGCGAGGATCCCGACGGCGAACGCACGCAGTCGGCGTTCCTCGCCCAGGACCATCCGTTGCTCGCCGCCTGGGGCCGGCTCGGACAACAGTTCCTGCTTGCCGTCGAAGACAGCGCGGCGCGCATCGACGAGCGCCACTGGCAGGACCTGCGCGACGACCGCACCGACAATCGCCTGCGCCGCCTGCAGGAAAGCTTCCGCCAGCTGCGGCCCGACCTGCTCGCCTGCGAGACAAACTGGAAGGCGGCGCGCGCCGACGCATCGTTGCGCGTGCACGCCTGCCACACCCGCCTGCGCGAACTGGAAGTCCTGCGCGATGCCTTGCTCGCGCTGCGTCGCGGCGACGCGACGATCAAGCCGTCCGACATCGTCGTGATGACGCCGGACGTGCATGCCTACCTGCCGCTGCTGCCGACCGTGTTCGGCGAGGCCGGCCGCCACGACGGTCCGCTGCCGTACCACTGCGTCGACGTCGCCGTGGCGCGGTCGCACCCGCTGTTCGCCGCGCTGCGCCAGCTGCTCGACCTGCCGCAGTCGCGGATCGCCGCGCCGCAGATCGTGGACCTGCTCGGCGTCCCGCCGATCGCGCGCCGCCTCGGGCTCGACCCGGGCGAGATCGACACGCTGACCGGCTGGCTGCGCAACAGCCGCGTTGCCTGGGCGCTCGATGCGCGCTTCCGCGAACGCTTTGACGTGCCGCCGATCGCCGAGCACACGTTCGCCTGGGCGATGGACCGTCTGCTTGCCGGCTACGTGTTCGGCGACACCGAGCCCGTTTTCGATCTCGCCGACGGCAGCCGCATCGCCCCGGTCGAAGGCGTGCGCGGGCCGCAGGCCGCGACGGTCGGTGCACTCGACGCGCTGCTGGTCGAGCTGCAGGCGTGGTGCGACCTCGCTGCCGCGCCGCGCCGCGCCGGCGAATGGGCGCAGGCGCTCGAGGCACGCGTCGACGCGTTGTTGCGGATCGACCCGACCGACGCCCGCGCACGCGAAGCGCGCGCGCTGCTGCTGCGCTTCATCCGCGCGCTTGCCACCGAACCGGGTGAAAGCGGCCTCGACCCGTTGCTCGATTTCGCGATCGTCCGCGACGTGCTGCTGCGGCGGCTCGACGCAGTGCCGGAGCGGCAGCGCTTCCTGCTCGGTGGCGTCACGTTCTGCGGCATGGTGCCGCAGCGTTCGATTCCGTTCCGCGTCGTCGCCGTGCTCGGTCTCGACGACGGGCAGTTTCCGCGGCGCAGCGGCGCAGCCGAACTCGACCTGATGGCGACGCACCGCCGCCTCGGCGACCGCGACACGCGCAGCGACGACCGCCACCTGTTCCTGGAAACGGTCATGTCGGCGCGCGATGCGCTGCATCTGTCGTTCATCGGCGAAGGCGTGCGCGACGGCCTGCCGCGCAATCCGGCCGCGCCGCTCGCCGAACTCATGACCGCGCTCGAGGCCGAGGCCATCGGCGATGCCGACGCCGGCGGCAGCGACGCTGAACCTGCAGCGCGCCGCCGGCCCTGGCTGGTACGCCATCCGTTGCAACCGTTCGACGCGCGCTATTTCGACGGAATGGACCCGGCGCTGTTTTCATTCCGGGCCGAATTCGCCGCGATGCGCCGCGAGCCGGGCGATGCGGCCGTGGAGCGCTCGTTCGTTTCCGCCGCGACGATCGTGCCCGCGGAGGTCCCGCTCGCGGTCGCGCTCGAACTGCGCGACGTGCTGGCCTACTTCAAGGATCCGGCGAAGCATTTGCTGGCCTTCGGACTGAACCTGCGCCTCGACGCGGTCGACGAAGATCAACTGCGCGACAGCGAGCCGCTCGAGGCGCGCGTCGAAGCGATCGACCGGGTCGCGCGGCGGCTGTTCTTCGATGCCGTCGCGCAATCGGACCCCGCAGTGCCGGACGCGCCGCCCGACTGGCTGCGCCTGACCGGCATGCTGCCGCCGGGACGCAGCGGCCTCGACGCGTACGCCAAGGAACGCGAGACCGCGCTCGGTCTGGTCGCCGTCGCGAGCCGCCATGCGCTGTTCGCCGGCGGATTGCCGCCGGTACGAACGATCGCGATCGAACAGCCGCTCGGCCTGCGCGACGGCCGCGCGCTGCTGCGCGGCGAGCTGCGCCGCGTCTTCGACAAGGAAGGCGCGCTGTGGGTCATGGAATGCTATCCGGTCGGCGCGAACCGCAAGGAGATCGACTTCAAGCAGCGCATCCCGTTCTTCATCGAATGGGCGCTGCTGCGCCTGGCGACCGCGGCCGGGCAGGCGGTGCACGCGTGTCCGATCGTGCCGGCGCGCTGCGAAGACGGTTGGCAGCATCGTTTCGATGACTGGCAACGCGCATTCGAACGCGCCGGCAGCGCGGCTCCGGGCATGCTCGACGAGCTGGCGCGTCGCGTCGCGCGTCTGGTCGATTTCTGGCGCGCCGGACAGCGCGAGCCGCAATGGTATTTTCCCGGAACGTCGTGGTCGGTCGTAAACGGCGGCCCGGAAAAAGCGCGCGAGCGCTGGCTCGGTGCGCGCGGAAGCCGCGGCGAACGCGACTACTCGCCCGGCTACTCGCGCCTGCTGGCGGGTGAACGCGATTTTGCCGGCGGCGGCGACCTCGGCGCGCTGCTGCGCAACGCACGCCAGCTGAGTGCGCTGATCGACCTGCAGCGGCCGCTCGGGGAGGGTCCGTGAAGCGCACCGGCGACTGGACCACGCTCGCGCTCGGCGACGGCGGCCGCAGCCTGATCGAAGCGAGCGCCGGCACCGGCAAGACCTGGACGATCTCGGTGCTGTACCTGCGCCTGTTGCTCGAGCAGGGCCTCGGGCCGGCGCAGATCGTCGTGACGACGTTCACCGACGCCGCCGCGCAGGAACTGCGCGAACGGATCCGGGCGCGCATCGGCTGGGCGTTGCGCGAAACCGCTGCCGGCGACACCGTGACGGCCGCCGACGATGCCGAGGCGCCGCTGCGCGCGTGGCTGCGCGCGCGCTGGCAGAAAGGCGGCACCGCGCGCGCCGATCGCAATCGCCTGCTGCTGGCGCAGGTCGAACTCGATCGCGCGCCGATCGGCACGCTGCACAGCCTGTGCCGCCGCATCCTGGCCGACTACCCGTTTGAAAGCGGCAGCGCTTTGGAATTCGGCGAGCCGGTCACGCCCGACGCGATCCAGCAGGAGCTGATCGACGACCTGTGGCGGCAGTTGAACCAAGGCGAAGGCCAGCTCGCCGCAGGCGACGAGATCTGGCGCAAGGCCGGGCGCAGCAAGCTCGACAAGCACCTGCGCGCGGTGCTCGCGCCGGGTGTCGGTGTAGCGCTGCTCGATCGCGCCGAGCTCGATGCGGTAATGCACGACGACAACGCCAGAATGCTGCTTGCGTGGCTCGACACGGCGCAATTCACGCGCAGCAATTCGAAACTGCTCAAGCGCCTGGCAAAACTCGGCAACGTGATCGCCGAGGGCGACCCGCATGTGCCGCTCGACGACGACCTCGAAGCGGTTCTCGACGAGCCGCTTGCCATCCACCTGCGACCGCCATGGATCGACCATCCGCAAACCGCACACGTGCTCGCGTTCGCGCGTCGCGCGATCGACGTGCTGTCGAGGCTCGCCGATCAGCCGCGCGCCCTCGCGCTGGCCCGCTTCGGCGAAGAGCTGCGCCGGCGCGGGCGCGAGCGTCTGGCGGCAAGCGGACGCATGACGTTCGACGAGCTGATCGAGCGCGTTCATCGCGGCCTGCACGGCGACGGCGGCCGCGCACTCGCCGACCGCCTGCTTGCCGCATGGCCGGTCGCGCTGGTCGACGAGTTCCAGGACACCGACCTTACGCAGTACGCGATCCTCGATCGCATCTACCGTGACGAAGGCACAACGGTTCGGGGCCGCCTGGTCATGATCGGCGATCCGAAGCAGGCGATCTACCGCTTTCGTGGCGGCGACATCGACGCCTACCTGCAGGTGCGCACGAGCGCCGAAAGCCTGCTCGACCTGACCACCAACTTCCGCTCGTCGCGCCCGCTCGTGCAGGCTCTCAATGCGTTTTATGCAGCGTCCGGGTGCACGCTGAGCGCCGATACCGCGCACGCGATCCGTTACGTGCCGGTCGAGCCCGGCGGCAAGCCCGACGCCACGCCGTACCGGATCGATGGCGCGGTCTGCGAGCGGCCGTTGCAGTTCCATTGCTGGGACGGCAGCAACGTGCCGGACGGCGCCGACGAGCGCATCGGTGCCGCGCTCGAAGCGTGCGCCAGGCAGGTCGTTGAACTGCTGTCGGGCCGCCACAGGATCGGCGACAAAGCCGTGCAGCCCGGCAACATCGCCGTGCTGTTGCCGACCCGCGCCCAGGTGTTGCTGGCGCGCGACGCACTGCGCGCGCGCGGCGTGCCGTGCGTGTCGACCGCCTGGAGCAGCGTGTTCGATTCGCCGTGGGCACGCGACCTGCGCATCGTCCTGCATGCCGCCTTGCACCCGCGCGACGAAGGCGCGGTGCGCGCCGCGCTGGCGACGCGCCTGGGCGGGCGCTCGTTCCATGACCTGCGCGACCAGCGCGGCGATTCCGACGCATGGGAACGTGACGCCGCGATGTTCGACGCCTGGGAGCGCTGCTGGCGACGACGAGGTGTGCTCGCGCTGGTCCAGGATGTGATCGCCGCCGCCGCGCCGCGGCTGTTTGCCGGCGACGGCGGCGAGCGCGCGCTGACCGACCTGCGCCACCTCGGCGAACTGCTGCAGGCGCGCAGCGAGCAGATCGCCGGGCGCGAGGAACTGCTGACCTGGTTCGCCGACGAGTGCGAACGGACGATTCCCGAGGCCTCGGAGGCCGCCGCCGACGAACGCCAGCAGCGCATCGAGACCGACGCGGCACGCGTGCGCCTGATGACGCTGCACGGCGCCAAGGGCCTCGAGTTCGACATCGTCATCCTGCCGTTGCTGTGGAACAACCGGCACTACGGCAAGGACGAGATCGTGATCGTCCACGACGCGACTGCGCAGCAGCGTTGCGTGACGTTCGGCCCGGCTGCGCAGCGACGCTTCCGCCGCGAAGGACAGGACGAGCGCTTCCGCCTGCTCTACGTCGCGCTGACCCGGGCCCGCTACGCCTGCCACGTCTACGCGCTGTCGCCGGCGCGCACGACGGGCAACTCGAAGAAACCCGATGCCGATCCGGACCGGTCGCCGCTCGACGCCGTCCTCGCGCGACTGCCCGGCGGCGTGCAAGCCCCGGCAGACATCGCGCACGTGCAGTGGTCGAACGGCCGCTGGTCGTGGCCGGACGCACACTACAGCCCAACGCGGGACGGTGCAGCCGCGGCGCTGCGTGTGCTCGAAGCGCCGCCCGGCGTTGCATTCGAGGCGACCTGGAGTTTTTCGGCGCTCGCGTCCGGCGACGATGCGGCGCTGCTCGAGGAATCGGCGGCCGCGGACGAGGCGCCTGCGATCGGTGCTGGCGCCGACGCGCAACCGGACGATGAGGCCGCCGGCGGCGATGATGACGAACACGCCGGCCTTGCATGGCTGGCGCCGATCGCCGGGGCGGACTTCGGCAATGCCGTGCATGCGATTTTCGAACGGCGCGTAGTCGGCCTGCCGATGGCCGCGCAGCACGCACTGATCGAACGCTGCCTGCGCGAGCACGGCGTCGGGCTGCGCGGCATCGCCCTGGCCGACCTCGTGCCGCATCTTGCCGTGCGCGTGCAGGCGACGCTCGAAATGCCGCTGCTGCCGAAGGCAGGCGCGCCGATGCTCGGCGCGCTGCCGGCGCATGCGATGTGCACCGAGATGCCGTTCGACTTCGCGCTCGGCACGGTGTCGTTGCGGCGCCTGCGCGAAGTCTGTCCGTTCGTACCGCCGACCGCTCATGCGGCGTTGCGCGGCATGATGACCGGCCAGCTCGACCTCGTGTTCGAATACGCCGGCCGGTTCCACGTGCTCGACTACAAGAGCAACCGTCTCGGCAGCGGCCTGCGCCTGTCCGACTACGACGGCGCAGCGCTGAACCGGGCCATGACCCGGGATCACTACCGGTTCCAGGCGCTGCTGTACACGATCGCGCTGGAACGTTACCTGCGCCAGCGCATCGCCGGCTACCGGCGTGACCGGCACCTCGGCGAAGCGATCTACCTGTTCGTCCGCGCGGTCGGCATCGCTCCGCACGCGGCGCCGCGCGCGGGCCTCTGGAACGAGCGCTTCCACGATGCGCTGATCGACGCCGTCGATGCCGCGCTCGCAGGCGTCGAGGAGGATGCGGCATGAGCGCCGCGTACCGTTTCGAGCGCGACGGCGGCCAGTGGTCGCAGGAGGCCTGGCGCGCGCTCGACCGGGCGGTCTATCGCTGGGTGCTCGCGCACGGCGGCAGTCCATTGCTCGCCGCCGCCGCGGCGTGGGCGAGCCTGGCCGATGCGGCGGGCGATGCCGCGCTCGCGCTCGGCGAATCGCGCCACGGCATGCCGCCGCTGGCGCGCGTCGACATCGATCGGCTGCGCGCCGAGCCGATGGTCGCCGACGAGCACGCGGCCGCAGCGCGGCCGTTCGTCATCGATGGTGCCGGACGCTTCTATCTGTGGCGCAATCATGCCGACGAGCGCGCGGTGGCCGCGGCAATCGGCGCGCGCCGGCAAGACACTGGCGCCGCGGCGCCGAGCGACGCCGAACTCGACGCGCTGTTCGACGGCATGCGCGGCGACGACGTGGCGGCGCAACGGCGGGCCGTGCGCACGGTGGTCGGCCGGCACCTGTTCGTGCTGACCGGAGCACCGGGCACCGGCAAGACGACGACCGTGCTGCGCATGCTGCTGATGCTGCAGCGCCGCGCACGCCATCCCCTGACGATCCGCATCGCGGCGCCGACCGGCAAGGCGGCGCAGCGGCTGCTGCAGTCCCTGCGCCGGGGCCGCGAGTCGCTGCGCAGCGATGGCGCAACGCCGCTGCCGGCGGATTGGTTGGCGCTGCTCGATGCGATACCGGACGAGGCGCTGACCGTGCATCGGCTTCTCGGCTTCCAGCCGTGGCGCAACGCGTTTGCACGTGGCCGCAGCGACCATGTCGCTGCCGACGTGGTGGTCGTCGACGAAGCGTCGATGCTGGATCTGGCGATGCTGCGGACGCTGCTCGACGCGGTGCCCGGCCAGGCCACGTTGATCTTGGTCGGCGATGCCGACCAGCTGACCTCGGTCGCGACCGGCTCGGTGCTGATGGATGTGGTCGGCGCGCTCGAGGCCGACCCCAACCGCGTCGTTCGCCTGCATCACAGTTTCCGCGCCGAGCAGCGCCTCGTCGCGCTGAACGAGGCGGTACGCGGCGGCGACGCGCGTGCGCTGCGCGGCTTCGTCACCGACGGCCATGACGACATCGTCCTGCGCCGCGTCATGACGCCGCGCCAGCTCGGCGACCGGCTCGGCCAGTACGCCGCCGGCATTGCCGCCGAGGAAGCGCTGCGCGCGACCGTGCCCGACGATGCCGCACACGTCGGCGTCGTGCGCGCGGCGCTTGCTGCACTCGGACGCCGCCAGCTGCTGTGCGCATTGCGCGAGGATGAGTTCGGCAGCATCGCGGTCAATGCCGTGCTCGAACGCTCGCTGCGGCGCGCCTGGCAGGTTGGCGCCGGGGCCGACTGGTATGCGGGCCGAGCCGTGATCATCACGCGCAACGACTATGTGGCGGGACTCTACAACGGCGACGTCGGCCTGTGCCTGGCCGACCGGCACGGACGCCTGCGCGTCTGGTTCGAAACCGGCCACGATCAGGGCGGGCGCGAAGTGGCGGTCCGCGGCTTCGCACCGACGGCCCTGCCGGAGCACGAGACGGCGTTCGCGATCACGATCCACAAGAGCCAGGGCTCGGAATACGAGCGGGTCGCGGTGCTGCTGCCGCCGGAAGCGAGCCATCGCCTGCTGTCGCGGCAGCTGTTGTATACCGCGGTGTCGCGTGCCCGTCGTGGCGTCGAGCTGTGGACTTCGGACGCCGCGCTGGCGAGCGCGCTCGAGCGTCCGATCGCCCGCCAGGGCGGGCTGCGCGAACGCCTGCTCGCCACAGCGGCGCCAAAACCGAGTGCAGCAGGCTTGCCGCGCGTGTCGGCGGCTAAGGCATCCGGGCCGCAGCTCGACTTCGATTTCTGATCGCGAGCCGAATCTTAGCGGCTCGTCGCCGCCGGCACTGAGCGCGGTCGGCGCTCAGCCCTCGGCCCTCGGCCCTCAGCCCTCGGCTACCGCGGCAGGAACCGCACCTGGACGCGCTGGCCGACGCGCAATTCGTCGGTCGCCAGCTCGAGAATGCATTCGAGGTCGCGCGCGTCGGTCGTTTCCTGTGCATCCTCGACCAGCTTGCTCGGACCGAACACGTCGCCGAGGCGGATCACCTTTGCCGGCCACGATTTGCCGCTGTCGGTTTCGGTGACGACGCTGGCGTTCATGCCGACCGCCACCTTCGCGACGAACGCTTCGTTCAATTCGGCGCGGACGATGCGCGGTCCATCGGGCAGCAGCGTGGCGATCTCGCCGCCCTGCGCCGACACGACCGCGCCGGCATGGACCGGACGCGCAACGACACGCCCGGCAACCGGCGCACGCACACTGCGCACGTCGACTTCGTATTGCGCCTGTTTCAGGTGTTGCTGCGCGACCTCGATCGCGGCCTCGGCTTCGCCGATGCCGGTGGTCAGTTCGGCCAGTGCCTGGTTGGCGTCGTCGGCCGACTGGCCGGTTGCCGCGCCGGCCTGCGCGGCCTGGCTGACGCGCGAGGCGCGCAACTTCAACGCGGCGGACTTCGCGCGCAGCGCAGCGGCGTGCGCGCGCGCCTGGTCGAGCTCGGCCTTGGCGACGCCGGCGGCGAGCTCGGCCTGGCGCGCATCGATCGCGGCGATCACGTCGCCCTGTTTGACCGCATCGCCCGGCTTGATCGGCAGATCGGCGATCACCCCATCGCGCGGCGCGAGCACGTGCACCAGGCCGCCTTCGACATCGACGCGGCCGCGGGCGATTGCGGCGAATTGCGGCGCCGCCGCGGACGCGCCCGGCGCTGCGGCGGACGCAGTCGGCGCGGACTTCGAACAAGCGGCGAGCGCGACCACGAGTACTGCCAGGATCAGCCGCAGACCGGAGCGCCGGTTCGATCGCATCATCGGAATCTCCTCACGGCACGGCGGCATGCGCTGGCTGCTCCCGGGTCGGCAACTGGTCGGACAGAATACGGCCATCCTGGATCGTGATCACGCGGTCGGCGCTGGTCACGAGGCGATGATCGTGGCTGACGCAGACCACCGTTGCGCCATAGACGCGCGCGATGCGATGCAGCGAGTCGATCACGATCTTGCCGTTGACCGTGTCGAGCGCGCTGGTCGGCTCGTCGGCGAACAGCAGCTGCGGTTTCTTGGCCAGGGCGCGTGCGATCGCCACGCGTTGCTTCTCGCCGCCGGACATCTCGATCGGTTTCAGGTGCACGCGCTCGCCCAAGCCCACTTCTTCCAGCGCGGCACGCGCGCGGTTGTAGGCGCTGTTGCGATCGAGGCCGAGGTAGTCGAGCGGCAGCATGACCTGCTCGAGCGCGCTCAGCGCCGGAAACAGGTTGAAGCCCTGGAACACGAATCCGGTGTGGTGCAGGCGAAATTTTTCGAGATCCTTGCGCGACAGCTGCCACAAGTCCTGGCCGAGCGCGTACACGCGGCCGCGATCAGGCTTGAGCAGGCCGCTCAGGATCGCCAGCAGCGTGCTCTTGCCCGAGCCCGACGGGCCGAGCACGAGCGTCAGCTCGCGTTCCTCGAGAGTCAGCGACAGGCCGTCGAGCACCGACGTGCGCAGCGCGCCCGAGGCGTAGGCCTTGACGACCTGGTCGGCTTGCAGGGCAGGCGTGGCAGCCACCGTCATCTCAGCAGGTTCGCCGGTTCGAGGTGACTGAGCGCGCGCACCGCCATCAGCCCGGAGACCAGCGCGATGGCCATGACCAGTGCCGCGCAGGCGACGCCGGCATACAGATCGAACGACACCGGTACGCTCTGGCCGCTCGCCAGCAGCAGCATCATGAGGCTGACGATCGCGCCGACCAGGATGCCGAAGCCGCCGACCCACAGCGCCTGTTCGAGCACGACCTTGCGCAGCGCCGGGTAGCCGGCGCCGAGCGCATTGAGCATCGCGTACTCGCGCACGTGGCTCGCGACCGCGGCGACCAGGGTCTGGCTGGTGATCACCGTGCCGACCAGGAACACGACGAACGAGAAGAACACGAAGCCGAGGCCGGCACCGGTCTCGAACATCCAGTAGGTCGCCGCATCGTGAGCGAATTCCGCCTGCGTCCAGACCGTGAACTGGCGCTGCGGCCAGGCCGCCTCGATGCGGTCGCGCACGCGCTGCGGATCGGCGCCGCTGCGCAGCTTCGCAACGTAATAGGCGACCTTGTCGACTGCCGCGGCGTCGCTGTCGAGCTGGCGCGCCGTCGCCAGCGACGTGACGATGTTGACGCCGCCGAGCGCGCGCAGGCCGGGACTCGCGGCGACAATGCGCACGCGCTTGCCGTTCAACGTCGCGCTGCCGCCGATCTCGAGGCCGAGCTTCGGCAGGTCGGCCAGGTCGACGATCACGCCGCCCGGTTCGAGCAGCTTGCGCCGCGCTTCGGGCGCAATCGCGTGCGCGAACATCAGGCCGCGCGCATCCGGGTCGATGCCGGAGATGAACACCGACACGCTGCCGCGATCCGCCGGCCCGCGCCAGTCGCCGTCGAGCCACTGGAATGCCTCGATGCGCTCGACGTCGGGATCCATCAGCAGCGCAACCTCGGTGTCGCGCGGGATCGGCCGGCCGAGTTCGATGCTCTGCGTGCCGGGATAGCCGACCCACAGCTCGGCTGCGGACTTGCGGATGTAGACGCTGGCGCTGTCGAAGATGCCGAACATCAGGGCCGCCTGCATCAGCAGCAGGCAGCCGGAAAACGCGACGGCGAGCGCGGCGGGCAGGAACTTGCGCCATTCGTAGAACAGCGTTTTCCGCGCCAGGGCGACCATCATTTCGGGTCCGGCTCGAGCGGCGGCAGCGTGCCGCCAAATGACTTGTAGACGGCGATGAACGCGAGATTCAGGTCGTGGGTGGCCAGCGAACGTTCGAGCCGGGCCTGCGCCGCGGCCAGCGCGGCGCCGGCTGCGTCGGTGCCGTCGGCGAGACCGAAGGCGCGCAGCCGGCCGGCCGTTTCGGCGGCGTGGTCGAGCGTGCGCACGCTTTGCTCGCCGGCATCGGCACGGCGGCGCTGGCGTTGCAGCTGGGCCAGCGCCGACTGCGCCTCGGCAACGCCTTCGAACACGGCTTGGCGATAAGCGAGCACCGCCGCCTGCAACGCGGCATCGCGCGCATCGATCACGTCGTGGCGTGCACCCCAGTCGAACAGCGGCCACTGGATGATCGGACCGATCGCCGGAATCGCCTTGTTTGGCCGGTCAACGTCGCCGACCATGCGCGTCGACGAAGTCAACGAGCCGCCGAGCGCGAGCTTCGGGTACAAGTCAGCGCGCGCGAGGCCCAGCTCGCCGGCCGCACGCAGCACGGCCAGTTCGGCCTTGCGGATTTCCGGGCGCGTGCGCAGCAGGTCGGCAGGCGTTTCGCCCACGGCGAGGGGCGGCAGCGTCGGCTGGGACATCGCGACCGTCAACTCGGCCGCCGGCGCCGGCTCGGCGAGCAGTACGCCGATGGCCTGTTCGGCCTGGACGATGGCCGCGGCCGGTTCGGCGGCATCGGCCTGCGCCTGCGCCAGCTCGGCCGCGGCCCGGTCGGCGTCGATGCGCGTGCCGAGCTGCAGTTCAGCCAGGCGGTTCGCCAGGCGCACTTTCTCGCGGCGCTGCGCGACGATCATATCGAGAAGTTCGGCGCGCGCCTGTGCGGCGCGCAAGTCCATGTAGTTGCGTGCGACTTCAGCCGCGACCGACACGCGCGCCGCGACGACATCGGTCGCAGCCGCCTGGGCATCGGCCGACGCAAGGCGCGCATCGGCCTGGGCGCGGCCGAACAAGCCGAACTCCCAGACCGCGTCGAAGCCGACTTCGAAATAGCTGGTCGAGCCGTTCGGATCGGGCTCGGCGAACGTGTGAAAGCTGACCTGAGGATCGTATTGGGTGCCCGAACGGTGTTGCAGCGCGCGTGCGCCGCGCAAGCGCAGCTGCGCCTGCTCGATGCCGAGATTCTGCGCGCGCGCGCGCGCAATCAGTGCGTCGAGTTGCGGATCGTTGAACGCACGCCACCAGCCGTCGAGGTCCGGCGCCGGGCCGAGCGCGGCATCGGCCGCGCCGTGGCGCCACGCGTCCGGCGCGTCGTTCGGCAGGTGCGGAATCGGCACCGTCGCTGCACAGGCGGTCAGGACCAGCGCCAGGACGAACACCGCGCCGCGCCGCGCGCCGGTGCGCCGGGCGGCGTCCGGCATCACACCGACTCGACGATGATCGGCGGCACCGTGCGCGCGCGCCAGTAGTTGCGCGGCATGAACCCGCCGCACAGCAGTCGCCAGGCGATCATGCGCGTGATCCGGCTGACGTCGCGCAGCGGCCGGAAGTGGCTCGCGCGGCGATCTTCCTCGTAGCGCGATTCGATCGGCACCGACACGGCGCGGATGCCGTGGCGCGCCGCTTCGATCAGGATCTCGCTTTCGAACACGAAGCCGCCGTGCGGCAGCGCCAGCGCCAGCTCGACGACGGCGCGCGGGTAGAAGCGCTGGCCGCTCTGCGAATCGACGACGCGCTGGCCGCAGGCCCACGACACCCAGAAGTCGGCCTGCTGGTTGCCGAAGCGGTTCTTGCCGGGCTGCGCGTCCTTGCTGCGCAAGCGCGCGCCGATGACGATGCTGTCCGGGTACTGCTTCGCCGCGGCGAGCAGCCGCGGCAGGTCCGCGGCCGCATGCTGGCCGTCGCCGTCCATCGTCAGCACGCCGTCGGCACCGAGTTCGACCGCGCGGCGGAAGCCGTCCTGCAGCGCCTTGGCCTTGCCGAGCGGGCTGTCGTGACGGATCCGCTCGACCGGCAGGTCGGCGATGACCGCGCTGGTCCGGTCACGCGAGCCGTCGTCGACGACGATGACCCGGCCGCAATGGCGCAGCGCGTCTTCGACCACGCCGCGGATCGCGCGCTCCTCGTCCAGCGCCGGAATCACGACGGTCCCGGCCAGGTTCGAGCCGAGCCCAAGGGCCCCGGAAGCCGTGGATGGCTGGGAAGGGACTCCGGATGCGGTGGACGAGGGGCCGCCGGAAGCCACGGACGGTGGCGCAGGGCGGCCGTTCAATTCTGCCAAGTCGCGATCTCCAGATGCAGGTGTTTTCGCGGTCCGGCCGGCAGCCCCACTGCCTGTGCCTGCCCGCGCGCCAGCGCGGTCAGCAGCGGCAGACCCTGCGCCGCCGGATTGTCCCGATGCGAAGGGTGCAGGAGCCAAGGGTCCGGCGCAAGCGCGGCGGCCGGGCCGTCGGCGAGTTCCATGCGCAACACCGCCCCCGCGCGTGCGCGCTGCGGCGCAAGCACGAACGCGGCGCCGAATGCACCGCGGGTCAAGATGATGTCGGCCAGCGGGCCGCTCGCGGCGATGTCGTACGCGACAAACAACACCGGCACGTTTTCGCTTGCCGCCAGCAGCGCCGACTCGAGCAGGCCGGCGCCGAACGTCGCGAGGCCGGCGCTGACGGCGCTGGTGCTGGCCATGCAGCCGGTCGCGATCGCCCAGTAGCCGGCCGGTGCGTTGTGCACCGAATTGTGGAATTTGGTCGGCGATACGTCGTGAGCCGACTGCACGAGCGTCGCGCACAGGTAATCGTTGATCGCGAGGTCGCCCCACGCGCTGGCGAACACCGCCGGCATGCTGCCCGGTTCGCGGCCGGCCATCGCGCAGGCCTGCTGCGCCGTTTCGAACGCCAGCAGCACGCTGTCCGGTGCACGGCGGCGCTCGTTCGGGGCGAGCAGCGACGGTGCCGGACGTGCTGCCGCTGCGGCCGCCGGTTCGGTCTCGCCGCGCAGGATCGCGCGCGACGCGTCCCATCCGGGCAGCAGCGGCGACCACAGCCCGATGCCCTCGATGACGACGTCGAGACTCATGCCGCGTCGGCCCGCGCGAAGGCCAGGCAGCAATTGTTGCCGCCGAAGCCGAACGAGTTGCTCAAGGCGACGCGAACGTTCGCCTCGCGGTTGTCGATGATGATCTGCGGGCCGCAGACCGGATCGAGTTGTTCGCTGTTCAGGGTGCCCGGCACGACGCCGCGGTCGAGCGCGAGCAGGGCCACCACCGCCTCGACGACACCGGCGGCGCCGAGCGTGTGGCCGGTCCAGCCCTTCGTCGAACTGGCCAGCGTCGTCGCCGGGAACGCGCGTGAAATCATGACGGCTTCGACCGCGTCGTTGGCCGGCGTCGCCGTACCGTGCAGGTTGATGTAGTCGACGTCGTGCACCGACACGCCGCCGCGCGCCAGCGCCGCGTCGAGCGCCTGCCGCGCGCCGAGTCCTTCCGGGTGCGGCGCCGACATGTGATGCGCATCGCTCGATTCGCCGTAACCGATCAGGCGCGGCGTCGACCGGCGGCCAGGCGCATCGAGCGCGTCGAGCCGCTCGAGGATCGCGAAGCCGGCCGCCTCGCCGAGCGACAAGCCGTTGCGGCCGACATCGAATGGCCGGCACGGCTGCGGCGAAACCAGGCCCAGCGAGTTGAATCCGTACAGCACGCTGCCGCACAGCGTGTCGACACCACCGACGATCGCCGCATCGGCAAGACCGGCGCGCAGCAGCCGCTCGGCGCTGGCGAACACCTTCGCGCTCGACGAGCACGCGGTCGACACGGTCAGACACGGACCGTCGAGTTCGAGCGCCGCCTGCGCGAACAGGCCGAGGGCGTGCGGCTGGTGCACGTCGGGACGCCGCTGCGACGGCGCGAAACGGCCGTCGCCATCGAGCATGCGATACGCCAGCTCGGTTTCGCCGATGTTCGACGTCGAGGTACCGAGCACGAGCGCGACGCGGCCGCGGCCGTAGCGCTCACCGAGCGCGCGCGCGCGTTCGGCGAATCGATCCTGCTGCAACCCGAGCCAGGCGAGACGGTTGTTGCGCGCATCGAAACGATCCAGGGCAGCGGGAAGCTCCAGCTCCTCGAGGCCGGCGACGCGACCGATGAAGCACGGCAGCGGATGTTCGGCGAGATCATTGGCGCGCAACCCGCCGCGGCGCTCGCGTAACGCCGTGGCAAACGCATCCGCCCCGCGCGCAGCGGCGCAGGTGACGGTGTAGGCAGTGATGGCGACCGGCGGGATTCGGGCGGGCAGGCGCACGC
>Ga0068860_100003031_pt1 | contig 17343 bp, 13 predicted proteins | sample KBSSwiS32_FD_66597 | JGI IMG/M metagenome (GOLD analysis project Ga0068860, IMG submission 66597) | Switchgrass rhizosphere microbial communities from Kellogg Biological Station, Michigan, USA - KBS Switchgrass S3-2 | ecosystem: Host-associated > Plants > Roots > Rhizosphere > Soil ... | reverse complement strand
GTCGACGAAGACGCCGCTGTAGCCGCCCCAGAACGTCTCCGCCGGCTCGCGGGCGATCTCGGCGCCCGCGGCCCGGGCCTCCTCGATCGCCGCGTCGACCTCCGGCGGCGAGCCGAGGTTGAGCGCCAGGGTGACGCCGCCCCAACCGCCGCCCTCGGCGACGCCGCTGTCCTCGGCCAGCCGTACGCGGTCCCAGAGGGCGAGGACCATGTCGCCCGCTTGGAAGAAGACGACGTCGTCGCCGGGCGCCGCGCCGGTTCGCCAGCCGAGAGCTTCGTAGAAGCGGCGCGCCGGCTCCAGGTCCCTCGTGCCGAGGGTGATCAGGTTGACGCGCTGCTTCAACGGCGCCTCAGGCGGCGGGCCCAGGGGGTGGCGGCGGATCTGCCGCAGGCGGCTCCCCCGCCGGAGGGTCCTGCGGAAGCGGCGGCGGCATCTGGTCCGACGGCGGCGGTGGCGCCGGCATTCCCTCGATCGGATCGGCCTCTGCTTCCCAGACGTGGTTCAGCGAGACTTGGACGTAGGCCCAGAGCGCCGGAGCGATGAAGACGTAGAGCAGGATCGCGATCCAGCCGTTGAGCGGCTCCTGCCCGGCGAGGCGCGAGGCGCCCATCGCGCGCTTCGTGCCGCGCCAGTAGGTGACCAACGGAGGCACGATGATCAGCAAGCCCGGGAAGACCGCCAGCACCGAGTTCGTCGGGTTCTGGCCCAGGTCGTAGCCCTTCGACGCGCCGTAGTCGCGCATCTCGCGATTGACCCGGTACCACCAGACGAGGTGGTAGATGCCGAGCGTGACGATCGGCAGCAGCGCCGCCGCCCACGGGCTGCGGATCTTGACCCGATCCTGCGTCTGCCGGATCTGCATTTCGTACGCCATTTGAATCTCGTTTCTCCCCGCCGCTGATCGGTCGCGAAAGACATTACCCCACGGAGTTCACGCGATGAAAACGAAATCGCCACCGGATCGAAACAGCATGTCAGCACCTCCTTAACCGGCTGGCGTCGAGGCGCTCCTAGCTTGCGATTACCAGTTACCGGACAGGCCGGTGTCACTCGAAAAGGAGGAGCAGGTGATTCGACGCAAGCAGGTGCTATCGCTGCTCGCGGGGGGCGCCTTGTCGCTCGGCGCGATCTTTGCCGCAATCGGTGGGGCAACTCTCCCAGGCGGCCCGACGCTCACCGCCGTGCCCAGTGCCAACACGAGGTCCGACGGCTACGCGCCGGCGAGCAGGCTCTCGCCGGAGCTCTCGCAGACCGTCGTCGCGCAGGGCGCGACTCGGATGGAGAACGGCTCGGCGCTGACGTCCTACTACGGCTACGACAACGACGTGCTCAACGCGGCCGGCGAGCCGCAGATGGTCCCGATCGCCACGAGCCCGACGAAAGAGGCGCACAAGACCGAGCCCGACAAGAACACCTACCTGGTCTTCAAGCAAGGTCTCGCGGGCGCCGACCCGAGCTATGACTACGGCACCCGCTTCCTCTTCCAGGGTCACGAGAGCGGGGTCGGCGGGGCCGGCTACATCACCCGCGTCAACCTCGATGCGGATGCGGCCCACCGGGTGACGCTGCTGGCGACGACCGACGTCGACGGCAAACCGCTGGCGACGATCGACGGCTCGACCTGGGATCCGTGGGCGAAGCGCCTGCTCTTCACCACCGAGAACACCGGCGCGCCCACCTACGCGGCGACTCCGGGGTACCCCTCGGTCGTCACCGACGTCTCCGGCGCGCTCGGCCGCGGCGGCTACGAGGGCATCCAGGACGACTCCGACGGCAACGTCTGGATCGTCGAGGACGTCGGCGGCTCCTCCAAGCCCGGGACGACGGCGAAGCGGCCGAACAGCTTCGTCTACCGCTACGTGCCCGCCAAACCGGGCGACCTCCAGAACGGAAAGCTGGAGGCGCTGCAGGTGCGCAACGATGCGGGCGAACCGATCACCTTCGCCAGCCAGGCGGCGCTCAACAGTCCCGACCAGCTGGCGCTGCACACCTACGGCAAGTCGTTCGAAACCCGCTGGGTGACGATCCACGACACGGCGGTCGACGGCAACGCGCCGTTCGTCGCGATCGACCTCGCCAAGGCGGCTGGCGCGACCCCGTTCAAGCGACCCGAGAACGGCCTCTTCCAGCCTGGCTCGCACTTCACGAAGTTCTTCTTCGCGGAGACGGGCGACACCAACGCGACCAGCCCCGAGAACGGCGCCGCAGGCGGCTGGGGCTCGATCATGGAGCTGAGCCAGCCCAACCCGAGCGCGGCGACCGGGATCCTGACGATGCTCTACCTGGGCGACCAGGCGCACACCGGGCTCGACAACGTCGCCTTCCTCTCGCGTGACGCGATCGCGTTCTGCGAGGACGCCGGCGACACGCTGCACGGTCAGCGCAACGCGCTCGACTCCGCCTTCGTCTGGGACGTCAGCTCGGACTACTCGCAGGGCGCGCAGCCCGTCCGGTGGCTGGCCGAGGGCCGAGACCCGTCGGCGACGCTCGACGCCGGCTTCGGCGGTTTCGGCAACGACGGCGACAACGAGATCACCGGCCTGCAGGTCTCGGACGGCGACCCCGGGGTCGGCGGCCTCCTCGGCGTCAAGCTGCCGGAGCTGAGCAACCCCAAGTGGCGCTGGTTCTACACCCAGCAGCACGGCGACAACCGCACCTACGAGGTGACCGTCGACGGTCACGGCCAAGGCTAGGACGAGTTTCGGGCCGCGTCGGGCCCGAAAGAGAGGGAGAGTGGGCCCGGGGAGCGATCCCCGGGCCCCTCGCCGGTTGGCCTGGTGCTCAGAGCTTCCCGACCGACCGCAGGTACTCGTCGAGCGGCCGTGTTTTCTGCGTGTCCTCGTAGACCTCGTACTCGCGCAGCAGGCCCCAGGCCAGGCGGCCCCAGATCACATAGCGGTTTTCGTAGACCCGCTCGCCGGTGGGCGAGTCGAGGTGGTCGCGGCCGCGGATGCAGATCGTCTGCCTCCAGGGAAAGCCCTTGAGGACCACCTCGTCCGGATAGATCTGCAGGCCGGCGTCGACGAAGCGTTCGAGCCACTTCTGGAGCGCGTCCTTGCTCTCCAGCTCGGTCGCCCATGAGCTGTCGCCCGGGAAGCGGAAGCGGATGTCCTTCGCGTCGAGCTGCAGGGTCGGCCCGATGTCTCCTTCCCGGATCCTCGTCATGTTGCGCTCGATCAACTTCTTGGCCAGCCAGGACAGCATCGACGCCTCCTTGCGGTCGGGATGGGCGGCCTGGACGCTACTAACGCGAGGTGGGCCCAGCAGCGATCGCCGCCAGGTCCTTCGGCCGCAGCAGGGCCACGAGCGTGCTGCCGTCGACGATCGCCAGGCCGCTCTTGCGCAGCTTGACCTTGGCGCCGGTGAGGCGGGCGACCTCGCCGGAGAAGTCCGGCTCGTGGCCGACGAGCAGCGTGCCGCCGCGGCCGGCGGCGAGCCCGAACGCATCGAAAGGGCCGCCGCGCAGCTCCTCGGCGAGCTCGGGCTCGAGGCCAAGCGCGGCACAGGCGATCCGTGCTGTCTCCGCTGCGCGCACCTTCGGGCTCGTCAGGCAGGTGTCGAGGTTTGCGCCAAGCGCCGCCAGCGCCTCACCCGCCGCCTTTGCCTGCCGCTCGCCCTTGGCGGTCAGCCGACGCGCCGCGTCGTCTCCATCACTGTCCTCGGCGTCGCCGTGTCGGAGCAGGTAGATCACGAGTTTCCCGCTTCCGCCGGGCAGGAGGAGCCGTCGAAGATCTCTTCCATGCGCTCACCGTACCTATGCCAGCACGTCCTTGATGACGCCCTTGTAACACCGTTCGATATTCGGCACGCGCAGTGCGTGCGCGCCCGCAGGAATGGCGGGCGCGGCGAAATGACATCCAGTCAGCCGCCCGGCACCTGGGGTGCCGCTCTGGCCTTCCACTCGGTCGTTCCCAGCAGGTGGAGTTTTCCGCGGTGCAGAGCGAAATTCTGCCGATGCACGCCCTGCGGATCAGCAGACCACAGAGCGTCGATGGCGTCGAAGACGAGCGCATGCACGTCCCACCGAGAGCACCGTCGTTAACACACTCAATTTGACCGCTCTGGAATTGCCGTGGTACCACTGCGCCCGCTGACGATCCAAGGATCCGGTTGATCCAGGATCCGATGCATGTCGTTATTCACATATCCGGCGGCGACCCCGCCGGAGCAACAGAGAAGGAGAGACTCAAATGAGACTCATCAAAATGTTCGGCCTTGCCATGGTCGCAGCCGTAGCTGCCATGGCATTCCTTGGAGCAGGGACCGCCTCGGCGACGCTGTGCAAAATAAATCAAAGTCCGTGTTCCGCTGAAAACCAGTATCCAGCACACACGACGCTCATAACGCATTCCAACAAAGCCATCCTGAAAAGCAACGGCTTCAGCGGTACTACGGTGGAATGCAAATCAACGGCCACGCTGTTACATGAAAAAATCGAAGGCGGAATATTAAAGGGCAAAGTCACATCCCTGCTGTGGGAAGAATGCAAAGGCTGCACCAAAGCCACGACAACGACTCTGCCGACATTCGACGACAAAGCCACCGGCGGTGGTAATGGAACCATTACCTTCTTAAACACCGTTGTCGTGTTGGAAGGTTGTCCGCTCGGTGCAAAATGCACTGCCTCTGCAAAAGAAGCAACTATGTCGCTTACCGGGGGAACATTCCCAAACGGTACTGCTAAGGGAACCGCGAACAACATCAAAGTTGAAATGTCCGGGTTTGGCTGTGGTACTGAAGGGACGTGGAATGCCGGCGGCGAAAACGGCGGCGAACCATACCTGGTCACCAAAGTCAATGAACTAACGAGTGGCTCAATCTTCCTAGAGTAGTAGGGGCCCCCGTTCGGCGTACACAAGTACGCCACCATGTGTGAGCTGACGGGTCGGCGTGAGCCGACCCGTCAGCTCGTTGGCTACCCCACTATCGACCTTGTTGTTGTTAATCTAGAGAAACAAGGATATTCCTTGACAGATATTCACTCGTATTCTACGATGTTCCAGTGATGAGGGCATGGGACAGGAGGAGGTAGGGATCTAGATGTCCTTTGGATATTCGGGCGCGTCAGCGGCAATTGCACCCCGTGCAATGAAGCCTTGCCGGGGGCTCTATCGACCAGCACGATGGCTTAGCCTGCTCGCGTTGGCTACAGCAACATTTGCCTTGACGGCTGCCCCCGGCTATGCAGGCACTGTCACTAATGAACGGCCGCTGATCCGGACCTTCAACGGCAGTGACACGACGGCGGGTAGGTTCAATACCATCCTCACGATCGGCGTCGACGAATCGACAGGTGCCCTGTACGTCGTCGATACCGGCAAGAACGTCGTCGATAAGTTCAACACCGATGGCGAAGCGCAGGATTTCTCAGCCCTTGGATCATCGTCACTGACCGGAAGCGCGACACCTGACGGATCCTTTGGATTCCAGTCCGGCTTCAACTTTGCCGACATCTCTGTCGACAACAGCGGCGGGCCGAATCAGGGCCGGCTCTACGTCAGCAAGCAGAACGGGGGGCTTGCCACCTTTCATCCCGTCGATGCCTTCAGTTCAACTGGGAGCTTCCTCTGGCGTCTCCCACCGTCCGCCGCGGAAGACAACTCGCTGTTTGGCGAAAACTGCGGCACCGGTGTCGATACTCAAGGCCACCTTTGGGTCGGTGACGACGGCGCAAACAAGGCTCTAGAGTTCGCCAACGCGGGCAGCCCGCCAGCAAAGATCGATGAAGTATCAGCCACCGCGGGGAGCGGAGACGTCTGTCGTCTGAATCTCGATGCCGAAGGCCATCTTTATATGGTTCTACGCAACAGCCAGGTTGACAAGTATGTCGGCGGGACATTCTCCTCCACCCTCGATCCGACAGCCTCTCAAGACATAGCGATCGATCAATCGAGTGTCACCGGACACCTTTTCACAATTCACGAAGCAAACTTCAACGAATATGACTCATTGGGCACACTGGTCAAGACATACGGCAATGAAGGATCGGTCATCGGGGACGGTCGAGGTATCGCCTACAACAAAGCTCTCGATCGCGTCTACGTCGCCGACCAGGCATCGAACACAGTCAAGGTCTTTGGGTCTCCGGCGAGCGGCATCGTACCCAATGTGACGTGCGCCACGACAACCGAAATAGGGATCGACAAAGCAAAAGCGAATTGTGAAATCAACCCTGAAAGCGTTCCCAACACTTTCCACTTCGAATGGAAGGTTGGCACTGGGGAAAGCTGGGGCGCCGCAGTATCGCAACCATTGCCGTTTCCGAGTATCGAACCGACAGACAGCAGCTCGCATGCCGTGTCCTTCAACATCACGGACCTCAAGGGCAATACCACCTATCAGGTTCGCCTGGTAGGAACCAACGTCGCGAATGGGCTCAATGCCTACTCGAGCCCGAGTACGTTCACGACGCTGACCGCCCCTGCGCCAACTGTCTCGATCGATCCGGCTTCAGCTATCACCTCGACGTCCGCGCACATCTCTGGCACGATCGATCCAAAAACCGATCAAACCGCCTGGAGGGTCTTGGAGAAGGCGGTTCCCCATGCGACGCAAAGCGATTGCGAAGCGCTCGCCGATAGCGGCTCTGGATTCGAAACGGCCAAGGAAGCCACGATCCCTTCTGGAGAACCTGGTGTTGCCGCCGTCGCCGCTGACCTCACTGGTCTACTGCCAGCGCAAAGCTATTGTGTGCGGATCGTCGCGACCAATAGCGGTGGAACCGCCAGGGCAACAACGGATTTCAGTACCCTCGCGACTGTTCCCGATGAGATCGAAACAGCGTTCGCTGCACCGCGAGCCGAAACCGCTGCCCGTATCAACGGTTACGTCAACCCAGAGGGGGAAGACGATTTCAAGTACCAATTCGAATTTAGCGCCGACGGTACCACTTGGACACCGCTAGCGCTTCACGAATCCAGCATTGACGCACGCGGACCGGTGATCGTGAGCGACGAGCTCACCGGTCTTGCCCCCGGCACCACATATCACTACCGCTTCGGGCTCATGGAAAATTCAGCCGGTGCGGCAACGTCCCTTGGTCTCGAAAGGACCTTTACCACGCGCACAACCGGTGAAATGGAGCTGCCCCAGCGCGGCGTTGAGCTCGTCAACAATCCGGACAAGGGCAATCAGCACATCCACTTTGAAGAATTCAAGTCCGGTGAACGGACCGTTGTCAGAACGGACGGAAACGAGCTGGTCTGGACGGTCGCTAGCGGTGCACCGGGGGGGACCGCGGGAAGCTCCAATACCTTCCTGGCTACCAGAAGCTCGGATGGCTGGAACTCGCGAGCCCTCATCCCACCCGCGGCGCAACAGGTCGGCGAAGGCAGCCTCAAGTACCAACCCGAGTTCGCCTCGTCCGACTTCAAGAACTTTATATTTCGAACGGAAGAAGAGGGCCTTTTCTTCGGTGAAAACCCGCAATCGACCTATGTTCGTCTCGACGACGAACAGCACCAAGAAGTTCTTGCCCACTTCGACGCAAATCTACAGTCGACCCGTGTCGACGCAACTGCCGACACGATGCATGTTATACACACTCGTGAAGATACCAATGTTCTCGAAGACATTGGCACTGGAACGCCTACAGTTGTTGGATTGATGTCAGATGAGTCCCCACCTTCATGTGGGATTCAACACGACACTGAGTTTGCCGGCTCGGCATCGACCTACGGCTATCCCGGTTATCACTGGATTGCGAGTACTGACGCGAGTCGGGTTTACTTCCTCACAAAAGGAAGCGATTGCAGTGGGCCTGAGGGCCTATATGTTCGCAACCGCGAATCGGACACGACAACGCAAATCGCACAAAGTGCCTCGTTCATACGCGATACTTTTGATGGTCGGAGTGCGTTCTTCACTACTACGGAAAAGCTAGCCAACAATGATCTGAACTCCGATCAAGATATCTATCAGTGGGACGAAAACGCTGGCGTAAGCGGCGAAGCAATCTGTCTCACTTGTGTTGTGACCGACGCGAACGTCAGTTCCGTGCCTGGCAACGTTCGCATCTCGGACGACTTCTCTCACATTTACTTTATGTCGACCAATCAGCTGCTTCCTAACTTTGGTCAGCAGGGCAGCTTGAATCTGTATGTGCTGAGCGGCGACGCCTTGCGATTCGTCGCCTCGCTACCTAACGCCGATCCCAATGCCCCCACGTTCCTGGCTTCCTTCGCCAGCATGCAGATGAGCAGCGACGGCAACGTGATGGCCTTCCTCTCGACGGAACGACTGACGACCGATCAAATCAGCTCGAGCTGCACGGAAAGCTTCGGCCAGCCCATCCGCTGCCCGGAGCTCTATCGCTACGACGACCGCGACGGCAGCATCGAGTGCGTCTCCTGTTTTCACCTGGGTCTGACGAGCGCCGAAGCCACAACAGGCAACAGCGATGGGGGATTGACGTTCTGGCTTTCGAGCGATGGCAGCACCATCGCGTTCGCGACCGCGCAGGCGCTTTTCGACGGTGACGTCAACGGCGGTCCAGATGTCTACGAGTGGCGAAACGGTACCCCCGGCTTGATTACCGACGGCGAAACGGAATTTCCGAGCTCTGGCCTTACCTCTCCCACGGTGGCAGGAATCGACACAGACGGAAGCAACATCTTCTTCCTGGTCGCGGAGCCAGGGCTGACCGGATACGAGCACGACGGCGTCGACAACGTGTATGACGCTCGCGTCGGTGGCGGTTTCCCACGGCCCACGCCGCCGCTCCACTGCAGCGAAGAATCCTGCCAAGGACCGCTGCAGGAAGCGCCAACGTTCGAACAGCCAGGCAGTACTGGGGTCGGGCGCGGCAATGTTGTCTCCCGGCATAGACACTGCAGACGCGGCAGCGTGCGCCGACACAGACGTTGCACAAAGCGCCGCGGTCATCACAAGCGACGTCATCGAGCCCGAAAAACAACGGCAAGCACGCTCGGAGGACATCAGTGATCCGGCGCTGCGGAATAGAGATGCCTGTGTCGATCCGATTGACAGTCCTTACCGTCGCCGCGACGGTAGCGTGCGCGCTTTTCGCCCTCTGTGGCTATGCTTCGGCGGCAGCGGGTCCCCGCTACGACATCAAGACAACTTGGGGGAATACCAACCTAGGTGCGCCTGACGCTCAAGGGAACGAACACACAGGGCAACTCTATCTGCAGGTCCGCAATTTCGGGGACGCAACTGGCGCAAGCGACCTCACAATCACCGATCAGCTTCCCCATGGCGTCACAATAGCGGGCATCGAATGGCACTTCGAAGGGTTCGATCTCTCAGCGGCCTTCGGTTGCTCTGGCACCGGCACAGAAACGTTTACGTGCACCATTCCCGGCGGATTCGTCTCCTTCTTGCTGCCGGTCCCCGGTTCGACAGAATTTGGTGCGACCGGTTTCATGCCGCCGATCTATCTCGACTTGGCAGTCGAACCAGGCGCATCCGCCACGGGAAGCAACACAGCGACAGTGTCCGGCGGCGACGCGCCCAGTGCGAGCGATCTAGACCCGATCCCGCTTAGTGAAAGCCCCGCAGGCTTTGGCCTCGTGCCCGACAGCTTCGAAGCCGACATCTTCGGTGGCGTCTACCCATTTGGGTCACCTTCTCGACAGGCGGGTGATCATCCGGTCGAGCAGCGCGTCAACTTCGACGTAACCGAGGAAACCGGTGTCGATATTGGCGTGGGTGGCGACGGCCTGCGCTATACGGGGCCAAATGGGTTCGTCAGGGACGTAGAAGCGACCTTGCCGCGCGGTATGGTCGGCAACCCAGAGGCAACGCCGAAGTGCGACCCGGTTGCCTTCGCCAGCCCCGGCGCAACTAGCAACTCGACTGCGTGTCCGGCGGACACGCAGGTTGGCTATCTAAACGCATGGTTTTCGTCGGGTACCCACAGGCATGGACAGGGCGGGTTCGACAACATCGGCGCCTTTACGCGGGTAGCGATCTATAACCTCAAACCTCCAAAGGGTGTGCCAGCCGACTTCGGCTTTGCAGCTGGGAGTTTCGTTCTGGGTCACATCTATCCCGAACCAGATCCCTCTCAGAACTACGCGATCAAGACGCTGACGCCGGATATTTCCAGCTCGGTCGGCGTCCGCGGGACTCAGGTCACCTTCTGGGGTGTCCCGGGAGATCCGGCCCATGACGCTTTTCGCTATTACCCACAACCACAGGAAGGGGGCGAAGTGCTGGGCGCCCCATTCAGCGGGGCATCGATTCGCCCGCTGCTCACGAACCCAATGGATTGCGGCTTCGACAACGGGGGCGCTCGCATCCGCTTCGATTCCTACCAGCACCCGGGTCAGTTCACCCCGGTCCAGGAATACAGCAATCCGCTCAACGTCAATGGCTGCGACGACCCGCGGTTCCGTTTCAAACCTCAGGTCAATATCCAACCAACCGACGCTCATGCCAGCGCCCCGACCGGCCTTGATGTGCATTTGGAAGTGCCCCAGCGCAACGATGAAGTCAGCAATGCAGAAGAGCTATATGCCGAAAACGGCTCGGTCAAGGGCATCGCGACGCCACCGATCAAGAAGGCGGTGGTGACTCTTCCCCAGGGTATGACCCTCAATCCCTCTGCCGCCCAGGGTCTTGGCAGTTGCTCTTCGGCCCAGATTGGCCTCGGTACCAATGAACCGGTGCGCTGCCCGGACGACTCCCAGTACGGAACGCTCACGCTCCATACCCCCATCCTGCCCGAAAGCGCTCCCCCCAAGGGCTTCGTCTACATCGCCAAGCAGGGCGACAATCCCAACAAAAACCTTCTTTCGCTCTATCTCGTGATCGAAGAACCCGAACGTGGCATCTTGGTCAAGGTTCCAGGCCGGGTCGACCTCGATGAAGAAACCGGCCAGATCACCACTACATTCGAAGACCTGCCTCAGTTCCCGGTCTCTGACATGCAGTTGAATGTCAAGGGCGGTGTCAGAGCGGGGCTGGTCGAGCCCTCGACATGCGGTGAAAAGGCGATCCGCGCGGAATTCTTCTCCTGGCAGGACCCCACCACGCCGCACGTTGTCAACGGTTCATACGACATCACTCAGAAGCCAGACGGATCACCCTGTGTCAACAACCTCGCGGATCGGCCTTTCGGACCGGAGTTCGAAGGTGGTACCACCAGCAACAGCGCCGGTCGCTACTCCCCCTTCGTATTCCGCCTGACCAGGAGCGATGACGATCAGGAGCTCTCGCAAGTCGGTGTAACGCTCCCCATGGGCCTCGCCGCCAAATTTGCTGGAGTCGGGACATGCTCCGACACGGACATCGCCAAAGCCGAAGGCCGAGTGGGGGCCGGCGAAGGATCCCTGGAGCAGGTCGACCCGTCCTGCCCCGCAACGAGCTTGATCGGCACGACCGAGGTGGGTACGGGGGTTGGCGTGTCGCTCACTTGGGTTCCAGGCAACGTCTACCTCGGCGGTCCCTACAGGGGCGCGCCGCTGAGCATGGTCGCGATCAGTCCTGCCGTGGTCGGGCCGTTCGATCTCGGGGTGGTCGTGGTTCGCACGGCGATCTCGATCGATCCCGAAACCGCCCAGGGGCAGGCTCAGACCGATCCACTTCCACAAATCATCCATGGCATACCGGTGAGGATCAGAGACGTCCGACTCAACCTCAGTCGTCCTGAATTCACGCTCAACCCCACCTCCTGCGCCGAAAAGAGGATCGACACCCGCGTCACGGGCGTCGGTGGCGACGTTAGTTCGACCGCCGATGACGTCGCGGTGAGTCTCTTCGAGCGGTTCCAAGCGGCTGATTGCGCCGGTCTCGGCTTCAAGCCAGGGCTCTCCTTCCGGCTTCTCGGCGGCACCCATCGCGGCGCTTTCCCGAAGCTGAAGGCTACTCTCACCTATCCGAAGGCGGGCACCTACGCCAACGTCGCCAAAGCTCAGGTGGTGTTGCCGCGCTCCGAGTTCATCGAAAATGCCCACTTCAACACGATCTGCACGCGCGTCCAGTTCGCCGAAAGGGTGTGCCCTGCCGGCTCGGTGTACGGCTATGCAGTAGCCAAGACGCCACTCTTCGAAACACCGCTTAAAGGGCCCGTCTACCTGCGCTCCGCTCCCGGCCGGAAGCTGCCCGATGTCGTGGCGGCGCTGCGGGGCCCATCTTCGCAGCCAGTCGAGGTTGACCTCGTCGGCCACATAGACTCCGTACGTCAGCGACTCAGGGCGACCTTCGCGGTCGTTCCCGATGCGCCGGTCGAACGCTTCACGATGACGATGTTCGGCGGCAAGAAGGGCCTCTTCGTCAATTCAGCTGATCTCTGCGTGCACACACATCGGGCGCTGGCCATGTTCACCGCACAAAACGGCAGGCGTCTAACTCTGCGCCCTGCATTTGCGGCTTCCTGCAGCGCGTCGAAGAAGCACCGTCACAAGCATTGAGCCGCCTCACTGGGACATGCATTGCCCTGTTCATGTTCACCATGCTGGTTGCGCTCGAGGGATGCGGGGGTGGCGGAGGCACCGCTCCGACGCCCAGTCGAGATGCTCAGAAGAGTGGGCAGGTGATGACGGCTGAAAAGAGCATCGAAAGCTTTGGCGATGAAGCCCTGGGCGCTGCCCGAAAGGCAATCCTTGGGACCGAGCACTCTTACTTCGAGGCCATCGCCTCGAAGCGTTATCCCGTCGCCTGCTCACACTTGGCGAGCTCCGTAAAGCGTTCGGTGGTTGAGCTTGCCGGCGCCAACCAGCATGCCGCCTGCTCCGAAGTGATGTCGGCACTGCTAACGCCGCAGGCATCTTCCATTGCGCGCCAGGAGGTTCGCGGCGCCATCAAAAGGGTGAGGGTCGAAGGCGGTCGTGCCTTCATCGTGTTTCACGCCCCCGGTGCGCGCCTGTATCAATTGCCGCTCTTTGTCGAAAGGGACCAGTGGAAGGTGGGCCTTCTCACGGCCTCGGTGCTCGCTCCTTCTGCTTCGACATTGGCTCAATAAAGGGAGCCACTCAGTTTCAATGCTTGCGGCAGAGAAGGCTGCGCGCGGCCTTCGAGGCTCTCATCAATGAAAGCGCACGGGTCGAGGGTCAAGGAGAAGGATGGGTCAACGGGGTCATCACGCAGCCCTGTTCGCAGCTATCGAGATGGGTTGCATAGTTCGAAGAAGCCAGGAGGCTTTCATCCAGCGCAAAAACGTTCAGCGAGCGATCAAGCTCGCCAGCGAAAATACGGACTCAAAGCATGCACGAAGACATATTAGGCCCTACAACCCCATCAATTTCCCCAGGATCTCCTTCATCACCTCGTCCGTCCCGCCGCCGATCGGACCGAGGCGGGCGTCGCGGACGGCGCGCTCGATGCCGTACTCCTTCATGTAGCCGTAGCCGCCGTGGATCTGGAGGGACTGGTCGGCGATCTCGAGGACGGCGCGTTGGGTGACGAGCTTGGCCATCGTCACCTCTTTGATGCAGTCCTGACCCTCGTGGAAGAGGCGCAGGCCGTTGTAGGTGAGGGCGCGGGCGGCCTCGGCCTTGGTCGCCATCTCGGCGACGTGGTGGCGGATCGCCTGGAACTTGCCGATCGGCCGGCCGAAGGCTTCGCGCTCAAGGGCGTAGCTGACGGTTGTCTCGATCAGGCGCTGCATCGCGCCGACGGCGCCGATCGCCATCAGCAGCCGCTCCCAGGCGAAGTTGGCCATGATCAGCCTGAAACCCTCGTTCTCCTCGCCGAGCAGGTTCTCCGCCGGTACCTCGACGTCGGTGAAGGCCAGCTCGCCCGTGTCCGAGGAGTGCCAGCCCATCTTCTCCAGCTTCTGCGCGACCTCGTAGCCGGGCATCTCGCACTCCAGCACCAGGAACGAGATGCCGTGGTGGCCGCCCTCCTGGGTCGTCTTGCAGGCGCAGACGAGGAAGTCGGCGCGGACGCCGTTGGTGATGAAGGTCTTGGAGCCGTTGACGACGTAGCCGCCGTCGACCTTGCGGGCAAAGGTGGAGATGCCGGCGACGTCCGACCCCGCGCCCGGCTCGGTGATCCCCAGCGCGCCGATCTTCTCGCCGGCGATCCCCGGCACGACCCAGCGCTGCTTCTGCTCCTCGGTGCCGAAGTTGAAGATCGGCGGCATCGCGATCGAGGTGTGGGCGTTGAGGCTGGCGGCGACGCCGCCGGAGCCGCCGCTGCGCGCCAGCTCCTCGACCCAGACCGCGTCGTGCAGGTGGGTGCCGCCCTGTCCCCCGTACTCCTCGGGGAACTTCAGCCCGAGGAAGCCGAGCTCGGCGCAGCGCCCGTAGAGCTCGCGGGGGAATTCCCGCGCGTCCTCCCACTCGGGGACGTTGGGCGCGATCTCCTTCGAGACGAAGCGGCTGACGGTCTCGCGCAGCTCCTCGTGCTCCTCACCGAAGGGGGGGAGGGTCGCGCGCGCGCCGGTGTCCTTGATCACGGCCATCTTCTAGTCCTCTCGCCTGACTTTCGTTGCGGACGTTTCAGTTTCGTTTGAGGTCGCTAATTCCAGAAACACATTGTCTGCGCAAGGGTCGGCTAGCGTGGCTACCATGGAGCGCACGATGTGGACGGACGAGAGACTTGACGATCTAGCCCAGCGCGTCGACACCGGTTTCGAACGGGTCGACAAGGACATCCGCGAACTGCGCGCCGACATCGGCTCCCTGCGCCTCGCGATCCTGCAGGTCGGAGGGGGCTTGGGCATCGGCTTGATCGGCGTCATCGCGTCGATCCTCATCAGCAGCGGTTAGGCGAGTTCGGTTCCAGCAGCATCGTGTAGCCGCGGCCCGCGTGGTCGAAGCCGAGCAAGTCGCCGCTCGGGTTCTTGGGGCCGCCGTGGTGGTAGGCGCGAACCTCCGCGATCAGGCCGTCGCGGAAGGCGAACCACTCGGTGCCGCGGTCGAGCCGCTTCTCGCCGCTCTTCGGATCGCGCCAGGTCATCGTCCACTCGATCGCAGCCTGATCGCCTTCCTCGATCGCGTTCTCGACGAACCACTGGGCCTCGATGCTCTTGACCGCGAGGTCCGTCATCTGCCCGATCGTCTCGGCCCCCTCGTGGGGGCCGAGACGCGTGTAGTAATGGGTCGCGTCGTCGGTGAAGTGGGACGCGACCGCCTCGGCATCGCCGGTGTTCAGCGCCGCGTAGTAAGAGCGGATGTGGTCGACGTGGGAGCCCATCGGACCTTTTTCCGTCCTACAGCCCGTAAGAACGTCCGATCACGTCGAGCATCACCTCGTCGGTGCCGGCACCGATCCGGTTGAGGCGCACGTCGCGGTAGGCGCGCTCGATCTCGTACTCCTTCATGTAGCCGTACCCGCCGAGGATCTGGACCGCGTCGTCGGCCACCTCGCAAGCGACGCGCGACGCGTAGAGCTTCGCCATCGTGATCTCGCGCACCGGGTACTCGCCGTTGGCGAAGCGCCAGGCGGTCGCGTAGGTGAACTGCTTTGCCGCTTCGGTCTTGGTCGCCATCTCGGCGAACTTGTGGCGGATCGCCTGGAATTTGCCGATCGAACGGCCGAAGGCTTCGCGCTCCTTCGCGTACTCGATCGTCTTCTCGATCATCCGCTCCGCCCCCGCGTGGCAGCCGGCAGCGGCGACCAGCCGCTCGCCCTGGAGCTCCCAGGCGATGTGGTAGAAGCCCTTGCCTTCTTCGCCGAGGATGGCGCTGGCCGGGACGCGGACGTCTTCGAAGGCCAGCTCGCCCGTGTCGGAGGCGTGCATACCCATCTTCTCCAGCTCGGCGGAGACGGTGAAGCCCGGAACGTGCTCGCCGTTCTCGTCGCGCAGGTCGACGACGAAGAGCGTGATCCCCTCGTGGCGGGCGCTGGGGTCGGTCTTGGCGACGAGGACGATGAAGTCGGCGCGCGGTCCGTTGGTGATGAACGTCTTCGAGCCGTTGATGACGAATTCGTCGCCGTCGCGGATCGCGGTCGTGCGGATGCCGGCGACGTCGGAGCCCGCGCCCGGCTCGGTGATCCCGATGCAGCCGATCTTCTCGCCCTTCAGTCCCGGTTCGAGGTACTTGCGCTTCTGCTCCTCGCTGCCGAGCAGGTGGATCGGCGGCAGCACCATGTCGCTCTGCACGGCGAAGCCCATGTTCGTCCCGCCGGAGCCGGTGTAGCTCATGCACTCGGCGCGGACCAGCGAGTAGTAGTAGTCGCCGCCCTGCCCGCCGTACTCCTCGGGGAAGCAGAGGCCGAGGAAGCCCAAGTCGCCCGCCCGCTTCATGATCTCCGACGGCCAGTAGGTGTCCTCCCACTCGTTGCGGTGGGGCCACATCTCCTTCTTCACGAACGCCCTCATCGACTCGCGCAGGTCTTCGTGCTCCTGGCTGAAGATGAAGTGCTTGCCGCCCGCCTCGAAGTTGGGCTTGATGACTTTGGAGCCGTTGGTCGTCGCGGTCGCCATGGGTCTCTCCTCGTTCGCAGGTCTGTGCCGCGTGGACAGTAGCACTTCCCACTTCCTACGGAGTCGGCTATGGTCTGCCGCCGATGGACTACGAGGTCGTCAAGTACGAGGTCGCCGACGGGGTCGCGACGGTGACCCTCGACAACCCGGAGAAGCGCAACATGCTCTCCGGCCAGATGCTGGTCGAGCTGGTCGACGCGATGAAGACGGCGCGCGACTCGGACGAGGTTCGCTCGGTCGTTCTAACTGGCGCCGGCGACAAAGTCTTTTGTGCTGGTGCGGATCTTGGGGGTTTCGGGGCAGATGTCCCCCTCGTCAGCAAGCATTTTGCAACTGATCTTTTCCTTGAATTCTTCAGGCTGATGCCGCGCCTCGGCAAGCCGAGCCTCTGCGCGGCCAACGGCCACGTCCTCGCAGGGGGGATGGGTCTCGCGCTCTCCTGCGATCTGCTGATCGCCAAGGAGGGCGCGACCTTCGGCACGCCGGAGATCAACGTCGGCGCCTTCCCCTACATGATCATGGCGATCATCTACCGCAACGTCCCGCGCAAGAAGGTCAACGAGATGATGCTGCTGGGCGAGCGGCTGAGCGCCGAGCAGGCGGTCGAGTACGGCCTCGCCAACAAGGTCGTCCCGGCTGGCGAGTTCGACGCTGCGGTCGCCGACTGGGCGGCGAAGCTCGCCTCGAAGAGCCCGGTGCTGATGCGCCTCGGCCACGACGCGATGTACCGCCAGCAGGACATGGCGGTCGACGACGCGCTCGAGTTCCTGCGCTCACAGCTCTCGCTCACCTTCTCGACCGAGGACATCGTCGAGGGCGTCAGCGCATTCTTCGAGAAACGCGAACCGCAATGGAAAGGCAGATAGTGGGGAGCACGGAGCAAGAGACGAAACACCTGCTGCCGGGCACGGCGCCGCTGGGCGAGCTGACCGAGCAGCTGCACGAGCGGCGCGAGAAGGCGAAGCTCGGCGGCGGCGAGGAGAAGATCGCCAAACAGCACGAGCGCG
>Ga0068860_100003028_pt1 | contig 17354 bp, 16 predicted proteins | sample KBSSwiS32_FD_66597 | JGI IMG/M metagenome (GOLD analysis project Ga0068860, IMG submission 66597) | Switchgrass rhizosphere microbial communities from Kellogg Biological Station, Michigan, USA - KBS Switchgrass S3-2 | ecosystem: Host-associated > Plants > Roots > Rhizosphere > Soil ... | reverse complement strand
TGCAGGAGCGCTACGAGATCCATCACGGTGTGGACATTACCGACCCGGCGATCGTCGCCGCGGCCGAGCTGTCGCACCGCTACATCACCGACCGCTTCCTGCCCGACAAGGCGATCGACCTCATCGACGAAGCCGCGGCACGGATCCGGATGGAAATCGACTCGAAGCCCGAGTCGATGGACCGGCTCGACCGGCGAATCATCCAGTTGAAGATCGAGCGCGAGGCCGTCAAGAAGGAAAAGGACGACGCATCGAAAAAGCGCCTCGCTCTGATCGAGCAGGAGATCGCGCGGCTCGAACGCGAGTACGCGGATCTCGACGAAGTGTGGAAGGCCGAGAAGGCGCAGGTCGAAGGTACCAAGCACATCAAGGAGGAGATCGACAAGATCAAGCTCCAGATGGAAGAGGCCAAGCGCCGCGGCGACTGGCAGACGATGAGCGAGCTGCAGTATGGAAAATTGCCGCAGCTCGAGGCGCAGTTGAAGAAGGCCGACCGCAAGGGCGACGCGAAGGACAAGCCGCAGCTATTGCGCACCCGGGTCGGCGTCGAGGAGATCGCCGAGGTCGTGTCGCGCGCCACCGGCATTCCGGTCAGCAAGATGATGCAGGGCGAGCGCGAGAAGCTCTTGCTGATGGAGGACGCGCTGCACCGGCGCGTCGTCGGTCAGGACGAGGCCGTGCGCCTCGTCTCCGACGCGATCCGCCGCTCGCGCTCGGGCCTTTCCGACCCGAACAGGCCCTACGGCTCGTTCCTGTTCCTCGGGCCCACGGGCGTGGGCAAGACCGAGTTGTGCAAGGCGCTCGCCGAATTCCTGTTCGATTCGGAGCAGCACCTGATCCGCATCGACATGTCCGAGTTCATGGAAAAGCATTCGGTCGCGCGGCTGATCGGCGCGCCGCCGGGCTACGTCGGCTATGAGGAGGGCGGCTACCTGACCGAAGCGGTGCGGCGCAAGCCCTACAGCGTGATCCTGTTCGACGAGGTCGAGAAAGCGCACCCGGACGTGTTCAACGTGCTCTTGCAGATGCTCGACGACGGCCGGATGACCGACGGCCAGGGGCGCACCGTCGACTTCAAGAACACCGTAATCGTGATGACGTCGAACCTGGGATCGCAGATGATCCAGCAGATGTCAGGCGACGATTACGGCGTGATCAAGCTTGCGGTGATGGCCGAGGTGAAGACGCATTTCCGGCCGGAGTTCGTCAACCGGATCGACGAGATCGTCGTCTTCCACGCGTTGTCCGAGAAGAACATCGCGTCGATCGCCGCGATCCAGTTGCGGAGCCTCGAGGCGAGGCTGGCGAAGCTCGAGATCAGGCTCGACGTCTCCGACGCGGCGTTGAAGCGGGTCGCCGAAGCAGGGTTCGATCCGGTGTACGGCGCGCGGCCGCTGAAGCGCGCTATCCAGCAGGAGATCGAGAACCCGCTCGCCAAGGAGATCCTCTCCGGCAAGTACGTCGCCGGCGATACGATCAAGGTTGGCGTGCAAGCCGGCAAGATCGCGTTCGGCAAGGCGTAACCGGACCGCATTTGCATAACCCGGGTTGCGCATTCGCGCAGCCCGGGCTACCCGTCAGACGTAGGGCACCCACGCCCGACGTACGCTGGCGGTAGCGATGTCGTGCAGCCACTGGCCGACGCGCGCGGAGAAGGAGGGCCGGCGGTCGCGGATTCGCACGATCTCGACCTGATGCGCCATCGCGCATATCGTCGAGCTTTCCTGCGCCTCGACGAGCGTCAGGCCGCCGCGGTCGATCGTGAACACGTCGCCGACCGAGAGCACCACGTCGCGGGTGTCGTTCTCGAAGGTGAGCCACAGCAGGCCGCGCGTCACGCGCAGCGTCGTCCCCCGCGCGCCGTCGAGACCGATCAGTTCGCCCGGCGCCATTTCCCAAATCTTCGTGTATCCGGAGCAGGCCATTGCAACCTCCATTTCATGCGTACAATGCATCCGAAGCCTGGGTGAATCCATCGGGCTCCGGCGTCGCAGCCGGTGTCTGGCTGTGAGAGGATTATCGGTATGGACGGACTCGAGCTCAAACGCTCAATCGGAATCTCTCGCATGAGCTGTACTCATGCATAAGACACTGCGCAAGCTGCCGTCGCTCGATTTCCTCAAGGGCTTCGAGGCGGCCGGCCGGCTGTTGTCGTTCACGCGGGCGGCGGACGAGCTGTTCGTCACCCAGTCGGCGCTGTCGCGGCAGGTGCAAGCGCTCGAGGAAGCGCTCGGTTCGCCGCTGTTCGAGCGAGGGCATCGCGCGCTCGCGCTCACCGCGGCGGGCGAGCGGTTCCATCGCGAGGTCACCGAGATCCTGCGCGCGCTGGTGTTCGCGGCCGACGCCGCGCAGGCGCGCACGCGCGATCCGGGCCTCACCGTGTCAACCACCGTGTCGTTTGCCTCGCTGTGGGTCATTCCCCGGCTGCCGTCGTTTCGAGGCAGGCATCCGGACGTCGAGGTGTACGTAGCGGCCGACGATCGGCTGGTCGACCTCGCGCGCGGCGATGTCGACGTCGCCGTTCGCTATCTCGCCGAGGGTTCGGTGCCGGAAGGCGCGGTGCGCCTGTTCGGCGAACGAATGCTCCCGGTCGCCAGCCCGGCGCTCGCGCACAGGAAGGGGATGCGTCTCGCTCGCCCCGCAGATCTCGCGCATCACGTGTTGCTGCACCTCGACGATACCGAGGGCAAGATGCCGTGGCTCGACTGGCGCGCATGGCTTTCCGCCAACGGCGAGTCCAACCTGAAACCGGCGGGGTCGCTGCGCTTCAAGCTTTACGACCAGGTGATCCAGGCGGCGGTCGGTGGCCAGGGCGTTGCGCTCGGACGCTTGCCGTTGATCGCCGGGCATCTGCGCGACGGCCGGCTGGTGGCACCGTTCGCCAAACGCTACGACTCCTCGCGGGGCTACTACGCGATCGTCGCGCCGCATGCGGTGGAGCGCGCCGATGTCGCGGACTTTGTCGCGTGGCTCGCCGACGAGGCGAAGGCGGAGGCCGCCGCGACGCCGAATCCTCGGCCACGCCGTGCTGCGGCGCGCGCCAAGGCGCGCTGACATGCCCCCGGCGCCAACGGAAGCTCACGCCGCGATCGCGACTCCGTCGCCATGGATCGAGCGCTTTGCACCGCTGATCCCGCGAGAGGCGCGCGTGCTCGATGTCGCGTCGGGTCATGGCCGGCATGCCCGCTTTTTCGCGGCCCGGGGAAACCCGGTCGTCGCAGTGGACCGCGATGCCGGTGCGCTCGCGGCACTTGCCGGCGTGCCGGGCGTGCAGGCGCGCATCGTCGATCTCGAGACCGGCGGCCGAGTGCTGGGAGACGAACGCTTCGACGCAATCCTCGTCGTCAACTATCTGCATCGGCCGCTGCTCGCTGACCTGCTCGACGCGCTCGCCGATGACGGCGTGCTGCTCTACGAGACGTTCGCGCAAGGCAACGAAGCCTTCGGCCGGCCGCGCAATCCCGATTTCCTGCTCGCGCCCGACGAGCTGCTGCAACGCATCGGTGGCCGGCTCACCATCGTTGCGTTCGAGCAGGGGCACGTCGCCACGCCGGCGCCGGGCGTGGTGATCCAGCGGCTGGCAGCAGTAGGAGCGGGCCGTGGCTGGCCGCCGCCGCTTCCGCTCTAGCGCCTCCCCCGGGGCTCGGCGGCTCTCTGGGAGCGATTGCGGTAGAATCGCCCCTTTCGTTGCACCCGAACCCCATGTTGAAGGGTAGTCTCGTCGCGATCGCGACGCCGATGAAAGAGGGCGGCGCCCTCGACCTCCCCGCCCTCGGTCGTCTCATCGATTGGCACGTCGAGTCCGGCACCGCCGCGATCGTCGTCGTCGGAACGACGGGCGAATCGCCGACGGTTGACGTCGACGAGCATTGCCTGCTGATCAAGACCGCGGTCGAGCACGTGCGCGGCCGCGTTCCGGTGATCGCCGGCGCCGGCGGCAATTCCACGCGCGAAGCGATCGAGCTCACCGCGTACGCGAAGAAGGTCGGCGCGCAGAGCGCGCTGTCCGTCGTGCCGTACTACAACAAGCCGACGCAGGACGGGATGTACCGGCACTTCCGCGCGATCGCCGAGGCGGTCGATCTGCCGATCATCCTGTACAACGTGCCGGGGCGCACGGTGGCCGATCTCGCTACCGAGACCACGTTGCGGCTCGCGCAGGTGCCGGGGATCATCGGCATCAAGGACGCCACCGCCGACCTCGCGCGCGGCAGTGAGTTGCTCGCGGCGCTGGCAGCGGAACGGCACGATGCCTTCGGGGTCTACAGCGGGGAAGATCTGACGGCGTTGCCGCTGATGCTGATGGGTGGCCACGGGGTGATCTCGGTCACGGCCAACGTCGCGCCGGCGTTGAATGCCAAGATGTGCGCCGCGGCGCTGGCGGGCGATCTCGCCGCCGCGCGCGCGCTCAACCAGCGGCTGCTGCCGCTTCATCGCAAGCTTTTCATCGAGACGAGTCCGGCGCCGGTCAAATGGGCGCTCTCCGAAATGGGCTTCATCCGTAACGAGCTGCGGCTGCCGATGGTGCCGTTGTCGCCGCAGCATTACGACGTGGTCCGCGCCGCGCTGAAGCACGCCGGCTGTCTCGATTGACGCAGGTGCATCCCATGGCTGTTCTCCCGCATTTCACGCCCGTTCGCATCGCGCTTGTCGCGGTCAGCGGGGCGCTCGCGCTCGCAGGTTGCGATTCGATGCAATCGATGGGCAAGAAGATCGACTACAAATCGGTCGCCACTGCGCCGTCGCTCGAGGTGCCGCCCGACCTCGTGACGCCGCAATACGACGATCGCTACAACGTGTCCACCGCGTCGGGCCTCGCCGCGCGCGATGCGACGCGCCCGCGCTCGGGCGGCGACATCGCGATCAACGCCAACGCCGACGCGCGGATCATGCGCTCCGGCGCCGAGCGCTGGCTGCAGGTGCGCGCTACGCCCGAGCAGGCGTGGAACGTGACGCGCCAATTCTGGCAGGAGCAGGGTTTCGGCCTCGCGGTCGAACAGCCGGCCGCGGGCATCATGGAAACCGACTGGGCCGAGAACCGCGCCGAGCTGCCGCCCGATTTCATCCGCGATTCGCTGGGCAAGGTCGCCGACGTCTTCTACACGACCTACAAGCGCGACAAGTTCCGCACGCGCCTCGAGCGCGGCGTCGAGGCCGGCACGATGGACATTTACGTGTCGCAGCGGCGGATGGAGCAGGTGCCGACGGTGATGATCGACAAGGTGTCGCCGGCCGGCTTTGCGTGGGCGGTGATGCCGCCGAGCCCGAGCATCGAAGCGGAGTTCCTGACGCGCCTGATGGTCAAGTTCGGCGTTCCCGAAGTGCGCGCCGCGGCGGCGGTACAGCAGGCGACGTCGGCCTCGCCCGCGAACGACCGTGCGCGCATCGAGAAGTCGCCCGACGGCTCGCCGCGTCTCTACGTCGACGATTCGTTCGATCGCGCGTGGCGGCGCGTGGGCCTCGCGCTCGATCGCGTCGGCTTCACCGTCGTCGACCGCGACCGCTCGAAGGGCGTGTACTTCGTTCGCTATGCCGATCCGGACCAGACGAAGAAGGACGACTCCTTCATCTCGAAGCTGATGTTCTGGAAGGACAAGGGCGAAAAGCCCGAGCAGTATCGAATCTTCATCGCCGATTCGCCGCCGCCGGCGGTGGTGACCGTGCAAGACCCGAACGGCGCGCCGGACAAGACGCCGAACAGCGAAAAGATCCTCGCGCTGCTGAAGGACCAGCTGAAGTAATGGTCGCTCGCGCCGCGCGATCCCCGGCCTGCGCCACCGCGCGCGGCGCCGGTCCCCGCGGCGACCGCTGATCGAAGCGCCGATGCGCTTCGCTTCCCTTGGCAGCGGCAGCGAAGGCAACGGCCTCGTCGTCGAGGGGGACCTGACCTGCGTGATGATCGACTGCGGCTTCGGTGTGCGCGACACCGCGGCCCGCCTGGCTCGCCTCGGCCTCGAGCCGGAGTCGCTCGACGCGATCCTGGTGACTCATGAGCATTCCGATCACATCGGCGGCGTCGCCGCGTTCGCGGGCAAGCACGGCATTGCCGTATGGGCGACGTTCGGCACGATTGCTGCCATGGGCGGACACCTCGACGGCGTCGACCGGCTCTATGGATTCGACAGCCACGACGCGTTTGCGATCGGCGCGCTCCAGGTGTCGCCGTTCCCGGTGCCGCACGATGCGCGCGAGCCCGTGCAGTTCGTCGTCGGCGATGGCGCCCGGCGGCTTGGCGTGCTCACCGATCTCGGAACGTCGACGCGACACGTCGAGCAGAGCCTCTCGGGGTGCGACGCGCTGGTGCTCGAATGCAACCACGATCTCGACCTGCTCGCGAACGGCAGTTATCCGTATCCGCTGAAGCAACGCATCGCCGGCCCGTTCGGCCACCTGCACAACGAGGCCGCCGCGCAACTTCTCGCGAACATCGACACGTCGCGGCTGAAGCACGTGATCGCCGCGCATCTGTCGAAGCAGAACAACACGCCGGCGAAGGCGCGCGCGGCGCTCGCCGGGGCGCTCGGTTGCAGCGAGGATTGGATCGGCATCGCCGATCAATCGGAAGGTTTCGTCTGGCGCGATATTTTCTAGCGGGAAGAAAGGGGAAGCGCGATGGAAAAGCGGCAGGAGCTCTACCGAGGCAAGGCGAAGACCGTATATGCCACCGACGATCCCAACCGGCTGATCATGCACTATCGCGACGACGTGTCGGCCTTCGACGGCGTGAAGCTCGCGCAACTCGCGCTGAAGGGCGAGACCAACAACAAGATCAACGCGTACGTGATGGGCAAGCTTGCGGCGGCTGGCGTCGCAACGCATTTCGTCAAGCTGCTGAACGAGCGCGAGTCGCTGGTCAAGGCGATGAAGATGGTGCCGGTCGAGTGCGTGGTGCGCAACGTCTGCGCCGGATCGATGGCCAAGCGCTACGGAATCGACGAAGGGACGCGGCTCGCCGAGCCGATCTTCGAGTTCTTCCTGAAGAGCGACGCGCTGCACGATCCGCTGGTCAACGACGATCACATCCGCGTGCTTGGCTGGGGGACCGCCGACGAGATCGCGCAGATGAAATCGCTGACGCATCGCGTGAACGCGGTGTTGAAGCCGCTGTTCGCGAACGCGGGCATCGACCTCGTCGACTACAAGCTCGAATTCGGGCACCCGGCGGACGATCCGAAGGGGCCGCTCGTGCTCGGCGACGAATTCACGCCGGACGGCTGCCGGCTATGGGACGCGAAGACCGGCGAGAAGATGGACAAGGATCGTTTTCGCCGCGATCTCGGCAGCGTGATCGAGCACTATCGCGAAGTGGCCCTGCGGATCGGCGCGCCCCTGTAGCCCGGGTTGCGCCGTCGGCGCAACCCGGGGCCGCGTGGCCGTGCGTACAATCTCCCGGGTTTCGCCTTCGGCTCAACCCGGGCTACAGCCCGAGCGTCGTCGCGGGAATCTCGCATTCGCGCGACGCCCAGATCTCGTCGAAGCGCAGGCTGAGGAGCTGCGCCTCCTGCGGCGCTTCGATGCCGAGCGCGGCGCGTGGCCGATCGATGTGAAAGCGGTGCAGGTAGTGGCGCGCATCGACCAGCACCATCGGGTCCAGCGCATGGCGCGCCGCCGCGCCCGTCTGGCAGAGCGTGACGACCCCGCTGAACTGACGGTGCAGGTTACGCAGCCGCGCTGCGCGGCTCTCCAGGTAGCGGACGTCGTGCACGATGAGCTCCACTCGCGCCTTGCGCGACGAGCGCAGGAACGCGGCGAGCCGTTCGACGCGACCGACCGTGTTCCACCCCATCATCGACAGGTCGATGTCGAACACGCGGATCGACAGCGTCGCAAGCCCGATCAGCTCATCGATCGCCGCGATCTGGCCGGAGATCGTGTCGATCGCTTCGTGCCGTGGCGCGAGCGCGGTCGGTGTTTCAGCGGGCGGTGGATTCGACGTAGCCATCGCGATACCAGGTGTACAACAACGCGACCGAAGCTGCACTGAGCGACGCTCCCTCCCGGGAGCCCAACGACCGCCGGTCGGCGAGGCGGCGTAACATCGAGGCGTCGCTCGCCGGCCAGGGCCGTGCGGTACCGTTGACGTAGAGGTTGTGCGAATCGTAGAGCAACTGCGTGCGAAGATTCAAGGCCACCCCGTGGCTCGCCAGCGCACGCGAGAAGGCGGTGCGCGAGAGCGGCGGCTTCGGCGGCGTGAAGTACACATGCGGCTTGGGTTCCGATAGCGAGCACCCCACGAACTCGGCGATCGTCGCATCGTTCCAGCGAACGCCGGCGATCATTCCTGCGCAACGGCGGCGCATTGCCGGGCCGATCCGCGCGGGCTGGCGGGTGGGCGTCAGATCCGGATCGGCGTAGCGCCCGGGCAGATCGACGCGATCGCGCAGGAAATCGAGAAACGCCGTCGCAAGTTCGGACGCCGCCGCTGCGCGAAACCCGATCGAGTAGGTCGTACAGGCGTCGATTGCCGTTCCGTCGTGCGCGTAGTGCGGCGGCAGGTAGAGCATGTCGCCCGGCCGGAGCGTGACCTGATGGTCCGGCTCGAATCGCTTCAGGATCTTGAGGGGCAGGCCGGGACGAAGCGCGAGGTCGCGCTGGCGTCCATAGCGCCAGCGTCGCCGGCCGAAGCCTTGCAGCAGGAACACGTCGTAGGAGTCGATGTGGGGACCCACGCCTCCGCCGGGCGCCGCGTAACTGACCATCAGGTCGTCGAGTCGCGCGTAGGGAATGAATGCGAATCGGCGCAGCAGGGCATCGGCCGTCGCATCGTGCAGGTTGACCCCTTGGACCAACAGCGTCCATGCGCGGGGAGGAAGCGCGCGCCAGGCCGCGCGCCCGAATGGCCCGTGCTCGACACGCCAACGTGCTCCGTCGCGGAATACCAGTCGCGATTCCACGTCGTCGCGCGCAGCGAGTCGCCGCAACGTTGCGAGATCGAACAACCCGTTGAAGCCCGGCATCGCGGCGCGCGCGAGCATCGCGCGCTTGTGCCAGTGACGGCGCAGGAATGCGGAGACGCCAAGGCCTCCGAGCGGTGCCGCCTGGTCGTCCTCGCTGGCGTGTAGGTGCGATCGACGGGCTTGCATTTCGTCGATTATAGAGAGCGTATCGAGGCGCTGTGCCCCGCTTAGCCGGACCGACGGGCTGCTACAATGCGGGACGTCCCCGCTGTGGCGGCCTCGCAAACGCTGGCGCGCCGCCGATCCCGAGCCCCGTTACGAGATTTTCGATGAACGTCTTTGCCAACACGGTCGTCACGCTGACCTTCAAGCTGTACGATTCCGACAACAAGCTGCTCGAATCGACCAAGGAACCGATCGTCTATCTGCACGGCGGATATTCGGGCATTCCGCCGAAGCTCGAGGAGTCGCTGAATTCCAAGCAGGTCGGCGAATCGATTTCGGTGACGCTCGAGCCGGAAGATGCGTTCGGCGAATACGAGGCGGACCTGATCAAGATCGAGCCGGCGGATCGCTTTCCGCCGGACGTCGCCAAGGGGATGATGTTCGAGGCGAAGACCGACGAGGGTGACGAAGACAGCGACACCATCGTGTTCACGGTCACCGACGTTGCCGATGGCAAGGTCGTGCTCGACGGCAACCACGCGTGGGCGGGCAAGCGCGTGCGCTTCGAGTGCAAGATCCTCGATATCCGGCCGGCGTCCGCCGAGGAAATCCATCACGGGCACGTCCACGGCGCGCACGGGCACCACCACTGAACGTACCCCGGGTCTCGCTTCGCTTGACCGGCTACTCGGATCGCGTAGCTCGGATTGCGCGAACGCGCAATCCGGGGTCATCGTTCCAGCCTAACGAAGGCGCTTGAGTTCGTAGAGCGCGGCCAGCGCGTCGCGCGGGCTCATCGCGTCGGGATCGAGCGTGTCGAGGTGAGCGGCGAGCGCGCTTTCGTCCCCGCCATTGCCCGTCGTCTCGGCTGAATCGGCGCTCGCCGCGGTATCGGGCGAGAACAGGTCGTGCTGCGGGCCGCCGCCCGCGTTGAATTTCTCGACGCGTGCGAGATAGTTGCGCGCGCGCCGTATCGCGTCGGCTGGCACGCCGGCGAGCTTCGCGACCTGCAAGCCGTAGCTCTGGTTCGCCGGTCCTTCCGCGACTGCGTGCAGGAAGACGATGCCGTCGCTTCTTCCGTCGGCGTGCAGCATCGCGTCGAAATGGATGTTGGCGCAGCCGTCGATCTCCGCGGGCAGCGCCGTCAGCTCGAAATAGTGCGTGGCGAAGAGCGCGAGGCAGCGATTGCGCTCGGCGAGCTGATGCGCGATCGCCCACGCGAGCGCGAGGCCGTCGTACGTCGATGTGCCGCGGCCGATCTCGTCGATCAGCACCAGGCTCGACGGCGTGGCCCGGTGCAGGATCGCCGCCGCTTCCGTCATCTCGACCATGAACGTCGAGCGACCGCCGGCGAGGTCGTCGGCCGCGCCGATGCGCGTGAAGATCGCGTCGAGCGGTCCGATCTCGGCGGACGCCGCCGGGACGTAGCAGCCGCACATCGCGAGCAGCGCGATCACCGCCGCCTGTCGCATGTACGTCGACTTGCCGCCCATGTTGGGGCCGGTGACGATCAACAGCCTGCGATCCGTCCGCAGCTCGAGATCGTTGGGAATGAAGGTGTCGACCTGCTGCTCGACGACCGGATGACGGCCGCCGCGCAGCGTGAGCCCCGGCGCCTCGCGAAACGCCGGTCGGGACAGCGACAGCGCGAGCGCGCGCTCGGCGAGGGTGGCCAGCACGTCGAGCGCAGCCAGCGCCGCGGCCGCGCCTTGCAGCGACGCGATCGCCGGCGCGAGATCCGCGAGCAGCCGCTCGAACAGCAGCTTCTCGCGCGCGAGCGCGCGCTCCTGCGCGGAGAGCGCCTTGTCCTCGAACGTTTTCAGTTCGGGCGTGATGTAGCGCTCGGCGTTCTTCAGCGTCTGCCGCCGCCGGTAGTCGTCCGGTACCTTTGCCGTATTCGCGTGCGTGACCTCGATGTAGAAGCCGTGCACTCGGTTGTACTCGACCTTCAGGTTGGCGATTCCGGTGCGCTCGCGCTCGCGGGCTTCGAGCGCCAGCAGGAATTCGCCGCAATGCGCATCGATCGATCGCAGCTCGTCCAATTCAGGATCGAAACCCTCGGCGATCACGCCGCCGTCGCGCACTTGCGCCGCGGGCTCGATGGCGACCACACATGCGAGCAGCGCGGCCCACTGCGGATCGACGCAGAGCGCGGCGGCCAGGGTCGCGAGCAGCGACGCACCGGCGGCGCCGGTCTCGGAGGCGGGCGCCGCGAGCGCCGTGCGCAGCGCGGGCAGGCGCTGCAACGTCTGCCGCAGTCCGGCGAGATCGCGCGGCCGCGCGGTCAAGAGCGCGATGCGTCCGGCGATCCGCTCGATGTCGACGACGTGAGCCAGTTCCTTGACGAAATCGCGTCGAGGCCGCTCGTGCGCAAGCCATGCGGCGATCGCCGTGTGACGCGCCGCAGCCGCGCCTTGCGAGCGCAGCGGATGGGTGAGCCAGTGGCGAAGCAGCCGGCTGCCGGCGGCGGTCGCGCACTCGTCGAGCACCGACAGCAGCGTCGGTGCCGGCTCGCCGCGCAGCGTCTCGCTGATTTCGAGATTGCGGCGCGTCGCGGTGTCGAGTTGCAGATATTCGCTCGCACGCTCGACGGCGAGCGCGCGGACGTGCGCCAGCGCGGCCACTTGCGTGTTGGACGCGTAGTCGAGCAGCGCACCGGCGGCGCCGACGGCGAGGTCGAGATCGTCGACGCCAAAGGCGGCAAGATCGAGCGTGCCCAGTTGCTTTGAAAGCGCGCGCTCGGCGGCCTTGCTGTCGAAGCGCCACGCCGGAAGTGCGCGCACCGGCACGCTGGCGCTTTCGCGCGCCTCGATCGCGCTGCCGTCCGGCATCAGCATCTCGGCGACGTCCAATCGCGCCAGCGCGCCCTCGATCTCGCTCGCCGGAATCTCCGCGAGCGTGAACTGTCCCGACGCGAGGTTGAGCCAGGCGAGCCCGATGCGGTGACGGCCCGGGTTGAGCGCGAGCAGCAGGCTGTCGCGCTTGTTGTCGAGCAGCGACGCGTCGGTGACGGTTCCCGGCGTCACGACGCGCAACACTTTGCGCTCGACCGGACCCTTGCTCGTCGCCGGGTCGCCGATCTGCTCGCAGATCGCGATCGATTCCCCGAGCTTGATCAGCTTGGCGAGGTAGCCGTCGACCGAATGGAAGGGCACACCGGCCATCGGGATCGGCTGGCCGGCGGATTGGCCGCGTGCGGTCAGCGTGAGATCGAGCAGTCGCGACGCGCGCTTCGCATCGTCGTAGAAGAGCTCGTAGAAGTCGCCCATCCGGTAGAACAGCAGCTTGTCCGGATGCTGCGCCTTCGCCGCGAAGTACTGGCGCATCATCGGCGTGTGGTCGGAATGCGCGACCGCCACGCCCGGCGGGTCCGTGGCGCCCTGAAGTCTTCTCGTCGTCTGTCGTTCCACGGGCGTCATTATCGCCGACGCGCCCGGCATTGACGCGGGCAGGCGCATCCGCTACACATTCACGCACCCTCGACCCGCTGGAGACACGACCGATGTTCGTTCGCTGCGCCTACTACATGGGCACCGTTGCCCCCGAGAACCGGAAGACCTTCGACGCCTACGTGCGCGACGTCCATCTGCCGGATGTCGCCCGGTGGCCGCGGCTGCGCCGCCTGCGGCTGCTCAAGAACGACGGCGAGCCGTACCTGGGCGAGGCGCCGCGCTACTACCAGTGCTTCGAGCTCACGTTCGACACGCAGGAGGACATGGACTTCTGCATGGCCTCGAAGGAGCGCGCCGAGACGCGACGGGTTTCGGCGCAGGATATCGCCAAGTTCAAGGGGCTGTTCGTCGGCGAAGTGCACCACGTCAACTACGAGGTCACCGACTTTCCCTGCAAGGACGGTCGCTGACGCACGGCGGGCCACTCAATACAGGTGGCAGGCCACCCAGTGCCCGCGCTGGCCCTCCTTGAGCACAGGCGTTTCCGTCGAGCAGCGCGGCATCGCGTGAACGCAGCGCGTGTGGAAGCGGCATCCCGACGGCGGATTCGCGGGGCTGGGCAGGTCGCCGGACAGGATGATCCGCTGCTTGCGCCGCGCCGCTGGATCGGGCACCGGCACCGCCGATAGCAACGCCTGCGTGTACGGATGCTGCGGCGTCGCGAACAGCGCGCGCTTCGGTGCCAGCTCGACGATCCGGCCGAGGTACATCACGGCGATCCGGTGGCTGATGTGCTGGACCACGGCGAGATCGTGCGCGATGAAGAGATACGAGAGCCCGTACTCGTCCTGCAGGTCCATCAGCAGGTTGACGACCTGCGCCTGGATCGAAACGTCCAGCGCGGACACCGGCTCGTCGCCGACGATCAGATCGGGGCCGGCGCCGAGCGCGCGGGCGATGCCGACGCGCTGCCGTTGTCCTCCCGAGAACTGGCTCGGGTAGTCGTCCATCTGCTCGGGGCGCAGGCCAACGCGCTCGAACAGCGTGGCCACGCGGTCCTGCGTTTCGGCGGCCGTGGACCGCCGATGAATCCGGATCGGCTCGGCGACGATCTCGCCGGCCGACAATCGCGGGTTCAGCGACGAGAACGGATCCTGGAAGATCATCTGCATGTGCCGGCGCAGTTGCCGCAATGCTTCGTCGTCGATCGTCGTGATGTCCCGGCCGAGCAGCTCGACGGTGCCCCGGGTCGGTTCGACGAGTCGCAACACCGCTCTTCCCAGCGTCGACTTGCCGCAACCGCTCTCGCCGACGAGGCCCAGCGTCTCGCCGGCGTCGATTGCGAACGACACGCCGTCGACGGCGTGGACCACGCTCTTCTCCCGCGACAGCGGCCGGCGCCGCCCGGCGTAGTGCTTCACGAGGTCCGTGACGCGCAGCACGGGCGTCGCGGTGCTGGCCAGAGATGGCGCACTCATCGATTGACGCCGGATTCCACGCGCCAGCACGCGGCGCTGTGGCCCTGTCGCTTCAATTCGAGCGGCGGCGCCCGCTCGCGGCACTGCGCAACCGCACGCGCGCAACGCGGCGCGAACGCGCAGCCGGAGGGCAGGTTCGCGAGCGACGGCACGTTGCCGGGAATCTCGGGCAAGCGCCGGCGCTCGACCGCGCCGCCTTCGTCGACGCGCGGCACCGAGCCGAGCAGCCCCTGCGTGTACGGATGAAGTGGCTGCGCGAACAGTTCGGCGACCGGCGCTTCCTCCACCTTGCGGCCGGCGTACATCACCATCACGCGGTCGGCGTTCTCGGCGATCAGCCCCATGTCGTGCGTGATCAGCAGCATCGCCGTGCCGAACTTCGCCTGCAGCTCGGCCATCAGGTCGAGCAGCTGCGCCTGGATCGTCACGTCGAGCGCGGTCGTCGGCTCGTCGGCGAGGATCACCTTCGGGTTGCAGGACAGCGCCATCGCGATCATCACGCGCTGGCGCATGCCGCCGGACATCTGATGCGGGTAGTCATCGATCCGGCGCTCGGAGTCGGGAATGCGCACGAGCTTGAGCATCTCGACCGTGCGATCGACAGCGGCGCGCCGCGACAGCTTCTGATGCAGCTCGATCGTCTCGGCGAGCTGCCGTCCGATCGTCACGACCGGATTGAGCGAGGTCATCGGCTCCTGGAAGATCATCGAGATGTCGCGACCGCGGATCTCGCGCATCGCTGCATCGGAAAGCTCGAGCAGGTTGCGCCCGCCGAAGCGCACCTCGCCGCCGACGATGCGCGCGGGCGGACTCGGCACGAGCCGCAGGATCGACAGCGCTAGCATGCTCTTGCCGCAGCCCGATTCGCCGACGATGCCGAGCGTCTCGCCGGAAGCGACCGACAGCGACACGCCGTCCACGGCGCGGACGACGCCGCCGCGCAGGAAGAGATGCGTCGCGAGATCGACGACTTCGAGGACTGGGGCGGCGTCGTTCAACTATGGTCCTCTAGCGCAGCCGCGCGTTCGGGTCGAGCAGGTCGCGCAGGCCCTCGCCCAGCAGGTTGAAGCCGAGCACGGCGACGAAGATCGCCGCGGCCGGCGCGAGCGCGAGCAGCGGCGCGAGCTCGAGGTATTGGAAGCCGACCTGCACCATCGAACCCCACGACGGCGTCGGCGGCTGCGCGCCCAGCCCGATGAAGCTCAGGCTCGATTCGGTGATGATCGCGAAGCCCACGCCGAGCGCCGCCTGCACGATCACCGGGTTGATCGCGTTGGGCAGCACGTGGCGAAAGATGATCGCGCGGCGCGTGGCGCCGATCGAGCGCGCGGCGGCGACGTAGTCGTCGTGCTTGATCGACAGCACCTGGCCGCGAATCAACCGAGTGAACGTCGGAACGGCGACGATCGCGATCGCGAGCGTGCCGTTGACGATGCCCGGGCCGAGAACGGCAGCGATTGTAAGCGCCAACACGAGCGGCGGCAGCGCCATCACGCTGTCGAGGATGCGCATCACCACTTCGTCGAACATCCCGCCGAGATAACCGGACAAGAGTCCCAGCGGCACGCCGACGAGGAGCGCGAGCGCGACCGAGCAGGTGCTCGACGCGAGCGACACGCGCGCGCCCCACAACAGCCGCGACAGCGTATCGCGACCGAGGTCGTCGGTGCCGAGCCAGTGTGTGCCGCCCGGTCCTGCGAGCATCGCCAGCGTGTCGATGTCGTCGGGCGAGGGCAGCGGCAGCACCGGTGCGAACAGCGCGAGCCCGACTTCGAAGACGACGAGCGCGAGGCCGCAGACGGCCATCGGGTTCGCCGCGAAACGTTGCGCGGCGAGCTTCACCCGTGTGCCGATGCGGCGTGAGCCGCCGGGTCGTCGCAATCCGTCCGCGGTCGTGGTCGTCATCGGCCAGGCGCCTAGGCTTCCCGGATCCGCGGATCGAGCAAGCCGTACAGGATGTCGACGGCGAGATTGGCCGCCACGACCATCAGCGAGATGAACAGCACCGCCGCCTGCACGACGGGATAGTCGCGGCTCAGGATGGAGTCGACCAGCAGCCGGCCGATGCCGGGCACCGCGAAGATCGTCTCGGTAATCACCGCGCCGCTGAACACCGTTGCGAGCTGGATGCCGAGGATCGTCACCACGGGCAGCATCGCGTTCTTGAACGCGTGGCGGCTGACGACGCGCTGCTCGGTGAGCCCCTTCGCGCGCGCGGTCTTGATGAACGCGCGCTGCATCACGTCGATGAAGCTCGCGCGCGTCTGGCGCGTGATCACCGCGGCGAGGCCGAGCGCGAGCGTCAGCGCCGGAAGGATCGTCGTTCGGACGCTCGCGCCGAAATCGACGAACGGAGAGACGAAGCCCGACGCCGGCAGCAGCCGCCACTTGAGCGCGACGAAGTAGATCAGCAGCCCGCCGACGAGGAAGTAGGGCATCGCGGCGCCGATCAGCGCGCCGACGCTGCCGGCCCAATCCTTCCAGGTGTTCTGTGACGTCGCCGTGGCGATGCCGATCGGAATCCCCACCACGAGCGCGAGCAGCCACGCGGTGAGCCCGATCTGGACCGTCGGCAGGATGCGCGGCCGCAGCACGTCCCAGACCGGCTGCCGGCTCTGCACCGAGCGCCCGAAGTCGCCGCTCACCGCGCGCTTTATCCAATGGAGATACTGGATCGGGACCGGCTGGTCGAGGCCAAGATCCTTGCGCATCTGCACGAGCTGCTGCTCGCCGACGTCGACGTGCGCCTGGCCGATCAACACCGTGATCGGATCGCCGGGCAGCATCCGCATCAGCGCGAACACGATGATCGACGTCAGCACGACGACGGGGATCGTCGCGAGCACCCTCGCCAGCGCGTAGCGCAGCATTCCTAGCCCGATCCGGAACCGCTCACGGCTGCGCCGCCTGTCCCCCGTGCGCCTGCCCCGCCTGGCGCAGCGCGAGCGCGCGCGGGAACACATCCTCGGCAAAGCGCGTCAGCACCGCTGCGACGGTCTCGCCGTTGACCGCATGCGGCCGGATCGTCACGGTGGTGATCCGCGGATCTAGCCCGCGGGCGAGCTGTGCGGCGCACCTCTCCGCGTTGCCGGCGAGCACCATCGATTCGACGACCGCGCGCGGCACCAGCTTGGCGACGGGGCCGGCGGGCTTGCGCTGCTCGGCGGCTTCGACGAATTCGGGCGGCAGCTCGATGCCGAGCTCCTTCAGATAATCCCAGTGCGGGTATTGCGACATGACGCGCGACGCGACGCGGCGCTGCATCACCTCGAAGGCCGCCTCGTCGTCGTCGGAGATGCAAGCCTCGACACGCAGGCTGAAGTCGATCGCCTGCGCGGCACGACCTTCCTTCTCAAGCCCCTCGGCGAGCTTGCTCGCGTAGAAGGCGAACGCGGCGGGATCGAGGGTATTGGCGATCATCA
>Ga0068860_100003023_pt1 | contig 17371 bp, 14 predicted proteins | sample KBSSwiS32_FD_66597 | JGI IMG/M metagenome (GOLD analysis project Ga0068860, IMG submission 66597) | Switchgrass rhizosphere microbial communities from Kellogg Biological Station, Michigan, USA - KBS Switchgrass S3-2 | ecosystem: Host-associated > Plants > Roots > Rhizosphere > Soil ... | reverse complement strand
GATCTCCTCGTCCTCCACCGGGCAACGCCCTCGCCGATCCCAATAGGGATGAAGCGTCAGCAGGCCCGGCAACTCGTCAAGCATCCGGTCGACGTCGCGTCCGGCGCGCTCAATCCGCGCCTCCGCAACCTGGACTTCGCCGGGGGGCGGTGACGGCTCGGTTGTGTGCCAGCGCAGGGGCGCGCGGGCGTCGGGATCCTCGGCCAGCAAAGAATGCAGCAGGGTGGTCCCCGTGCGGGGGAATCCGATCACGAATATCGGCCGCTCAATCCTGGTCTCGGCGATCTGCGGGATGCGCGCCCGGTCGGCCGCGAGGCGCAGCCGGTTCGCGAGTAGCCGGCGGACCTGTCGTTCGGCCGCCCTCGACTGGCTGTCCGAAAGCGGCTGCAGGCTATTGATCCATTCGACCATAACGCGAAGCCGCTGCTCCAGCCCAGGCCCAAGCGCGGTGAAGTTTCCACTCAAGATCTGGGTCGACTTGACCAGGGCGTCCGCGTCGATCCCGGACGCCGGTGGCGTCAAGCCCGCCCGTGGCGCCGACCATAGGGCTTTGGATTTCACCACGACGCGACCGGTCCACGAAATGGTCGCTGGCGGCCGGTGTTTGGGGGCGTGGGCGCCTTGGTCGGCGTTGGTGATCGTCTCGACACTGTCGCCATCCGAGCTTCGTCCGCAGCGCGCTCCCGCCCCCGATTTCGCCAGGGGTTCAGTCGCCCGATCCTAGGGTCGACGCGGCCAGGCCCTATATTCCCAGTCGCGCCAGAAATTCAGGAAGAAGCGCCAAAGTGCGGGGCGCGGCGGTCCTCCGAGACGCGAAACGAAGGCCACGGGCCACCTTGCAGCCGGGATGAAGGGACTTCTGCGGATCGAGCGATCGGAAGGCGGACCGCTCGCACCAAGTTGGCGCCGTCTCCGAAACATCTGGCGCGAACGCCAATAACTGGACCTGTCAGGGTGTCCTAGAAGCTGGAGGTCCTGGCGGAAGTCTCGCGGGAGGATTGATGGCGGCTCCAGTGAAGTTGGGCCTGAATCTCAGCGTCGTGCATCCCGAGGCGCTGATTGAGGCTGCGCAGCTCGCCGAGGCCTGTGGCTTCGAGTCAGTCTGGATGGGCGAGCATATCGCCCTGCCCGACCGCGAGGACTGGTGGCGGTCGTATCCCAAGGCCGACGCCGCCTGCGCTCGCATGGCGGGCCTCTAGTCGTGGTCGCGCACCCGTGTCCGCCGGCCCCCACGGCGCCAGAGGACATCGACCCTGGGTGGCTCACGGCGGCGTTCCGCGCGGGCGGGCTGGAGGTCGAAGTCGCGTCGATGAACGCCCAGCCAATCACGCAGAATGTCGGAGTGCAGGGCTCGCTCATCCGGTACGAGCTCACGTACGCGGGCTTCAATGGTCCCGCCAGCGTGGTGGCCAAGCTGCCCACCACGGATCCCGCCAATCGCGCTCACGGCGTGGCGACAGACCTTTGGGAGCGCGAAGCGCGGTTCTACCGCGACATTGCACCCTGCATCGGCGTGCGGGTGCCCAGCTGCTATTTCGTCGCCGCAGATTCCTCGCGCGGCGCTTACGCGCTCATTCTCGAGGACCTCAGCGGGCGTGAGCAGCCGGCGCACGTCTCGCCGCGTCGGGCGGCCGCCGCCATGCGCTGGCTGGGCGACCTGCACGGTCGATGGTGGGGAAAGACGGCCGCGACCTTTCCTTGGCTGGAGACGGAGCGCAGTTTCGAGCGGCGCTTGCGCGCGGCGGCGGAAGCCAACTGGCCGACGTTTCTGTCCGAAGCCGAGGCGCATCACGTGCCGCGCCGCCAGATCTCGATGGTGGAGCAAAGCATCGCGCGCTTTGGCGAGGGGCTCACGGGCGGCGTGCTGGCGCCGACCCTGATCCACTACGACTTCCGCGTCGGCAACATGCTTTTCGCCGGCGAGGACGACGTCGTCACGCTGGATTGGCAGAGTCCCCTGGTCGGGCAGGGAACGGTCGATTTGATCTGGTTTTTGCGGGATTCCATCAGCCCTCAGGACCGCCGTGCCCACGAGAGCGAGCTTATCGGTCTCTACCAAGAGCAGGTGGTCGCCAACGGGGTCGCTCGCGCGGACTTGCGCGGATTGGGCAGGCAGGCACGCCTCAGCCAGCTTCGCCGCCTTCCGATGAGCGTGCTGCTCGCCACCACCTTCAAAGATCTCGCCCACGTCGACGATGCCGGCGGCTGCGTGTGGTGGGCGCGGGAATACGACGAGCTGGAAGACATATGGACAGCGGAAGGACGTAGCACGTGACAGACTTTGCCTCAGGCCTCGCCCCATCGGACGAATACATCCTTCCAAAGCCGGAAGACATTCCGAACTTCAACGAGACATACTGCTTCTTCGGATACGATGGCGAGGCCGACATGGGCTTCTTCATCCATATTCAAGCCCGGCCGTTTCCGTGGCGGTTCAACTATCTCGTCTTCCTTCCCGGCGGGCAGAAATTCCTGAAGACGGTGCAATTCAGCGATGACCGCGTCGAGCGCCGACCGGGCGGGGCGAAGTTCCATGCCGAGTGCCTGGAGCCGTTCCGCCGCTGGCGGACCTATGTCGACCTCGACTGCAGCCGCCAGACGATGGACGACATGCTGGCGCAGCGGGAGGTCGCGCCGGCGAGCACGCCCGTGACGATGGACATCGTCTGCGACGCCGTAGCCCCGCTCTGGTGCATCGGCGCCGACGATGGGACCACGCCGGAGCAGCACGCCCAGCGCGGGTTCCGCGTCCACCATCAACAGCTCATGCACGGCGTGGGGATGTTCCGGATCGACGGCCAGGCGTTCAGGTTCGACGGACCGGTCTGGCGCGACCATTCGCGTGGACCGCGCACGCTCACCGAATGGGGCGCGCACGACCTGAACAGCGCCTGGTTCCCGAAGCAGCGTCGCGGGATGGGCTTGCTGCGGCAGTTCGACCTCGGCGGAAACGAGACCTTCTGCGCGGCCTATGTGGTGGAGGACGACCGCATACTTGAGGCCGAAGTTGTCGAGTGCACCCCCATGGTGGACGAGAGGGATCCCCACCCTAAGGTAACCGTCGCCCTGCGCACGGTTGACGGCCGGACGCACCGCATGGACGGCGTTCTAAGGTCACAGATGCTGAGCGGCATCGGGCGCGGTTCCTGGCTGAGCGAGGGCCAGGCCGAGTGGACGCTGAACGGTGAGGTGTCCCACGGCATTTGCGAGCGTTCGCTGCGCGGCGGCCCCTCGATCGCCGATCCGGCCATCGAGCCGTAGGCGCGCCGGCCGCAGTGGCTAGCGTCGCGCGCCGCGATCCCGGGTGTCGATCTGACGGCGCCTCCTGGAGCGACGGTCGGCGACGCCGTTGACGGCGTTCTTAAGCCAACCGAGGTCATTTATAGCACCTATTAATCGTCACGAGCAGGCACATGCGGCGAGAATCGAAAAAAGTCCTTGCGAAGCCGGCGAGATTCTCGCCATTATAGACATATATTGCACCGTCGCGGCTGTGCGGACGCCAAGCATTTTACGAACCTATAGCGGGCCAGCCACGCAACGCGTGTGTCCGGCGGCGCGAGCACTATTGAGGAATAAATCGGATGTCAGAGTATGGTGCTTACCTTCCTGCGGAAATCGCGGAACTCCGACCTGACGAAGTGTCACTCGGATATTGGGAATCCTGTGCGCGTCGGGACCTTTCCATTCAACAGTGCCTGCACTGTAAGACGTTTCGACATTTGCCGCGGCCGACTTGTCCGAATTGCAACTCCTTCGAATATCAATACACGCCAGTGAGCGGGTATGGGACGATCTTTTCTTACACGATCGCTCACCACCCCGTGCACCCCGCGCTGCGCGAAAAAACGCCTTACAACATAATACTGGTCAACTTGGATGACGCGCCAATTCGTCTCGTAAGTAACTTGGTCGACGCCGACAATCAGGAAGTCTTTATCGGCATGCCGGTCGAGGTCGCATGGGAAGAGCAAGCGCCTGGTGTAGTGATTCCACGATTTCGTCCGCGCCGAAGTTGAGGTCGCACTTACTTGAATGGAACCGATACGAATTTCGGGGAATATGCAGTGAACATAAAAGATAAGACGGCCATCGTTGGTGTCGGTCTGACCGATTATTATCGCCGTGGCCAATCCGGTGCGAAGACCCACCTGACTCTGTGTCTCGAAGCGATCTTGAAGGCTTGTGACGACGCGGGAATCAAGCCGCAGGAAATCGACGGTTTCGCTTCCTACCGGGACGACATGAACGCCGCGCTCGTGGCCCCGGCGCTGGGCGCGAAGGAAGTGCGGTTTTCGAACCTGGTGTGGGGCGGCGGCGGGGGCGGCTCCTGCGCGGCGGTGGGCAATGCGGCGGCTGCCATCCACGCAGGCTATTGCGACGTCGTGGCGATCTATCATGGCATTCGCCAGCCGGCTGGCGAACGCTTCGGTGAGACGTTCGCACGCCCGCCCGCCCCGGGAGGCTCCGGGGTGGCGTCGGGCCGCGATTTCATCGCTCCGTACGGCTTGATGTCCCCGGGCCAGATGTTCGCGCTGATGGTGCGCCGCCACATGCATCTCTACGGCACCACGTCGGAGCATCTCGGCCATGTGGCGATCACGCAGCGCCTGCATGCACGCCGCAATCCGAAGGCGTTGCGGCGCGATCCGATGACTATGGACGACTACTTCAATTCACGGATGATCTCCGATCCATTTCGCCTCTTCGACTATTGCAATGAGAACGACGGCGCCGGCGCCCTCATCCTGGTCTCAGCCGAGCGGGCGCGCGATCTGAAGCAGAAGCCGGCCTATGTGATGGGCGTGGCCCAGGGGGGCGCTGGCGGCTGGGGCAATTCGATCAGCCAACAAACCATGCCGGAGGAAATCTACGCCACCGCCGGCCACGGCCAGCTTGCGCGCGATCTCTACAAGATGGCCGGCGTCGGCCCTGAGGACATCGATGTCGCCGAACTCTACGATCACTTCACAGGCATGGTCCTGCTGCAACTGGAAGACTACGGCTTCTGCAAGAAGGGCGAGTCGGGTCCGTTGGCGGCAAGCGGCGCATTGCGCTGGGACAGCGGCGAAATCCCCGTCAACACGCACGGCGGCAATCTGTCGGAAGTCTATCTGCATGCGACCACGCACATGGTCGAAGGCGTCAAGCAATTGCGCGGGACATCGACTTCTCAGGTCAAGGACGCGGAGTTGGTGCTCGTGACCGGCGGACCAAGCCCGGTGCCCAGCAGCTCGATGATCCTGCGGTGCTAGCCGCTGCTCAGCCGGCTCGAACGGGTGCGACCTGAGGACGATGGCCTAGCCGATGGATTTCAAGGATTCTCCCGAAGATGCCCGCTATCGCGCCCAGGTGCGCGAATGGCTTGGCGCCCATGCGCCGAAGCACGGCTTCCCGCTCGATCCGGAGGCGCCGGACTACCTGCGCCGCGCCAAGGCCTGGCAGGCCGAGAAGGCCGCCGCGGGCTACGCCTGCATCACCTGGCCAAAGGCATTGGGCGGCCAGGGGGGCACGCCCATACAGAACGTGATCTACAGCGAGGAGGAAGCTTCCTTCCATACCCCAGTGGGGTTGTTCTCCATCGGTCTGGGCATGTGCCTGCCCACCATCATCGCCGTGGGCCACGAGGCGACCAAGGCCCGCTTCGTGGGTCCCGCCCTACGCGGCGGGGAGGTCTGGTGCCAGTTGTTCTCTGAGCCTTCTGGCGGCTCGGACCTGGCCGCCGTTCGCACGCGCGCGGTCAGGGCCGCCGACGGCTCCGGCGATTGGATCATCAATGGCCAGAAGGTCTGGACCACGGGCGCCCAGCACGCCGTCTTCGGTATCATCCTCACCCGCACCGACCCGGCTGTGCCCAAGCACAAGGGGATGACCATGTTCTGGGTCGACATGCACGACCCCGGCGTCGAGGTGCGTCCGATCCATCAGATGTCCGGCGGATCGAAGTTCAACGAAGTGTTCCTCACCGACGTGCGCGTGAAGGACGGCCAGAGGCTGGGCGCCGTGGGCGACGGCTGGAAGGTCTCGCTGGTGACGCTCATGAACGAGCGGTTGTCGGTGAGCGGCGGCGGTCACGCCAACTGGAGCCAGTTCATGCAGGCCGCCCGTGACACGCCGGCCGACGGCGGCCGCACCGCCCTGCAGGAACCTGCGCTCCGCGAAAAGCTGGCGGACTGGTATGTGCTGGCCGAGGGCGTGAGGCATGTGCGCAATCGCACCATGACCGCCCTGTCGAGGGGGCAGACCCCAGGTCCGGAGGGCTCGATCGGCAAGCTCGTTCTGACCTCGTACATCCACGACATGGCCAACCAGGCTGTGGAAATGCTCGATCTATTTGGGGTGATCGATGATCCGGAGGCGGCGCCGGCGCACAGGGCTTTGCACGCCGCGTTGCTGACCATGCCCGGCATCCGGTTGGGAGGCGGCACGGACGAGATCCTGCGCAACATCATCGCCGAACGGGTGCTGGGCCTGCCGGGCGAAATCCGGGTCGACAAGGACGTGGCCTTCCAAGACTTGCCCGCCGGACGCTGACCGTTGCTCTACGCCACCGCCAGTCCGAGGGGTTGCAGCCTGCGCTCAATCCCGTGCGCCTCTGACGAAGTCCCTGCGGCCGAACGCTCGGCGGACACACAGGGGCTCACGGCGTCGATCACTTCTGGAGACGAGATATGAAAGTAGGGGCCGCGCTGGGCGAAGACTTCAAGGCGATCCCTCGCCGGGCGCAGGAGCTGGAGGAAGCCGGGATCCAAGCCCTCTACAGCTCGGAAGTGGCGCGCGAGCCGTTCCTGCCCTTGATGCTGGCGGCCGAGCACACCCGCAAACCGGACCTGATGACCAGCATTGCGGTGGCCTTCTCGCGCAGCCCGATGACGCTGGCTGCGGTGGCTCACGAGCTGAACGCCTATTCCGGCGGCCGCTTTGTGCTGGGCCTGGGCTCGCAGGTGAAGAGCCACGTGCTGTGGCGGTTCAACATGCCCTGGAGCAAGCCCGCGGCCCGGATGAAGGAGATGATCCAGGCCCTGCACGCCATCTGGGACAGTTGGTATGAGGGCAAGGCGCTCAACTTCCGGGGCGAGTTCTACACCCACACCCTGATGACGCCGCGGTTCATGCCGGGCAACATCGAGGCCGGGCGACCGCGGGTGGTGGTCGCCGCGGTCGGCCCCTTGATGACCCAGGCCGCCGCCGAGGTCTCCGACGGCGTGATCTGCCACGCTTTCACCACCGAGAAATACATGCGCGAGGTGACCGTGCCGGCCGTGGAGACGACGCTGGCCGCCCACGGCCGTGCGCGGAAGGCGTTCGAAATCATCTATCCGGCGTTCACGGTGGTGGCCAAGGACGATGAGGACTTGGCCCAGCAAACCAAGGCCATGCGTCAGCTTGTGGCCTTTTACGCCTCGACCCCGGCCTACCGCGCGGTGCTGGACGTCCATGGCTGGGGCGACCTGCAGGCAGACGTCCAGAAGCTGGTGAAGGCGGACCGCTGGAGCGAGACCGGCGATCTCATCGATGACCAGGTGCTGCACGCCTTTGTCACCATCGGCGACGCGGCTCAGGTGGGAGAGAAGTTGGCCAAGCGCTTCGGCGGGATGGTCGACCGCCTTAACATCAGCAACCGCACCGCATCTCTCAGCGAATTGTCGACAATCGTCGACCTGCTGAAGGCGTCGAATCGCGCCTAGAACTCAGATTTCTCCGGTGTTTCTCACGGTCAATTGTAAAACGGACAAGCGCGTTTCGACGCCAATGTGTTCACAACGCAACCACTAATTTCGCTAAATCCCGAGTGGGCGAACTGAACCGGCAGTCATTTTCCCACCGTCGTTCCTACCTGCTCGGAGCCCTGGTAAGGTTTGTACCAAAATCGGGAGTATGCAGATGAAGAAAAGAGGAATCGGGAGCCTTGAAGTCTCCCTAATCGGATTGGGGACCAACAACTTCGGCACCGACTTCTTCGGGACCAGTTGCGATCTGGAGACGTCCAAGAGCGTCATCGATGCGGCGCTCGACGTCGGCATAAATTTCATCGACACGGCCGAAGAATACAGCACCACGACCCGCATCGGCAGCGGACGCTCAGAGGAGTTCATCGGAACGGCGTTGGGTCGGCGCCGGAATGACGTCCTCATCGCCACGAAATTCAGTCCGCGGGTGCTCAATGCGCCGGAGCAGCGCGGCGCCAAGCGGATCGTCAGCGCCCTCGAAGGGAGTTTACGGCGGCTCGGCACCGACCGCATCGACCTGTACCAGCAGCATTTTCCCGATCCGGAGACGCCGCTCGACGAGATTCTGGAAGCGATGACCCGGCTGGTGCGGGACGGCAAGGTCCGTGAGATAGGCTGTTCCAACTTTCCGGCCGAGATGATCGAAGAGGCGCAAGCCCGGAGCCGGGCGGGCGACTTCGCGCGCTTCGCGAGCGTCCAAAGCCCTTACAACATCCTTGACGCCGCGCCGCAGCGCGCCGTTCTCGAAGCCTGCGCGCACAACGGCATGATGCTGCTCCCCTGCTTCCCGCTCGCGAGCGGGCTGCTGACTGGCAAGTATAGGTTGAACGAGCCGCCCCCCGCCGACAGCCGCTTCGGCATCGACACCACGGTGACCGGCCTCCTGCGGGATCAGCTTTCCGAGGACCGCGTGGCCAAAGCCCAGAAGCTCAGGGCCTATGCGCAAGAGCGGGGGCGCAGCCTTCTGGAACTGGCGATCTCCTGGCTGGCCTGCCAGCCCAAGGTCGCCTCGGTCATCGCCGGGGCGACGCGGCCGGAGCAAGTGCGCGCCAACGCCGCGGCGGCGGACTGGGAGCTGACCGAGGAGGACTTCAAGATGGTCGCTCTAATCACGGATGGCCCGATCTGAGTGTGAACATGAGAGTTACGAGCAAGGTGACTCGGTGCATAGGTCTTCCTCCAAGATTTAGTGAGGCTCACACCGACAAGCTCCGCCAACAAGACCTTACGATTCCTTCGCGGCGTGCTCATCGCCGGTAGGCGTTTCCGCGTTCAGTCACGCCGGCGCCGCGCACAGGTCGCCCAGATCGCGACCGCCAACCGTGGATGCGATTTGTACGGCGGCTCTCACAACGCCTCCAATGGCGGTGGTCGACCATGTCCAGTCCGGCAAACATGCATGCTCAGCGGGGGCGCAGCCGTTGGCGTTGGCGAGGCGCTACCTTTCGCAAGATCCTTGCCTCAACGGATGACCAACCCTTGACCCGTCGGAAGCTCCAGCACGGAATAGCCGCGCTCCTCAAACCAAAGTCGCTCAAAGAGAAACTGATGGTGGTAGAGCTGCCATCCATAATCATCCAGGATCACGACGCCACCGGGAACGACCCTCTCGAATAACGTATTCAGGGCCCCAAGTTCGGCCTGCGTGTTGTTCATGTCTATATGCAGAAAAGCAATCTGATCCGGCGCGTTCGAAAGGCTTTCTGGAACGCTTCCTTTCGTGATCGTGACGTTGGGAAATTCTGCGAACCGGGCCTGCACGAAGGCGTGCAGATCACTACCGTGGGCCGGCAGCGGGCGTGACGGCGCTTCGAACAGATCGTACAGGAAAAACGGACGCTCGATGTTTGCCGCAGCCAAAAGGATTCGAGCCGTCGTTCCCTGGTAGCAACCGCACTCCACAAAGGCGCCGTCGCGACGTAGCGCTTGGCGGGCGGCCCACAGAAGGGTCGCGGTTCGCCAAAGAATTCCTTTCTCGTGGCGTTGCTCCGCATGAGCGGCCCATGCCGTCATGAGCGGCTCGTCGTCCAGGAATCCCAAATTCTTGTTGAAAGTGATCAGGTTATCGCTGGCGAACAGATTTGAGGGTTTCTTCAGGGCGCGGACAAGCGCCAGGCCGCTGTCGCGGAACGCCTCGCCGTCTATGACACCATGAAAGAACGCAGTGCGAAATTCCTTCGCCGTCATGCCTGTACGCCCATCCTGCCGAAGTCTGACGGATATCTATACCAAGGACGTCAGCCTTGCCGGGTCTCCTTAAGCGGCGCCGTCCGTCCAACGGAAATTTGTCTCCGGTTAGCCTGATGCGGGCTGTGGAGGCGCAGCCGAGGCCGCGAGGGGTTGGAGCGAACTGCTGCAACGTCTCCAGTCGCCGAAACCGCGGCATCGCCCGCTCGCTTCGACGAAGGGCTGGTGGGAGGTCTCAGCCCGGTGTTGGCCCCCGGCCCGCCTCCTGGCGGTCTGCGCGGAGCTGCGTCATCGCGGCCTATAGGACCTCAGGCCGTCAGTCGTGATCGTCCTAGCGCAGCCGTGGCGCTACGTGACCTTTCATGAACTTCAGCGCCGCGGTCTTGTCGCGTATCTTAGAGACCAAGGATTCCAATACTTCGCCTTTCTGATCGACCGCGCGCCAGAGGTGGCGCATCTCTCCCTGGACCCGAACGTAGACGTCGTTGAGGCGCCACCAGCTGCATGTGCTGGCGCATCGCCTGGACCCGCCGCTTGCGGTTGTTCGAAGCGCTAACGGTCAGATTTTAAGTTGTCAGAGTGCTCATCTTCTGTTTGCATTCGGCCCAACGAAAAATCGGCCCGATGTATGGCGGCGTCCGCAAAGTATTCGGTGTCGAGAATTTCGTCATCAGTTGGAAGTGGCCGAACGCGATGAACCAAGGCGCCGCTCAGTCCCGCATCGTTCCGGATCATGTTCCGCGCGAATTGGTGCGCGAGTTTTCCATCTATAACAGCCCCGGCCTGACGCCGACACCGTTTGGCAATCCGCAAGCAGCTCTTTACTATTTACGCGAGTATCCGCCGATCTTCTATTCGCCGTCGAACGCTTATGACGGCAGCGGTTCTTGGGTGGTGGTCCGCGCCGAGGATCAACGCCGTATCATGGGCGATCCGGAGACTTTCTCGAGCCGGCGCGGGCAGTTCGACGAAACCATCGGCGAGCATTTCATCTTGTTGCCGCTCGAGGCCGATCCGCCGCACCACACGCACCTGCGCATGCTGCTCAATCCGCTCTTGTCGCCCAAGCGGGTCGACGCGATGGAGGCAGACACCCGCCAGCGCGCGGTGGATTTGATCGACGGCTTCAGGGCGCGGGGCTCGTGCGATGTCATGAACGACTTCGCGTTCCCGTTCGCGGTCGGGGTGTTTCTGCAATTCCTCGGCATGTCGCAGGAGCGGCGCGACGAATTCGTGAGCTGGACCGTCGATTTGTTTCACCGCGGCATGGAAGAGCGAACCATCGCCGTGCAGCGCGTCATACAGATGATCCAGGATCGCATCGAACTGCGGCGCAAGGAGCCGACCGACGATTTCGTCACCTTCCTGCTCAACGCCCGCATCGAAGGCCGTCCGCTGAGCAATAACGAGTTGCTCGGAATCGGCGTCCTGTTGTTCAACGGCGGCCTCGACACGGTGGCGACCGCGATCGGGCTCGATCTCTACCATCTTGCGCGCGAGCAGGACGATCAGGCTTGGCTGCGCGCCCATCCCGATGCGCTGAAACCGGCGGTCGAGGAATTGCTGCGAGCATATTCAACCATCACGCCGGTGCGGCGCGCAACAAAGGATAATGTGTTCAACGGCGTGCTGATCAAAAAGGGCGATGCGATTTCGTGCCCGTCCATGGTCGCCAATCGCGATCCGGCGGAATTTCCTGACCCCGATCGCGTCGAGTTGATGCGCGAAAACAATCGACACGCCGCATTCGCCTACGGCCCTCACCGCTGCATTGGCTCGCATCTGGCGCGGCGTGAGCTCACGATCGGTTTGGAGGAATTTCTCAATCGCATTCCGTCCTTCCGCATCAAGGAAGGAACCACTCCCATCACGCACGGCGGCTACGTGTTCGGTGTCGATGAACTGGTTCTGGCCTGGGATTGACGCGTGCCGTGCTCTGAAGACGAACGCATCAGGATCAAGGTCGGTCACACGCAGCGCCAGGCAAATGTAAAGGTCAGTTACCGACGGCTTCTGGAGCTCGGTTCGGTCCATACGCTCCGGACTTGGCTGTCAGTCCAACGGCGACTCATTTCCGCCAGGCGCAGGGAGGGCAGGGGAGGCCAAGCCTGAGGCCGCAAGAGGTCGCCATCCCCGGACTAGGGAACTCCGGTTACAAGCGGGCTGATTTTCTGACAAGGCTCGCCGTCGCGAACCGCGGCCGCGTTCTGGATCACATGCTTGCTGAGTTAATCCCGGCCATCGCGCCTTCTGAGAGAGCGTTTACAAAAGCGCCGTCGGCGCCGTTCTGAAAATCGGACTGAGCCGATGCGCGCGGCTTCGCACGGCTGTGCGGAGACGGCCGCTGGGGCTTCAACCCGACGCTCGAGCGCAATTGAGCGCGACATTCGAGGAAACGGACCACGCATGCTGCGATCGCCGACGATCTCCGTCCTGAATGGATCCGCCGGAACCGGGATGCGCGGCCGCCGGTCGACGCGACACTACGTGCGGATGGTCGCGGGCGCGTCTGTCGTCGCTCTCGTCTCGTCGTATGCATTTGCGCAGACGGCAGATCCACGGCTGACCTTGCCGGAGCCTTGGCCAACGCCCTTTCAGGGTGTCGTCTCGCCTGATCCTGAGCAGTCGCGGAAGGACTTTCCTCGGCTGCCGACCGCGCCTGCCGGAGCGCCGAACATCCTGCTCCTCCTGATCGACGACCTCGGTTTTGGGGCCTCGTCGACCTTTGGCGGGCCGGTTCCCACACCCAATCTCGATCGGCTGGCGGCGGCCGGGCTCAGGTACAATCAATTTCACACGACCGCGATGTGCTCGCCGACCCGCGCAGCGCTGCTGACCGGGCGTAATCCTCACAACGTGGGGACCGGTGCGCTCACCGACTTCGCGGACGGCTATCCGGGCTACAGTTCGTTCATGCCCAAGAGCGCGGCGACCGTCGCGCAGGTCCTCCGCGGCAACGGCTACAGCACCGCCTGGTTCGGCAAAAACCACAACATCCCCACGGGGCAGCTTTCCGCCGCCGGCCCGTTCGACCAGTGGCCCACGGCCCTTGGTTTCGACTACTTCTTCGGATTCATCGGGGCGGACACCGACCAATGGCATCCCCAACTCTTCAGGGGGGTGTCGCGGGCGCCGGACGGCGATGGCAAGGAGGTGCTGGACAAGCGCCTTGCGGACGACGCCATCGACTGGATCCACAACCAAAAGGCGGCGGCGCCCGACAAGCCCTTCTTCATCTATTACGCCCCCGGCACGGCCCATACGCCGCATCAGGCGCCGGCGGACTGGATCGCGCCGTTCAAGGGAAAATTCGACCTCGGCTGGGACGCGGTGCGCCAGGCGACGCTCGCGCGCCAGAAGGCCCTAGGCATCGTGCCGCGGGGCGCCGAACTCGCGCCCAGGCCGAGCTTCGTTCCCGCCTGGAACACCCTTTCGGCTGATGAAAAGCGCGTGCAGGCCCGGTACATGGAAGTCTTCGCGGGGATGTTGGCCTATCAGGACGCCCAGATCGGCCGCGTGCTCGACGAACTGCAGCGCATGGGCCAGCTGAACAACACCCTCGTAATCTTCGTCGACGGAGACAACGGGGCAGACGCGGCTGGCGGCCCGGCCGGCGCACTCACAGAAGTTGGCGAGATGGCGAATAAGCGGTCCACTCTTGCGCAGAAGTTGGCGCACATCGACGAATTCGGCGGCCCAAATATTCAGCAAAACTATAGCGCGGGCTGGGCGGTCGCCATGAACACGCCCTTCCCCTACTACAAGCAGATCGCTTCACACTTGGGCGGGACCCGCAATGGACTCGTCATTTCCTGGCCTTCGAAGATCACGCATCCGGGTTTGCGCTCGCAGTATCATCATGTGATCGACATCATGCCGACCATTCTGGAGGCCGTGCAGATTTCGGCGCCGGACGCCGTTGACGGGGTCAAACAAAAGCAAATCGACGGCGTTTCGATGAAGTATAGTTTCGAAGATCCCACCTCCGCAAGCCATCGACAGGTCCAATACTATGAGATGCTTGGAAATCGGGCGATATACGATCATGGTTGGCTTGCATCGACCACGCCTATCCGGCAGCCTTGGCGCCTGAGTTCTGATCCGACCGCCAATCAGAACCTGTCCGAAACCTACAAGTGGGAGCTCTACGACCTCACGAAGGATTTCTCGCAGACCCAGGATCTCGCGGCGCGCGAGCCGAAGCGGCTGGAGGAGATGAAGGCGCTGTTCGCGTCCGAAGCCAAGCGAAACAACGTCTATCCCCTCGATGACCGCACGGGTTTCGACCGCAGCGGGGCTATGCGCCGCGTGTACGCTTCACATCGGGATCACTACGCCTATTGGGGTAAAAACATCAGCCTGACCGGCGACGTCGCTCCGCCCTTGGCGAACCGCGCGTTCGCCATCGAAGCCCGCATCCACGCGTCGTCGGCGCAGAGCACGGGCGTCCTCGCCGCGGTTGGAAGCCGCTTCGGCGGTTGGAGTTTCTACCTGAAGGACGGCCATCCCGCGGTCGTCGAAAACCTGGTGGGGATGCCCGAAGATGAGTTCCGGCTGGTGGCGCCTGAGCCCGCGCCGGGGGATCGGCCGACCACCATCAGGTTCGCCTTCAGCTATGACGGCGGCGGCGTCGGCAAGGGCGGCGCGGTCTCGATCGCCATCGACGGGCGCGAGGTCGCCAATGCTCGCCTGCCGCAGTCGATCGTCGTGGCAGGCGGACTTACCGAGACCTTCGACATCGGCCTCGACCGCGGCGTGACCGTGACGGACGATTATGCCGGGAACGGCGCCTTCGCCGGTTCCATTGAGAAACTGACGGTGGATCTCGGGCCTGTCGGCCGCGCCGGTCTTTTCTAGATCCGCCCGGGGCCGTGAGGGCCCTCCACCCGGCCAGAGCGGTCGAGCCTCGTTTCTCGGCTGATGAGGCGGCGTTCCTGGTCGACGGTCCGCCATAGGCGGCGCATCTCCGCATTGCGTCTCACGTAGACTTCGTCGTGACGCCAGCGCCATTGAGCGTGGCCAAGCATCCGCTGACCCGTTTGCGGCGAAGCTCATCGGCGAACATCGGCCCAAACGTTCTCCACCAACGCCGCTCGCAGACCGCATCACCTCGGAGCTGAACATCTAGGCTGAAGCTTTCGATAGCGGCAGCGGAGACCGCTGCGCCGACAACGTAACGTCACGTCGTCTATTGATATGCATACTGCGTCGAGCCGTAAAAATATGACGCAATATTGTACCACGAAGAAAGTTTTTGAGTCGGAGCACCCTTCCATTAGAGGGGCTTTCCCAAAGTGTGGTTTCGAACGCCTTTACGCTAATGGGCGATGGGTGAAGTATGCGAGCGGTTTCGAATGCACCTTGATCGAAGAAAAAATCCCAATGGTCAGCCACCACTCGAACGGGGTTGTTTACCGAAATGATCCCCCGCGCGGCGTCATTTCCAATTATGTAAGCTGATGTTGCTCCTAGATAGGATATATCCATCGGATAATACAGTACATGATCCCCAACACGAGTAGTCATTTGAGTGCTAAGCGCAGTTTTTCCATCATTCGTGTTGTGTAACTGGACAACGTCACCGCTAGACAAATGGGGTAAGATATCCGACGCAACCTGCGCGATGTTTTTTGGGAGTATGACGTCATCTTCGACTACAAGCGCATAAGGCAAGTTTCGTTCAAGCATAATATTGTAAACAGCAAGGTGTGACAAAGCACAACCTATCTGGCCCTTGCTGAGGCGATGATCGTAGACTAATCCTTCATCCGCTTCGACCCCATATACGCCCACGACCTCATATCCGACGCCAAGGCGACTTTCGACGTGCCGCCTGATGTAGCGGTATCGTTGAGCGAATTGCGGAAGCGAGATTACAAATATCGGGATCGGCATACTCGTCATTTCATCACTATTGATAAGAATGTTTTCTGCCGACGAAGTATGTCTCTTCCGACCCCCATCGCCGCGGCAGCCATCCGGTTTCTCGCTTAGGCTACGCTTCATCAAGTTGTTAAAGAGCCCCCGGCCGAGTTTAGGGGCGGGGGACCGGGGGAAGGGCGCTCGGGGACGAAGCGCCAAAGATTCAACTCCGTCCGATCAGGTGCGTTCCCAGGACCGCGTTCTTGCGCGCTCACTGACCGGCGTGATCGCCAGCGGGCCACTTCGGCGGTCGGGACGCCGTGAACAGCCAAAGCCTCCGCCGCTTCGGCGGACTATTGAAAGGCGGGTCGTGGGGTTGACGCTCCACCAGGCCGAGAACCAGTGCGCCGCGGAGCAGATCGACAGAAACGCAGCTCGGGAGCAGTGAGCGTGCGTGCTTCACCGCCGCTTCGTCGTCCTCAAACTCGCGATCGACAACACCGAGGATCTCCCCCTCCTCACCCAGAAGATAAAAGTGGTACCTGTGCACTATGGCTCTCCTCAGAGGACGAGCATCCAATGTGAAAACGGCGTCCATGTTCCCTTGGTTGTGCGGGTTTCACCCCACAGGAGAAATGGTCTTGCTGTGACGCGCCCCAGAACACCGTCCCCCGCCCGGCGGATCGAGGGAACCGAGGCCGGGAGGGGGACACGCAGCCGGAGGGGTAGGCCGAGCTGCTGTCGAAATGGTGCGCGGTTCAGAACACGACGCAACTCTTCGCACGCAATTTTTGTATTCGTTTAGAAGAATTAGGGCCGAGAAGGGCGGTTTAGCGCTCGGATCCGCGCTTGGTTGCTTGTAGTTGTCGAATTGCAAACAATTTGGGGAGCACAAAAGCGGGTGAAACGAGTGACGCTGTAGAGCGTACGTAGTACGCGCATCACCGTTTTTGGAGGAGGGGGCGTGCGACAACTCAGAACTGGATGCCGGGTACTGTGTCTCAGCAGCGTGCGGCCAGGGGCGTGAGCGACCGGACGACAGATCGGATCGAGGGGCGCGCGAATCCTCGCCGCAACGTCCTCTTGAGGGGCCTGCTGGTCCATGGAGCGGCGCTTCTGACGACCGAATGTACAGTGCGCGACCTTTCCGAAGGCGGCGCCAGGGTGCAGATCTCGACGTTCACTGTCATCACGGCGCCGGTCGCACTGCTGGTCGTCCGGCTGGATCGCGCCTGGGCCGCAAGAGTGGTGTGGCAGATTGGGTTGCTGAAGGGCCTGCGCTTCGACCGCGCGATCGAGCTGCATCCGGGGGATACCTCTGAACCCGATCGCACCGTCCGCCGGCTCTGGGTCGCCCGGCGGTTTTGAGAGGCACATTGCGCAGGAGAGACCGACGACCTGCGCCAATGGAACTGGCGAGCGGCTCTTGAAATGGTCAAACAGGAACACCCGCACGCCCAGTGCCTTGTGCGATTAAATGTGGGGAGCGCGACACGCAGCGCCGAACGTGATGATCTGATCGAAGAGCACGATCCGGTGCTCAATCAGGGGCTCCACGCTCTGGGAGGACTATTCGGCGGGCGGGCGACGCG
>Ga0068860_100003022_pt1 | contig 17382 bp, 13 predicted proteins | sample KBSSwiS32_FD_66597 | JGI IMG/M metagenome (GOLD analysis project Ga0068860, IMG submission 66597) | Switchgrass rhizosphere microbial communities from Kellogg Biological Station, Michigan, USA - KBS Switchgrass S3-2 | ecosystem: Host-associated > Plants > Roots > Rhizosphere > Soil ... | reverse complement strand
GGAAAACGGCGATTTCTGGGCACGCTCGAGCTTTGGGGCGATCCCAAGCTCCGCCTGATAACGACGAAAAGGGGGGAAGGATGCGACTCTGGATGGCGGATCGGGCGATTCGGCGAGGATTCCTTCGGGAAAGGCGAGAACGCTGACGCTCAGCGGCCGTTTTCGCAGCCGCAAACCGAATTTCCGGTTTTTCCCGCCGCGAAAAAAAAGACGTTCAAAACAGCGGAAAAAGTTTTTCGGTTCGCTGTGGCCGCCCGCGACGTCTCGCCGCAGGGAGGGCAGGCGCCCGATCCTCGAGCCGGGCCGAACAGCCGATTCTCGCGGACGTCTCAGTAGCCCTGCAGCCGCGCATAGCGGTCGCGGTGGAACGCGGGTCCGCCGAACGTAGCTTCCGCCGCCCGGGCGCGCTTCAGATAGAGGCCGGCGTCGTAGGCGTCAGTCATGCCCACCCCGCCATGCATCTGCACCATCTCGTTGGAGATCAGATGATAGGCCTCGCCGGTCTTGGCCTTGGCGAGGCTGGCGAGCAGCGCCGAGTCCGGATCGCTGGCGTCAAGGGCCCGGAGAGCGGCTTCCACCGTCGAGCGGGCGAGTTCCAGTTCGGTGAACATCTTGGCCGCCCGGTGCTGCAGGGCCTGGAACGTGCCGATCGGCCGTCCGAACTGGGTGCGGGTCTTAAGGTACTCCAGGGTGGTCTCGAACGCCTGGGCGGCCGAGCCCAGCATCTCGGCGGCGAGGCCCGCGCGGGCGCGGTCAAGGATGGCGTCCAGAAGGTTGAAGCCCTTGCCGGCCTCGCCCATCAGCGCGTCGGGACCGACCTCCACGTCGTCGAAGGTCACGATCGCCGCGCCCCGGCTGTCAGCCAGGCGCAGCGCCCGGCGCGACAGGCCCGCGTCATGCGCCGGCACCAGGAACAGGGAGACGCCGTCTCGATCGCCAGGCTGACCGGCGCTGCGGGCCGCCACGATGAACAGGTGCGCGGCCATGCCCTCCAGCACGAAGGTCTTGACGCCGGACAGCGTCCAGCCGGAGCCGTGGGGCACGGCCTTGAACGCGGTGTTTTCCGGGACGTGGTGCGGGCCCTCGTCCACGGCCAGGGTGGCCACGATCTCGCCGTCGGCGATCCTCGGCAGCCAGCAGGCCTGCTGGTCGCCGCTTCCGCCCAGCAGCAGGGCGCCGACCGCGACGAGGCCGGTGGCGAGCAGCGGCGAGGCGGTGAGGGTGCGCCCGGTCTCCTCCAGCAGGAGGCCCATCGTGAAGAGGTCGGCTTCGGAGCCGCCGTAGGCTTCCGGGACCATGACGCCGGCCCAACCCATCTCGCCCATCTCGCGCCAGACCGCCGGGTCGTACCCGAGGGGCGCGCCGGAATCCCGCATCCTGCGGAAGGCCCCGATCGGCGAGCGGTCTCGCGTCCAGCTTCGGGCGGCGTCGCGCAACAGGGTCTGTTCTTCGGTCAGGACGGCCATCGGCGTCTCGCGCTCCAGTCTCGTCGGCGGCTCAGGCCGGGTCCGGCAGGCCCAGCACCCGCTTGGCCACGACGTTCAGGTTGATTTCCGAGGTGCCGCCCTCGATGGAATTGGCCTTGGCCCGCAGCCAGCCGCGCACGGCGGCGATCTCCTGGGCCGAGAAGTCCTGACCTTCCCAGCCCAGGCCCTGGGCGCCCATGGCCTCCACCACCAGTTCCGACCGCTCCTGGGCGAAGGCTGCGGCGGCGTACTTGATGATGGACGTGGCCGCGCTGGGGCCGCCGGCCGCCGCGCTTTCGGCCTCGCTGCGCTCGATCGTCAGCGCCAGGGCGCGGAAGTCCATCTTGTTGCGCGTGATGCGCGCACGAAGGTCGGGGTCCGCCAGCCGGCCTTCGGCGTCGACGCCCACATAGTCCTTGGCGATCGCCGCGATGTCGCCCGACACGCCGCCCACGCTGCCGCCGCCGCCGAACGAGGCGGAGATGTTCATGCGCTCGTACTGCAGCAGCCGCTTGGCGATCTCCCAGCCGCCGTTGACCCGGCCCACCAGGTTCTCCTTGGGGACCTTCACGTCGGTGAAGAAGGTCTCGCAGAACGGCGACTCCCCCGAGATCAGCGGGATGGGCCGCGTCTCCACGCCCGGCGAGGCCATGTCGATCAGCACGAAGGAGATTCCGCCGTGCTTCGCCGTGGCGTCGGTGCGCACAAGGCAGAAGCACCAGTCGGCCTTGTCGGCGTAGCTGGTCCAGATCTTCGAGCCGTTGATCAGCCAGTGGTCGCCCTTGTCCTCGCAGCGCGTGGCGAGGCCGGCCAGGTCGGACCCGGCGCCCGGCTCGGAATAGCCCTGGCACCAGCGGATCTCGCCGCGGACGATGCGGGGCAGGTGCTCCTGCTTCTGCGCCTCCGAGGCGTACTCCAGCAGCGCCGGGCCCAGCATCAGGAGCCCGAAGGAATAGAGCGGCTTGCGATAGGCGCCCGCGGCCATCTCTTCCTCGAGCACCTGCGCCTCGGCGGTCGACAGTCCGCCGCCGCGGTAGGCCTTGGGCCAGGTGGGCGCGGTCCAGCCGCGTTCGGCCATGCGGCGCATCCACACGCACTGCGGATCGTCGCTGCCCACGAAGCGACGGCCGCCCCACTCGGCGTCCGGATCGCTCCGCGGCTCCGGGTCGCGCAGCTCGGGCGGATAGTTGGCCGCCAGCCAGGCGCGCGCCTCGCCGCGGAAGGCGTCGAGTTCAAGGTCGCCGAAATCCGCCATGGCGGGGTCTCCCCAGGGCCTTGCAAGGGTCGCGCCGCACCTTAGCGGCGGGTCGGGGCGCGACAAGGCGCCTTGTCTTCAGGTCTTGGCGCGTTTGGTCTATGAAGCCTGACCCGAGGATTTGGCGCGCACGCATGCGGTTCTTCCGTGACCTGAAACCCGCCGTTCTGGCGGTCGCGCCCACGGTCGCCGCTGTCCTCACCCTGGCCGCCGGGGTGATGCTGCTGGCCTCCGGCGCGACGCCCTCGGTGCCCGGCCGGTTCATGCGCCTGATGGCGGTGACCCCGGTCTTGCTGATCGAGGTCAGCCACTTCCTGTCCAGCGTCATGGGCCTGGTCCTGGTTCTGCTGGCCTTCGGCCTGCGCTCTCGCCTGGACGCCGCCTGGGGGGCGACGCTGGCGGCCCTGGCGGTCGCCGCGCCGCTCGCGCTGCTCAAGGCCTTCGCCCTGGAGGAGGCGCTGGTCCTGACGGCGCTCGCCGTGCTGCTGTTTCCTATCCGCTCGGCCTTTCCGCGCACCGCGCGCCTGAGCCGCATGGAGATCACGCCGGGGTGGCTGGTCTCGGCGCTGGCGGCCGTGGCCGGCGCAGGCGCCATCGGCTTCTGGTCCTTCCAGCACGCCGACTACGCCGACCAGCCCTGGTGGCGGGTGATGGTCGACGCCGACGTCGCCCGGGCGATCCGCGGCTGGGCAGGCGCGGCCCTGGCGCTGTTCGCGTTCGGGGTCTGGCGGCTGATCGCCAGCGCCGCGCCGCCGAAGGTGGTGGGCGATTCCGATCCGGACTTCGACCGGGTCCGGGCCATACTGGCTAGCGCGGAGTCCGCCGAGACGCTGTCCAACCTCGCCCTGCTGGGCGACAAGCGGTTCCTGTTCTCGGCCTCGGGCGAGAGCTTCCTGATGTTCGGGGTGCGCGGCCGCTCGTGGATCGCGATCGGCGCGCCGGTCGGCCGCCGCGACGAGCGGCTGGAGCTGCTCTGGCGATTCCGCGAGCTCGCCGACGCGCACGTCGCCCGACCGGGCGTCTACAACATCGGCGCTGAGGACCTGCCCGACATCGTCGAGCTCGGCTTCTCCATCCAGAAGGTGGGAGAATCCGCCGCCGTGTCGCTGGACTCCTTCAGTATGGCCGGGGCGCGCCGCGGCAACCTGCGTCGCGCCTGGCGCAAGGCCGGCGAGACCGGCTGCACCTTCGAGGTGCTGCGCGGGGCGCAGGTCCAGGCGGTCATCGACGAGCTCGCCGCCGTCTCCGACGACTGGCTGTCGCGCCAGTCCGGCGGCGAGAAGGGATTCTCCATGGGCGGGTTCATTCCGCCCTACCTGGCCGAATTCCCCGTGGCGGTGGCGCGGTTCGAAGGACGCATCGTGGCCTTCGCCAACCTTTGGACGACGCCGGACCGCTCCGCCTATTCGGTGGACCTGATGCGCCACCTCGACGATGCGCCCAAGGGGATCATGGACTACCTGTTCGTCGAGATCATCGAGTGGGGACGCGTGGAGGGCTACCAGGCGTTCGAGTTCGGCATGGCCCCGCTCGCCGGCCTGGAGGACCGGCCGCTGGCGCCGATCATGTCGAGGGTGGGCCGCCTGCTCTTCGAGCGCGGCGAGGAGATCTACAATTTCCGCGGCCTGTGGCGGTACAAGGACAAGTATGACCCGGTCTGGCAGCCGCGCTATATCGCCGCGCACCACAAGTGGGCGATCCCCCTCCTGATGGCCGACGTGGGTCTGCTGTCGTCGGGCGGCGTCGCCAATCTGGCGCGGCGTCCCAAGCGCGCCGACGAGCCGGCCGGCCTGCCCGCTGCGGCCTGACGCCGCGGACTCTAGAACCGCGGTCCGGTGACCACGCCCATCAGGTTGATGGCGTGGACGGCCATGAGCATGACGCCGGCGGCGGCGAGCAGCATGAGAAAACGCCACGGGACCAGTCGTGGTCCCCTGTGCGGATTGGGCGGGCGCGCCCCCAGCCAGCCGAATACGACTACCGAAAGCAGCGCCGCGGCGGCGAGCGCCAGAGTGAGGGGCAAGTCCATGATCGGCGTCGCAGTCTGCCTTGGTATTGCGAAATCAGTCTGGGCGCCCAGACGTCTTAACGGCTAATTAACCATAACGACGTTTGGTCGGAGGTGCGATTGTTGGGGCGTCGCCGTCATCCACAGCTGATGGTCACCGGCACTACATCTAGCGGTATCGGTGCGTTTACACCCTAGGGATCGACCGGTAGCTTCCGTCAAGGGACTGGAGGGCGATTCGATGACGTCGGTGACGCCCTGGAGCGTCAAGGGGATCAATCCCCGCGCCCGTGAGGTGGCGAAGGATCTTGCCCGCAGGTCGGGTATGACCCTCGGCGAATGGCTCACCCGAGTGATCCTCGATGACGAGGGCCCTGAAGACCTCACCTCTCAAGATGAATTCGCGCAGCGTCCGGCGCGGACCTACCGCTCAGCGGCCGGTGCTGGCGGTTCCCCAGAGGATGTCGCCCGGGTGCTGTCGGCGGTCGACAACCTGTCGGAACGCCTCGAGGCGGCGGAAACCCGCACCGGTATGGCCATCATCGGCGTCGAGCGCTCGGTGCGCGACGCGGTGGCCCGCATCGAGGCCGGCGAGCGCGAGCAGGTCGCGGTGGCGGCCCGCTTCGAAGGCGCCGTCAACGAACTCAACGCAGGTCAGACCACGCTCGCGGAGCGGCTGCGCAAATATGAGACTGACGGCTCCGGCCCGCGGTCGGCGGAGGCGCTGCGCTCCCTGGAGCAGGCGCTGGGCAAGGTCGCCGGTCAGCTTTATGACGGCGAAAGCCGGACCCGCGAAATTCTGGGGGGCGTCGAGGCGAGGGTCGCGCGTCTGGAGGCGGGCGGCGGCGATCCGGCCCTCGCGGACCATGTCACGGGGCGGCTGAACGAACGTCTGGCCGAGGCGGAAGCCAAGACCAGCGGCGCGCTGGAGGGCCTGCGGGCGTCCTTCGCGGCGCTGGACAGCCGGCTGCACTCGGTGGAAGGCGGCGATACGGGGCCTGCGGAACTGCGGTTCTCCGACCTGGCCGCCAGCCTGACCAGCCGGGTCGAGGCCGCCCGCGCGGAGATCGCCGAGAAACTGCGCACCTCGGCGGACGAACGCTTTGACGAGATGGAACGCCGGATTGCGGACTTGACGCAGCAGGTCGCCGACGCTGAGGAGCGCTCCGCCCGCGCCATCGAAGACATGGGGAAAGAGGTGCTGTCCATCGCCGACACGCTCAACCGCCGGGTCGAGGCCAGCGAGACCCGCGGCGCCGAGGCCATCGAGCAGGCGGGCGGGGAAATGGCCCGCATCGCCACGGCCATGGAGGCCCGCCTGGGCCGCACCGAGACCCTGCACGCCGAAGCGCTGCAACGGCTGGGGGACCAGATCGCCACGGTGACCGAGCGGCTGGGCGATCGCATCGCCTCCGCCGAGCGGCGGTCGGCCGAGGCGATGGACGACGTGGGCGAGAAGCTCGACCGCACCGCCCAGAAGCTCGCCACGCGCCAGGAACTCACCTCCGAGGTCATCACCGAACGGATCCTCATGAGCGAGGAACGCACGGCCCGCCTCCTGGAAGGCGCGCTGGACCGCGAGGAGGAAGCTCCCGAGGCGCCCCAGGCGCCGGCCGCGGCGCCGGCCGCGCCGGTCCGGTCGAGCTTTTCGCCCTTCTCCATCGCGGGCTTCGATGATCTGGGTCCGAGCGAACAGCGTGCGGAGCCGGCGTTCGAGACGCCCCCCATGGCCGCATTCCCGGCGGAAACCCTCGCGGCCGAGCCGGTGGAGCCCGCCTTCTCCGAGGAGGATTTCGACGCGGCCGACGGGTTCGAGCCCGTCGCCCCGGTGGACGCCCCGACCACGCGGTCCTACGCGGCCGAGAGCGCGGGCGCCTCGTCGGCCTCGACCTTCTTGCCAGAACCGCCCCTGGCCCATGCCGAGCCCGAGTTCCCGACGCCCGACGCGGCGAAGCATTTGTACGTGGACGACGCCGAGACGGCCGAAGACGATTTCGAGTCGGCGCTGTTCGGCGAGCCCGCGGCCAAGCCCGCCGCCCAGGGTTTCCTGCGGCAGACGGCCGCCTTCCCCGACGACGACGAGGAGAGCTACGCCGCCGAGACCGAATTCCTGTCGCCCGTCGCCGAGCGCGCCGAGCCGCAGAGCGGAGCCGAGCGGTCCGAGGGCGAAGCCTTCGAGGACGCCCTCTTCGTGGACGAACTGGACGCCCTGCCAGAGCCGGCGCCGACCGCGCCGCAGATGGCGGACGAAGAGCTCGGCGTCCCGGCCCTGGAGCCGGAGCGCCCGCTCACCACGCGCGAGCTCATCGAGCAGGCCCGCGCCGCCGCCCGCGCGACCACCGCCGCCGCTGCCGAAAAGGGCAAGAAGGCGTCCGCCAAGGCCGGTGCGTCCTCGCGCACCCTCACCGGCACGCTGTTCTCCGGCTTCGGCGTGCCGAAGCGCCCGAAGCGCTCGGCCGGCACCTTGCAGACCGCCCTCCTGGTCGCGGGCGGCGCGGCCTTCCTCAGCGTCGGCGCCGCAGGACTCGTGGTGATGGGCGCCAAGCCCGGCGGCGAAGCGCCGAAGCGCGTGGCCGAGAACCGTGGCGACGGCGACCTGGTCGCGGGCGCCGAAACCGACGCCGGCGCCGTGGGCGCGGCGCCGCGGGCCTCAGTGGCCATGGCGCCGCAGGTGATGGCCGTCAGCCCTTCGCCCGCGGGCGACGCCGGGCCCGACATGGCGGCGGCCTACGACACGGCCGTGCGCGCGCTGGAGGCGGGCGAAGCGGGCGGCGTCGCGGGGCTCCGCAGAACCGCCAACCTCGGTTATCCGCCGGCCCAGCTCTATCTCGCCACGCTGTATGAGAATGGCCGCGGCGTCGTGAAGGATCTGTCCGAGGCGCGTCGGTGGACCGAGCGCGCCGCGCAGGGCGGCGACCGCAAGGCCATGCACAACCTGGCGCTCTACGCCTTCGAAGGCGTCGGCGGCCAGCCGCGCAATCCCGCGCTCGCCGCGCAATGGTTTCGTCGCGCCGCCGACCTGGGCCTGACGGACAGCCAGTACAACCTGGGCCGTCTCTACGAGCAGGGGCTGGGCGTGGCGGCCAATCCCGCCGAAGCCTACAAGTGGTACCTGATCGCCGCTCGCTCGGGCGACGACGAGTCCCGCCAGAGCGCAGAGCGAATCCGCGTCGCCTTGTCGGCCGACGCCCAGGCGGTCGCCCGGCGCGCCGCCTCCGGCTACCGCTCCGCCGCCGACACCGCGTCGAGCAACGCCGCCTCTCCGGCCGTCGTCATCGCACAACGGGCGTTGTCGCGGCTGGGCTACTACCAGGGGCCGCGGGACGGGTCGGCCTCGCCGGCGCTGAACATGGCGGTCGCCGCCTATCAGCGGGAGCAGGGCTTGCCGGCGACCGGGGCGCTGGACGACGCGACGGTGTCGAAGTTGGTGGTCTTCACCCGTTGATGGCAAGGTGGCGCCGGGGTTAGGCGCCGTCAGGGCCGCCGGGCCCGGGGGTCAGGGCCTTGGACATCTACCTGCCCATCGCCGAAGTCTCCGTGAACGCGGTGCTGCTGGTCGGCCTGGGCGCGGCCGTCGGGTTCATCTCCGGCTTGTTCGGCATCGGCGGCGGGTTCCTGATGACCCCCGTGCTGGTGTTCATGGGCATTCCGCCGGCGGTGGCGGTGGCCAGCGAAGCCAACCATGTCGCCGCTTCGTCCATGTCCAGCGTCATCTCCTATGGCCGCCGGCGCGCGGTGGACATCCGCATGGGCGGCGTGCTGGCCGCGGGCGGCGCCCTTGGCTCCTTCGTGGGCGTCGAGGTGTTCCGCTGGCTGCGCCTCCTGGGCCAGGCCGACCTGGTGGTGGCGGTCTCCTACTTCCTGTTCCTGGGCGTCATCGGCGCGCTGATGCTGACGGAATCCATCGCCGCCCTCCTGCGCCGCCGCCGCGGCGAGCCGCCCAAGCGGCGCGGCGACCGCCGCCCGCCGTGGCTCTACGGCCTGCCGCTGAAGATGCGCTTCCCGCGCTCGCGCCTCTACATCAGCGTAATCCCGCCCATTGTCCTGGGCCTGGGCGTCGGCGTGCTCTCGGCGATCATGGGCGTCGGCGGCGGCTTCATCCTGGTGCCGGCGATGATCTACCTGCTGCGGATGCCGGCGCCGGTGGTGGTGGGCACGAGCCTGTTCCAGATCATCATCACCACCTCGCTGACCAGCGTCCTCCAGGCCGGCCGCAACCAGACCGTGGACATTGTCCTGTCCACCCTGCTGCTGGCCGGCGGCGTTTTGGGTGCGCAGTTCGGCGCCAAGATCTCCTCGCGCTTCCGCGCCGAGGAACTGCGCGTGCTGCTTGGGCTGATCGTCTTCCTCGTGGGCCTGCGGATGGGGTTCGGCCTGTTCGTGACCCCGCAGGAACCCTTCGTCCTGATGTCGGGGGCGCGCTGATGGCGATGGACCTGCCGCCCCCTGCGCCCCCTGCGCCCGCCGCCGTCGCGGCCGCCCTCACCGAGACCCACGTGCGGGTGACCTCCAGCTTCCGCGGCGCGCGCATCGTCCTCTACGGGGCGGTGTTCGACCCCGCCGCCCGGCCCAGCGACGTGGTGGTCATCGTGCGCGGCCCGGACCAGCCGGTGCGCGTGGCGCGCAAGACCCCGGTCGCCGGGGTGTGGATCAACAGCCGCCCGGTGGTGTTCGAGGGCGCGCCCGGCTTCTACATGGCCGCCTCCAACCGCCCGCTCACCGACATCGCGCGGTTTGCGACGCTGCGTCGGCTGGGGGCCGGCGTCGACCACCTGGCGATCAACGCCCCGGCCGAGCAGCGCGTGGAAACCCGCTACGGGGTGCGCGACATGGTGGTCAGCCGCCTCGGCGCCGACTACCTCGACTGGCGGCGCGCCGTGGTGCGGCTGAAGTCACGCGCGGGACTCTACGCCGCCGACGAGCGCGGCGTGCGGTTCGTGGACGGCGGCCTGTTCCGCGCCGAGATCGCCCTGCCGGCCGGCGCGCCGACCGGAATCTACCAGGCGCGGGTAATCCTGTTCCAGGAGGGCCGGCCGGTCGCCGACCGGGTGCGGACCCTGACGGTGGAGAAGGCCGGCGTCGAGCGAGGCCTTTACCTTATGGCCCATGACAGGCCATGGTCCTACGGCTTGGCTTCGGTGGCCCTCGCCTTGGGCGCCGGCTGGGCCGCATCGGTCGCTTTCCGCAGGAGCTGACACTGATGGACACCGCTGCCTCGGCGCCGGCGCCCCTGTGGACGATCGCGCTCCTCGCGTTGGCGCCGTTCCCGATCTCGGCGGCGCTGTACGCCTACGGGCCCGAAACGGTCGCCCACGGATCGCTGACCGCGCTGCTGAGCTGGTCGGCCCTGGTGCTGAGCTTCCTGGGCGGCGTGCGTTGGGGCCTGGAGAGCGCCCGGACCGCGCCGCGCTGGACCCGTCTGTGGGCCTCGGTGGTGTCGTCGGTGGCCGCCTGGGGGCTGTTGATGACCCGCAGCAGCCTGGGCGCGGCCTGGATCCTCGGCGGATTCATGGGCGCCTTCATCCTGCAGTGGCTGTTCGACCATACCGCTCCGGACGTTCCCGCCCGCTACCCGCGGCTCTCCACGGTGCTGACGGCAGGCGCCTGCGTTTCCCTCGCCGTGGCGCTGGAGCAGGCGCTCCGGATGTAGCGGCCTCAGTCCCCCGCCAGGGACCGCCATCCCACGGCGTGCACGCGCCGGGTCCCCAGGGCCGCGGCGAGGGGCGGCCGCGCGAAGAGGCCGGCGAAGGCCGTGTCCCGCACGTTGAGCCCGCCGGCGTAGGCGCCGAAGGCCGGCAGGATCGCCCGCTCCGCGTCGGTGACGAAGCAGCGGCGGCGCACCCGTCCGCTGGCCGAGACGATCCGCGCGCAGGGGTGCAGGTGGCCGCTGACCTCGCCCGGCTGGCGCCCGGGCCGAGGCTGGTGGCGCAGGACCAAAGTTCCGAGCGCGACCTCCGCCGCCGTTTCGCCCGGCAGGGCCTGCGGTCCCTCGGCGTCGTGGTTGCCCACCACCCAGACCAGCCGCCGGCCGACAGCGAGCCGCCGCAGCCGTTCGGCGTAGGCTGGCGCCAGGCGGGTTTCCGCGGCGCGGTCGTGGAACGTGTCGCCCAGCAGCACCAGCATCGCCGGCGCCAGGGCCGCGGCCTCCGCCTCCAGCCGGTCGAGGGCGTCGCCGGTGTCGTACGGCGGCAGCATCTGGCCGCGGGCGGCGTAGGCCGAGCCCTTCTCCAGGTGCAGGTCCGCGACCACCAGGGCGCGGTGCGCCGCCAGCCACAGCGCCCCGGACGCCCGCATCAGCGCCTCGGCGCCGTTGAGCGACAGCCGCAGGCCCCCGCAGTTGCTGTGGGCCACGGCGTAGGCCGGAAAGGCCAGGGCGGTCACGCCAGGGCCTCGGCGATCAGGTCGGCCTCGGCCTCGGCCAGGATCATTTCGCCGGCGCCGCCCGGCGCGCGCTCCTTGCCGATCTCCAGGAGGATGGGCACCGAGAACGGCGACAGGCGGTCCAGGGCCGCGTGCCGGATGCGGCCGCGGATCCGCGCCAGCAACTGACCGAGCCGCGCCACGTCGATCAGTCCCGTCGCCGCGTCGTCGCGCGCGCAGCGGAGCAGCAGGTGGTCGGGCTGATGGCGGCGCAGCACGTCGTAGATCAGGTCCGTGGAAAAGGTGATCTGGCGGCCCGACTTCTGCGGCTGGCCGGGAAACCGCCGCTCGATCAATCCGGCGATGATCGCGCAGCCCTTGAAGGCCCGCTTCATCATGAAGCTCTCGGCCAGCCAGTCCTCGAGATCGTCGCCCAGCATGTCCTCATCAAACAACGAGTCGAAATCAAGGTCGTCCAGGGGTTTCAGGGCCCAGACCGCCAGGGCGTAATCGTTGCAGACGAACCCCAGGGGCGCCGCGCCCGCCCGCTCCAGCCGGCGCGTCAGCAGCATGGCCAGCGTGGTGTGCGCCAACCGACCCTCGAAGGGGTAGCAGACCATGAAGTGGCGGTTCCCCTTCGGAAAGGTCTCCAGCAGCATCTCGTCGCCGGCCGGGATGGCGGAACGGTCGCGTTGCGCCTCCAGCCACTCGCGCACGTCGGCGGGCAGCACCTTCCAGTGCGCCTGGTCGTACATCAGCTCGCGCACCCGCTTGGCCAGGTAGGTGGAGAGCGCGAACTTCGAACCGCCCCAGGAGGGCATCTTGGGATCCTTGTCGGCGGCCGGGCTGACCAGCACGTCGAGGTTGGTGACGCCCACCAGCTTCCAGACCTGGCCCGCGAAGACGAAGGTGTCGCCCGGCTCCAGCATCTCCAGGTAGCCCTCCTCCACCTCGCCGATCTTGCGCCCGGCCGTCCCGCGCCGGCCGGCGATCCGCACGCTCAGCATCGCCGGCGAGACGATCGCGCCGACGTTCATCCGGTGCTGCTGGGCGATCTGGCCGTTTCGCACCCGCCACAAGCCATCCTGTCCCTTCACGATGCGTCGGAAGCGGTCGTAGACCCTGAGCGCGTAGCCGCCGGTGGAGACGAAATCGATCACCGCCTCGAAGTCTTCCCAGGTCAGGCCGCGGTAGGGCCCGGCCGAGCGCACCTCCTCGTAGAGGGCCAGGAGGTCGAAGGGCTCGGCGCAGGCGCAGCCCATGACGTGCTGGGCCAGCACATCCAGCGCGCCGGTCCGCGGCGGGTCGCCGTCCAGCCTGTGCTCGGCGATGGCTTCCCGGGCGGCCTGGCACTCCAGCATCTCGAAGCGGTTGGCGGGGACGAAGAGGGCGCGGCTGGGCTCGTCCAGCCGGTGGTTGGCGCGGCCGATCCGCTGCACCATGCGCGAGGCCCCCTTGGGCGAGGCGAGCTGGATCACCAGGTCCACGTCGCCCCAGTCGACGCCCAGGTCGAGGGTGGAGGTGCAGACCACGGCGCGCAGGGCGCCTCGGGCCATCGCCGCCTCCACCTTGCGCCGCTGCTCGGCGGCCAGCGAACCGTGGTGCAGGGCGATGGGCAGGCCGTCCTCGTTCAGCCGCCACAGCTCCTGGAAGGCGAACTCCGCCTGGAATCGGGTGTTGACGAACACCAGCGCCGTGCGGTTGCGGCGGATGACGTCGTAGACCTCCGCCATGGCGTGCTGCGCCGTATGTCCCGCCCAGGGCACCCGGCCCTCCGAGAGCAGCAGGTCCACCACCGGCTCGGCGCCGGGCGGGCCGCGAACGAGGTCGATGGCCGCGAACCCCGCCGGCGCCAGCCACCGGCGGATCACGTCCGGGTCGTCCACGGTGGCGGAGAGGCCCACCCGCCGCAGCCTCGGCGCGAACTGCTGCAGCCGGGCGAGGTCCAGGGCCAGGAGGTCGCCGCGCTTGGAGGAATGGATGGCGTGGATCTCGTCGATGATCACGCAGGCCAGGTTCTCGAAGTAGGCCCGGCCGCCCTCCCACGCGCAGAGCAGGGCGAGCTGCTCGGGTGTGGTGAGCAGGATGTCCGGCGGGCGCACCCGCTGGCGCTGGCGCCGCGCCAGGCCGGTGTCGCCGGTGCGCGACTCCGCGGTGACGGAGAGGCCCATCTCGGCGATCGGCGCCATCAGGTTGCGCTCGACGTCCACGGCCAGCGCCTTCAGCGGCGAGATATAGAGCGTGTGCAGGCCGGCAGGGGTGTTGCGGGCCGGTCGTTCCGCCAGTTCGATCAGGGTCGGCAGAAAGCCCGCGAGCGTCTTGCCGCCGCCGGTGGGCGCGATCAGCAGGGCGTCGCGGCCCGCCCGGGCGCGCTCGACCATCGCCAGCTGGTGCGAGCGCGGCGCCCAGCCGCGCCCGGCGAACCAGGCGGCGAACCGCTCCGGCAGGCGTTCGGCGGGGGGCGGCGCGTCGAGAATGGCGCAGGTCCTTCGTGGGTGCGGGCCTTCGGCCGACGCTCGTGAATATGGCGCGCGATCGGGTCGTGCGCATCGGCGTGTTGCAGACTTCCAGGCGCGCTTGCCACCGGAGGTTTTGTGACGGTTAATCGAGCCGCCCCCTGACGGGGCGCAATTCGACCGGGGCATGTCATGAATAGCAGGCGTTTCGCCTTGGCTGCGGCGATGGCCTTTTTTGCGGGCGGGGCTGCAGCGCAGGACAAGCCGGCGCCGGCCGCCGCGCCGCAGCCGCAGGCGTCCCAGCCGGCGCCGTCGCCCGGCACGGCGCAGAAGGCGGGCGAGATCATCTCGCAGCCGGCGCGCGACCTGGGCGTCGACAAGGCGCAGATACCGCCCGTCCTGCAGGCCGCCATGAAGGACCCGTACGGCCTCGCCGGCCTGAAGACGTGCCGGCAACTCGCCTCGGCGGTGACCGCTCTCAACGAGGCGCTCGGCCCCGACTTCGCGCCCGGCGCCGAGACCAAGGAGAACAAGGGGGCGAAGCTGGCGGAGGCGGGCGGCAAGACGGTGGTCAACTCCATCCTGCCGTTCCGTGGCCTGGTGCGGGAAATCTCCGGCGCCGCGCCGGCCCAGCGCAGCCTCAACGCCGCCATCGACGCCGGATTGGCGCGGCGCGGCTTCCTGCGCGGCGTGCATCTGAAGCAGGGCTGCCGCACGACCTTCTGATGTCCCGGTGAAGCGCCTATCGCGCGAGCGTGCTTGACCTTGCGGCGCCCGCGTCTCTCACTGGCGGCTTCGATCATGGAGGCGCAGGCATGCGGCTGATCCTGACCGTCCTGGCGTTCGCGGCGTCCGTCGCGTTCGCGCCGCAGGCTTTCGCAGAGGTCGTGACCCCGCCCAACTGCCACTGGGCGCCGACCGCCGCCGATCCGGGCGTCGTCGCGCTCTGGTGCCGCGGCGACGATGGGCGGGCGCGTCCCACGGGCCAGACCCTGGCCCAGCCCCCGGGCGGAACCTGGGACGGGTGCCCCCGCGGCCGGATGTACGACGGCGTCCGCTGCGTCACCGAGGCCCGCGCCGTGGCCGCCGCGGGCGTCGGCTACGCGCCGCCGCCGGGCATGTGGTCGGAGCCGCCGGTGCGAATGGCGCCCGAGGTCTATGTCTACCGGGACAGCAAAGGCCGCAATCGCGACGGCCTAGCCTGCACCGAGCAGAGCAATGTGAGGATCTGCAAGCCCATTCCACACTACTGACCGCCGGGGGCGCCGGCCGAAGACAAAGGGGGGAACTGCGTCATGACCCGGAACGTCGTGATGGCTTCGGCGCTGGCCGCGGCGAGCTTGGCGGCCTGGGCCGCGGTCGCGCAGGACGCGCCGCCGCCCGGCTGCCGCTGGCAGAGTGGGGACACCCTGGCCTGCAAGGACGGCGCAGGTCACTGGCGCAGGTCCGGCGACGGAGAGATCGTCGGGACCTATCCGATGACCAAGCCGAAGCCGAAACCGAAGCCCGCGCCGGCGGGCGCCCAGGTCGCGGCCGCCGCGGGCCCGGTGGTCGCCGACATGCTTCCGCCCCCGCCGCCCCCGCCGACTCCCGAGCAGGAGGCCGCCGCGGCGATGCCGCCCCCCGCTGCGCTCGCCGCGCCACGGACGTCCGAGCCGGCGCCAGCGCCTGCGCCGCAGGCCGCGCCCGCCGCGCCGGAGCCGCACAAGTCCTGGTTCCAGCGCTGGCTCGACGATATCTGGAGCGACATCAAGGCGCTGATGCGCCTGCTGCACATCATGCGCTGATCCCGCCCAAGTTTCCGTTTCGTTCGTGCTCGAATGCGGGTAGCAGGATCGGGTGAACGCCTCCGCCCCCGCCCTCGATCTGGCTCCGGCGCTCGTGGTCTTGCCGGGGCCGCGGGCGGCGGCGGCCGACGCTTCCGGCGCCCGCGCCCTGCGTCCGCCCGAGGCGCGCGACCTCTTCGAGCGGGGGCCGGTGCTGGTGGCGCACGCGGCGATGACCGCACGCCGGCTGGGCCTGCACGCGCCGCCGCGCGCCGCCGGCCTGTTTGACGCCCTGGAGCTGTTCGCCTTCGTGCGGCCGGCGCAGTTCTGCGCCCCCTCGGCGGCGGGCCTGGCCCTGGCTCTGGGGCTGCCGGAACCGCGCGGCGCGCCCGATCAATCCGCCGCGCTGCGGGACGCCTCGCGGGTCCTGCTGGCCGAGCTCGCCGCGGCGCCGCAGCCCAGCCGCGAGGAGGCCCTGGCGGTCGCCGAGACCCTGGCCCGGGCCGGCTGGGCCTGGGGACCCGCGGCTATCGGGGCGCTGCGCTCGGCGCCGGCGGGCAACCAGTTCCGCACCTCCGGCCTCGACGCCTGGGCGCGCATCCCGGAGTGGGAGGACCATGCCCCGGCCGGCGAGCCGGGAACCAAGCCCATCGCCCCCGAGGAGGCCGCCCTTCGCCTCTCGGCCTTCCTGCAGCGCTCGGGCCTGGACGAGGCGCGCCCCGCCCAGGCGGCCTTCGCCGCCGAGGCCGCCTTCGCCTTTCAGCCCCGGGAGCGGGAGGGCGAGCCGCGGATGATGCTGGCCGAGGCCGGCACCGGCATCGGCAAGACCCTGGCCTACCTGGCGCCCGCCTCGCTCTGGGCTGAGACCAACGGGCCCGCCGTCTGGGTCTCCACCTACACCCGGGCCCTGCAGCGCCAGATCGAGCGCGAGAGCCACGCGGTCTATCCCGATCCCAAGCTGCGGGCCCGCAAGGCGGTGGTCCGCAAGGGCCGCGAGAACTACCTCTGCCTGCTGAACTTCCAGGACGCAGTGAACGCCGCCCAGCTCGGCGGCGGCGACCTGATCGGCCTGGCCCTGGCCTCCCGCTGGGTGCGCGCCAGTCGCGACGGCGACATGACCGGCGGCGACTTCCCGGCCTGGCTGCCCGGACTGTTCGCCGTCGGCCCGGCCGTCCAGGCCAGCGCCGCCAACCTGGTGGACCGGCGCGGCGAGTGCATCCACGCCGGCTGCCAGCACTACCGGACCTGCTTCGTGGAGAAGGCGATCCGCGGGTCGCGCCGCGCCGACCTGGTGATCGCCAACCACGCCCTGGTGCTGACCCAGGCGGCGTTCGACGGCGCCCGGGCGGCGCGCGGCGCGAAGTCGGACGGGGAGACGACCCAGCTCAAGCGCATCGTGTTCGACGAGGGCCACCATCTGTTCGACGCCGCCGACAACGCCTTCTCGGCGGCGCTGTCGGGCGCCGAGGCGGCCGAGCTGCGGCGCTGGATTCGCGGGCCCGAAGGCCGCGGGCGGCGGGGCCGGGGGTTGGAGGCGAGGCTCTCCGAGGTGCTGGCCGAGCGGGAGGACGCTGGGTCCGCCTTGCATGAGGCCACGCGCGCCGCCGCCGCCCTGCCGGGCGAGGGCTGGTCCGGGCGCATCGCCCCGCCCAACGGCGAGGTGAACCCGATCGGTCCGGTCGAAACCTTCCTCGTGGCGGTGCTAGAACAGCTCCGCGCCCGCGCCGCGCCCTCCGAGGTTGGCATGGAGTGCGCCGCCCGACCGGCCATCGACCGCGTGCGCGAGACCGCCCGCGAGGCCGCCGCGGCCCTGGGCCGCGTCGAGGCCCCGCTGCTGGCGCTGGCCCGCCACCTCGAGGACGTGCTGGACCAGGAGGCCGCCACCCTCACCCAGCCCGAGCGCGCGCGGATCGAAGGCGCGCTGCGCGGCCTCGACCGGCGCGCGCGCATGACCCTGCCGGCCTGGCGCTCCATGCTGCGGGCCATCGACGAGGACGCCGAGGACGACCCGGACTTCGTCGACTGGTTCGACGCCACCTTCCTCTATGGCCGGGTGGTGGACGCCGCCTGC
>Ga0068860_100003019_pt1 | contig 17387 bp, 14 predicted proteins | sample KBSSwiS32_FD_66597 | JGI IMG/M metagenome (GOLD analysis project Ga0068860, IMG submission 66597) | Switchgrass rhizosphere microbial communities from Kellogg Biological Station, Michigan, USA - KBS Switchgrass S3-2 | ecosystem: Host-associated > Plants > Roots > Rhizosphere > Soil ... | reverse complement strand
GCGGGTGCTAAAATAGTATATAGTATTGAGTATATAGTACTTAGACGCCAGGCAAGCGGATACCGGTGGAACCGTTTCAATATGATACCTTTGAATTCATCCAGGCCCGGGTCTGTATACTTAGTACTTTGGTACTTAGCACCTGGTATTTAGTATTGAGACCAGATGGTCAGAATGAGCAGCGTCAGGAATAGCGAAGGTGTCCGCGTAGTCTGAATACTTAATACCCAGTACTAAATACTATTATGAAAGAGCTTTATATAGATATCAGCAATGAAGCAGCAGGTGGAAGTCTTTATAAGATAACCGCTGCAGACGGCGGCGTTCATTTCTATTATAACCACAGCACCTATAACAGCGATACAGATGAATTGAAAGTCTTCGAAAGCAGTTTCCCGGATTTTGAGGCCTTCTGGAAATATATTACCGTCGATAAAAAATGGTTTTACCTGCATCCGCTATTCATCCACCCCGAACAGCGCGATTTTATCCGGGGGCAGCTACAGGGGGTTGATTGGTCGGTTTCGGGCGATAAAAAATGGCAGGATAGTCACCAGCGGCAATGGAAAAAAGTGCTGGCCGATCCGGCAACTTATTACAAGGGGCCCCAATAAATAGCCGTTAATAGCGATGCTGATACTTCGTATAAAAATCTGCGCATCAGCGGCAGCAGAAAAGACGTGAATAATTTAGCCGCACACTAAAGGTTAGCTATGTGTCAATACCGGTTTAAAAATCTGCGCATCAGCGGCAAGAGAAAGGCAGTTTAGGCCGGCTATGCAGATTGCTCGATTTATAATTCTTTTGGCCTACCCGGTGCAGCACAGCTTCCGTCTTATACCTTATTTTTGCCGCATGCGTAAAAAAATGGTTGTGCTGGAACGGGTACTGGTAGAGGATTATGCAGCGGAAGGAAAAGCGCTGGGACGCACGGAAGGCAAGGTGGTCTTTATTTCGGGTGCCGTGCCGGGCGATCTTGTAGATGTTCAACTGAGTAAAAACAAGAAAGATTGGGCCGAGGGCAAGGCCGTTCATTTTCATAGCTATTCGGGAGATCGGGTAGTTCCTTTTTGTGAACATTTTGGTGTTTGTGGCGGTTGCAAATGGCAGATGCTGCCGTATGAAAAACAATTATTGTACAAACAGAATGAAGTGGCGCAGAACCTTCGCCGCCTCGGGAAAATAGCCTTACCGGAAATAATGCCGATCATTGGTTGCGATACCATTGCGCGGTACCGCAACAAACTGGAATTTACCTTCAGCAACCGGCGGTATTTATTGCCATCGGAAATGGATAAGCCCAATGAAACCATTCAAAACAATGCATTTGGTTTTCATGTACCCAGATTGTTTGATAAGGTAATTGATATTAATACCTGTCACCTGATGGTGGAACCCACCAATATTATCAAGAATGCCATCAGGAAATTTGCATTGGACAACAATTATCCTTTTTATGATATCCGTAACCATACCGGCTGGTTAAGAACCCTGGTACTGCGCATCTGTACTACCGGAGAAGTAATGGTGAACCTTTGTGTGGCCTACGAAGATGCGGCGGCTTTAAAAAAATTGTTTGACCATTTATTGCAGCAGGTGCCTTCTATTACCACGCTGCTGTATACGATTAATCCAAAAAAGAACGACAGCATTCACGACCTGGAACCAATCGCCTGGCACGGTAAAGGCTATGCAATGGAGAAACTGGAAGATTTTCAGTTTAAAATTGGCCCCAAATCATTTTTTCAGACCAATACCCGGCAGGGAGAAAAATTATATGGTGTTGCCCGCGATTTTGCGGAATTAAGCGGCCGGGAAACAGTGTATGATCTGTACTGTGGTACCGGCAGCATCGGCATTTTTGTAAGCCGCCTGGCAAAAAAAATTATTGGTGTTGAGATGATTGAAGAAGCAGTTGCGGATGCGCAGGAGAATGCTGCACTGAATGGTATCGGGCATGCTCATTTTTTTGCCGGCGATGTAATTGATGTTTGCAACGATGCTTTTTTTGAGGCGCAGGGCAGGCCCGATGTAATTATTACCGATCCCCCACGGGCAGGTATGCACGAAAAACTGGTAAAGAAAATACTGGATATGGCCGCGCCCACAGTAGTGTATGTGAGCTGTAACCCGGCCACCCAGGCCCGCGACCTGCAACTATTGGATGAAAAGTATTCGGTTACCAAGGTGCAGCCCGTAGATATGTTTCCACAAACGCATCATATTGAGAATGTGGTGCAGCTGAAGTTGAAGGCGTGAGTTCGGAGTTCGGAGTGGCAATTTTTTTGGATGAGCAGGTTAACAAGAATATTCTGTAGCAGTTGTTGAAACAATTAAACCTATTTTATAAATATTGTAGCAGGTGTTTGCTGAACAAACCGCCCATCCAATTGTGATAGAGCAGGAATAATTTGCAGTAATTTACAGATTATTTAAAATGGTCGATAAGGCAGGCATTTACCTTTGCCTGGTATTCAAAGATTCAAAACCAGATAAAAAATGGCATATCAAAGTCCGCGTGGCATGGGATTCGGTTCAATTCCACCGGTAGTAAAAAATTTACTGATTATAAATGGATTGGTTTTCTTAGCACAATTTGTCTTTGAGGGGCAGGGAATCAGGCTGGAAATATGGGGCGCATTATGGGGCGTTGGCACGGGCAATTTTAAGGTATGGCAGCTGATAACTTACCAGTTTATGCATGGCAGCATGGGGCATATTTTTTTTAATATGCTTACCTTATGGATGTTTGGAAGCACGCTGGAAAATTTCTGGGGCAGCGGCCGGTTTCTTGTATTTTATATTGTTTGTGGCGTTTTTGCAGGGATAGCACAATTAATAATGCAGGGCAATGGTGTGGCTTTGGGCGCATCTGGTTCCATAATGGGTTTAATGGCAGCATTTGCCTACTTGTTTCCCAATACAGAAATGTTATTTATATTTTTCCCGATCCCGATTAAAGCTAAATACATGATACCCGGCTTTATGGCGCTCGACCTATTTGGCGGTATTGCTCCTCAGATGGGAGATAATGTTGCCCATTGGGCACATTTGGGAGGGGCATTGACGGGCCTTATCATCGTTATTATCTGGAATAAAACCAATCGCCAGAATTTCTATTGATTCCTTTAAAAAACCAAACTTTACAGGGGTTTGGTTTGTAATAAAAGTGAGAACCAGGAACTACTTCAGTGATATGACAGTAAAAGAAGAAAAATCGAGTAAAGTTCTACTGGGCCAGGGAAATAACAGCCTGGTGATGCTGTTTGCTGTCAATGCGCTTGTATTTGTTATCCTGAAGTTTATTTTCGTTATCTACCAGATGTCGGATCTTAACCCGGCAGCTTTTTTTTCAAATGTGTTCAACTGGTTTACCCTCCCCGCCGATATCAGCAAACTAAGCACAAGGCCCTGGACCATTATCACCAGTATGTTTGTGCACGAGTCGGTTTGGGCCGTTTTACCCGCCATGTTCTGGCTATGGGTATTTGGCTATGTACTGCAGGATCTCACGGGCAACAAAAGATTGGCGCCGATTTATATCTATGGGGGATTGGCCGGCGCTTTTTTTTATGTGCTTTCCTACCACCTTTTTCCGGCCCTGCAGCCCGCTATACCCGCAGCTACCCTGTTTGGTTCCAACGCGGCGCTTATGGCGGTTGCGGTAGCTACCACTACCGTTAAACCCGATTACCGTTTTTTCCCGATGATCAATGGCGGCATACCATTGTGGATAGTAACACTTGTTTTTGTAATCATCGATATCATTTCTATACGTTTGGGCGATCCCGGCAAATACCTGGCCCATATTGCAGGCGCCGCTACCGGTTTTATGTTTATTTACCAGTTGCGAAAGGGACGCGATTGGAGCGTGGGCATGAATAATCTATTCGATTGGTCGATCAACCTGTTCAACCCCGAAAAGAAGGCAAAAAACAAAAGCAATAAAGACGAATTTTTTTACAAGGTCCGCGGTTCCCATCCCTACCGGCGCATTCCCAACGTAACACAGAAACGGATAGACGAAATACTCGACAAGATTAATATGGAAGGATACCATCTGCTGACCGACGAAGAAAAAGATATACTCCGCCGTGCTTCGTCAAAAGATGATTTGTAATTTTAAAGCATGACGCGCATCCTGAGAAAAGTTTCCAAAAAGTTTTTTATCCTCAGTAATATCGCCCTTGCCATTGCTTTTCTGCTGGTTTGCTGCACTGGTTTTCTCAATCCCGGCCGTTATTGGTATATCGCCCTGCTGGGAGTTGGTTTTCCTTTTATCGTGCTGTTCTTGTTATTATTTATTTTTTTCTGGTGGTTCTTTAAATCTCGCTGGGCATTTCTTTCCATTGCAGTGCTGGTATTGGGATGGGCACAGGTACATGCCTTGTTTGGCTTTCATTTATTTTCTTCTTTCAACATGCAAAAAAAGCCGGGCTCGCTACGCGTTATGCAATGGAATGTATCGCGTTTAGACCAGATGAATCCCAAAAGACCGGGCGGCAGTTTTCGTAAACCCATACTGGAATTTATCCAGAAAATGAACCCCGATGTGCTGTGCATGGAAGAATTCCTGGAATCAAACAACCCGCGTGAGTTTGATGAAAACATACCCTACTTTACCAATGTGCTGAAATATCCCTATCATTTTTTTGCGCGCGATCACCGCCGCTGGGATGGGGTATATGAGCATGGTGTTATCATTTTTTCAAAATACCCTGTGCTGGATACGCTGCGTATCCGCTATTCCGGTCCGGATTCACTAAGAGCGGCAGAAAGTCTTATACATGCAGATATCGATGCAGGAGGTCAGCGCCTCCGCATTTTTGCCACCCATTTGCAGTCGCTTCGTTTTGATGGAAACGACTATACCGTATTGCATACCCTTACAAAAGGGGAGAATGACGCAGTAAATAAATCAAAAGGTGTTCTTAAGAAATTTAAGCAAGCTTATTTCCTGCGCAGCAAACAGGCCGAGCTGGTGAGAAGAGAAATGGATGACAGCCCTTACCCGGCTATTCTTTGCGGAGATTTTAACGATGTGCCCAATTCATTTACTTATTCAAAAGTGAAAGGAGATTACAACGATGCATTTTTATCCGCGGGCTTCGGCATCGGCAGAAGTTTTGCTTCACTATCGCCTACCCTTCGCATTGATTATATCCTGGCAGATAAAAAACTGGATGTGCTGCAATTCAAAAAAACAAAACTGTATTATTCCGATCATTACCCGCTGGTAGCAGACTTTCAACTACCGGGGAAATAGTTCTTAGTTCTTAAGTTCCCAGTTTGTCTCGCGAAACCAATGAACCCAGAACTGTGAACTATAAACTACAAGCTTTTCTCTATTTTTGCGCCTGCCATACCGGTTAAAAAATAACTATGTCACAACTATCGCTGTATAATTCCTATAGCCGCAAAAAAGAAGTCTTTGTTCCGCTGACACCTGGTCATGCAGGCATGTATGTATGCGGACCAACAGTATACAGTGATGTACATTTAGGCAATTGCCGCACATTCATTTCTTTCGATATGATTTACCGTTACCTCCTGCACCTTGGCTATAAGGTGCGGTATGTGCGTAATATTACCGATGCCGGCCACCTGGAAGGCGATATGGATGAGGGCGATGATAAGTTTTCAAAGAAAGCAAGGCTTGAGCAGGTAGAGCCCATGGAAATTGTACAGCGCTATACACTGGGTTTTCATAAGGTGATGGAACTGTTCAATACCCTGCCGCCCAGCATAGAACCCACTGCAACGGGGCATATAGCTGAACAGATAGAAATGGTAAAACAAATACTGGCAAACGGTTATGCGTATGAAGTAAACGGAACGGTTTATTTCGACGTGGAAAAATACAACCTGGAAAAACCGTATGGCATCCTTACCAATCGCAAACTGGAAGACTTACTGGAGAACACCCGTGATTTGGGAGGGCAGGATGAAAAAAAAGGCCGGCTTGATTTTGCTTTATGGATTAAGGCCAAACCGGAACACCTGATGCAATGGCCGTCTCCCTGGGGAATGGGCTTTCCCGGCTGGCACATTGAATGCTCAGCCATGAGTAAAAAATACCTCGGAAAAGAATTCGATATACATGGTGGCGGAATGGATTTGGCCGCTACGCATCATACCAATGAAATTGCACAATCGCAGGCCTGCAATCATATAAACCCGGCCCGTTACTGGATTCATACCAATATGCTAACGGTGAACGGCACGCGCATGAGTAAAACCGCGGGTAATGGTTTTTTGCCGGAGCAATTGTTTACCGGTAATCATCCGCTGCTGGAGAAGGCTTATTCGCCTATGACGGTTCGCTTTTTTATGATGCAGACGCATTACCGCAGCACGCTCGATTTCAGTAATGATGCATTGCAGGCAGCGGAAAAAGGATTTAAACGTTTATGGGAGGCCTATGAGCTGTTGCAAAAATTTTCGTTTGATGGCGATGAACCCGCAGCAGATCCGGCACTGGAAGCAACCGTTACAAAATTGCTTGCTGGTATGGATGACTATATGAACGATGACTTCAATACTGCAAAAGTGCTGGCCAATATATTTGAGCTGGTGCCGGTCATTAATTCAATGAAGGAAGGTCTTGTAAAATTAAATGCGGTGAGCAGCAAGACCGGCCAGTTATTGCAGGCTTATTTCAAAAACTACCTGGAGAAAGTACTGGGACTTAAGAGCGAGATGCAACAGGATGATGGTAAGCTGAATGCTGTGCTGCAATTGCTGGTTGATATGCGCAAAGAGGCCAAGGTAAAAAAAGACTATGCAACCAGTGATCGCATCCGCAACCAATTAATGCAATTGGGAATATTACTGAAAGATGAAAAGGACGGGGGCGTAAGCATTTCTTTCAATTAAAGTTTCAAACCGCCTCGGTTGGTGTCTCACCAACCGAAATAAAATGTGCAGTCATTAACACTATTGCTTAACCGCTCTTACCATTTCGCGTTTATGCGGCGGGCCCGGTATTTTTTCTACTATTAAACCAGCTTCCGCCATAGCTTTGCGTACAATCGATTTTGAACAGTAAGTAGTTAGTACAGCCCCTGTTTTCATCCATCCATAGAGTTTTTTAAAAATATCAGGTGTCCATAGTTCCGGTTGCACCTCGGGCGCAAATGCATCAAAATAAACAACATTGAATTGCTGCTCTGTTAAAAAATCAACCAGGCTGCCTGAATTCTTCCTGAAACTGAAATAAGGCGTTATCTCAGCCTTGGTATTCCAGGCACAGCGATGCAGTAATTCAAATAATGGTTGCAGGTCGGGCCGGTTCAACTGTTTGCAATAATTTAGCAAGCTGTACATATTTGCTTCCAAAGGATCCGCCTCAACAGTCTCATAGAAAATTTTTTGTTGTTTTTTTTCCGCTTCGGCTATTGAAAGCAGGGCATTCAGGCCGCTGCCAAAACCCATTTCAAATATTGAAATTTGATCTTTGCCTGCAGCAATATGGTGTAGGCCCGCTTCAATAAAAACATGCATCGATTCCTGTATGGCGCCATGTGTGGAATGATAAGTGACATTCATGGCCGGTATGGCGATGGAATGCGACCGATCCGACGTAAGAATAATTTCTTTTTTCATGCCTGTTTGCCTGTATAATATAATATCTTCATTGCATACATTGCAGCCGCTGCTGCAAAGCTATTGCAGTAGTACCGGTTAGCTAAAATAAATCGTATGCACTACATTCAACATCTTGCCAAAGACAAAAAAATAAAAAAATTACTGGAGCACCGCGAACCTTTCGTGCTGAAGAAAAGAAAAAAGATATACCTGCATTTATGCGGCTCTATCATGAGCCAGCAACTGTCTGTAAAAGTAGCCGATGTGATATGGAAGCGCTTCCTGGCTTTATACGATAAACACCCTACGCCGGAACAGATTGTAGAAACACCCTTTGCCACGCTGCGTGGTATTGGGCTGTCCAATGCTAAAGTAAATTATGTGCAGAACGTGGCCAGGTTTGCCCTGGAGCAGGGCATGGAGTGGAAGCAATTGCAGAAAATGAGCAATGAAGAAGTGACACAGCACTTACTACAGATAAAAGGTGTGGGCCGGTGGACTACCGAGATGCTGTTAATGTTTGCGCTGGGGCGTGAAGATGTTTTTGCAATAGACGATCTGGGCATTCAGAATGCCATGATAAAACTATATAAGCTGGACAATGCTGATAAAAAGAAGTTCAGGGAAAATTTATTGCGCATCTCCGCCAAATGGAGCCCGTTCAGAACCTATGCCTGCCTGCATTTATGGAATTGGAAAGATAATAGTCCTGCGAAATAAGCTGATTAGGGCATCAACACTTCACTTATTTCGTGAATGACAACGCTGGAACCGGCTATCCGGTTGGTTTTTATTACCATGGCGGCAGTAGTATTGCCGGTGCCGGTGAACTGCAGCATGCTATCAGCAAAGCCAATATTGATATTGCTGCCCTGCAGTGTGGGCAGGGTTGATATACCGGCGAGCGTATTGGTAAAATATTGGCCGGCTAAAATATGATATTGTAAAATATTGCTGAGCGTAGTTACATCCGCATTGTCTATACTTGTTAAAGTTGGATATCCTGCGGCAATAAAAGCTGCATTTACCGGTGCCAGCACGGTATTCCATCCATTGCCCGGAACAATACTAAGGCCCGTATGCTTAAGGGCTTCTGCAAAATAGCTGAGCAAGGTATCATTAGCGATTAATTGTGCGGCAGAACCTGCCGGTACCTGCAAAGGGGCTTTCAATTTATAAACAGTTGCATTACTGCCCGGCAATTTTTGAAAAGAGGCAGATATACCGTTAAAATAAACGCCGGAGCTGTCTATAGCACCATATCCGTATACGGGCTTGCCCAATTTACTATTGTATGCCTGATAGGAGCCCGCTACAAGACCAACAGCGCCTGGAATATAATGATAGCGCAACAAAGAGTCTGCACTGGCAGCAGACATGGTATTGATAGCTGCCAGTGTAATGCCCTGCGCTTTAAATGCAGAATCGCCGGGTATTAAAACAATCGCAGAATCAGTGCCTCCATACAATGCATTGGCGCCCGCTTTTTTTACCGCAGCATAATAAATAGATAAGGAGGTGTCGCTATTAATAAGTGCCTGTAAAGGCGTGGAAGAAACAATGGGCTGCACCGCTATATTTTTTTTTGAGCAGGAAGTAAAAAGTATACCGGCACCTGATAGCACAATAAAAAAAATGAACAACTTTTTCATGGTATTTTCTTTCGGGGGGCAGTTCTTTCGGGACGCCCGTTTTACAACGTCTTTTTGTGATCAGTAGTACTGCAGACGCTGATTAAAAGAAATATTTTTCTGTTAATGTTGCTAAGTAAATATTTACCGTTTCAGTGCAAAGGTATGGGTCATTTCTTAACTGCTTCCAATGGTCGCTCTTGCTATCGGCCATTAACGCAGAATTAATTTTTTTTTCCTTGTAGGCATCCTTCGTTAACTATCCCGCGTATCATGCTTACCTGTACCGCAGTTTCCGGAAACCTAAGCTTGCTAAACCTGTGAATGCCAGCAATCTCATTTTTTGCTGCAAACGCCAGCTTTTACGGCGGGCTCATTATTTTTTTTTAATTATTAAAACTTTGTGTATGAAAAAGCAACCGCCTTTTTTCAGGTTACCCGCCTATGTTATTCCCGTAGCGATATTGTTATTGTTATCTGTTGCATTTAAAAGCTGTTCCAAAAGCAAAACTGCCGAGAAAGTTAATTCCGTTCAGCTGGCTAACAGTGCAACACTGGGCTCTTATCTGACCGATAATAAAGGATATACGCTCTATTATTTCAGCAATGACATAGATGGGGGTATCAATAAATGCACGGGTGGATGCCTGGCTGTATGGCCGATCTTTTACGATTCGTTATTAAGCGCTTCAACAGTGGGTACCGGGCTCAATGCATCCGATTTTACTACAATTACTACCAGCCTGGGAACCAAACAGACCGCGTATAAAGGATGGCCATTGTATTATTATGCACCCAAAGATGCCAGTGGCGCCAATACACGTGAAGCGCCCGGTGTTACCGGCGGAGAGAAAGTAGGCAATATCTGGTTTGTGGTGAAAACAAATTACACCTTGATGCTGGCCAATAAAAAAGTGGTGGCCAGCGGTACTACAGACAGCACTACAAAAGAATTTTTAGTGGACAGCGCAGGCAATACCCTGTATTATTTTGCTAAAGATTCATTAAACCCAACAACGCTTCCTACCAATTGTACCGGTGGTTGCATTACTACATGGCCCGTTTATTATACACCCAATAGCAATTTTCCTTCTTTGCTGAGCAAAACAGACTTTGGTACCATCACCCGCAATGATGGCCCCGGGGGCACTACCCGGTTGCAATCTACCTACAGGGGCAGGCCATTGTATTACTATACGCCCGATGCCAGTACAAGAGGCGTAGCCAAGGGAGAGGGCGTAGGCAAATCGTGGTTTGTAATGAAGCCTGACGTCACAAAAATCAATTAGTAAAATAGTTAAGCATGGATCATACAACCGGTGGACAAGGTCTGCCGGTTTTTATTTAACTGGGTTGTTTGTCTATCATCTGTTGCAGTACTTTACGGTAATAAGGATTATCACTCATTCCATTGTGACCCTGGTTTTCTAAAGTGATTAGGGTATCGGCGGGTTTAAATAATGCTTTCAATTTAAGCGAAGAGCCATAGTAGATGACCTCATCTTTATTACCATGGAAAATGACGACTGGCATGCTGCAATTTTGCAGGTTAATATTATTGTTGAATTTATATTTCAGGATAAAAGCCGGGATCATAGCAAAATTATGTTTCATCATATCGGTAAGGCTGTAATAAGGCGACTGAAGAATGAGCAGCTGGGGGTGATTTGTGGAGGCAAGCTTTGTTGCAGGGCCAGTACCTATTGAATATCCGAGCACGATGATGTTTTTTTCATTGTACCTTTTCTTTATGCTATCGTAGATAAATTGAACGTCATCATAGATCTGCTGTTCATTGCTGATTGTACCTTCACTTTTTCCATATCCACGGTAATCAAGCATGAAAAGGTCATAATGCAAATCGGTGTATAGCTTAGCAATTTCACCCCAGGATCGAAGCGATCCGGCATTGCCGTGAAGGTAAAAGATCATTCCCCTGGAGCTGTCTGATTTAAATAGCAATCCGTGTAGCCTTGTTTTGCCAGGCGTGGAAAAATAAAGTTCTTCAAAGGGCTGCTGGAACCGGAACGTGTAATTGGGCGCAAGCTTTTCCGGAAAGAAGATCATTTTTTCCTGGATGAAGTAGAGCAGGATGCACGATAAAATATAAACAAACCCAACAACCTTTGCAATTGACAATGCTGTTTTCATTACTTTTTATCTTGTGGCTTTATGCTTCCAGTTTGTTCACTCAGGCAAATGTCAACAACCTGATGACAGTTATTTATAATACAATACAAGCGCCTGTTTCAGGATTCCTTTGATGGTCTTAATTGGTATATCCTTTTCCGGATCTACCAGCATGATTTTCATCCGGGCTCTTTTTTCCTGTATTAATAAAGGGTGTGTGAGCTGATGGCCCTCCACAATGCCGATGTAGGGCTGCTTGTATTTTTTATGCAGCCAAACATAACAAAACATTTTTCCGGCATAGCAATAAAAAGGCATACCGTATTTCCAGGATTCAACAATATCGGGGTCGTGATGTAAAATGATTTCACGTAAGGCCAGCATACAACTCCTGGAAGGCTCCGCCTGCTGCTGAAAAAAATTATCGACGGGTTTTAGCATAGCTATTGACAAACTACTGTAGCCTCCGACGGCTACGGCAGTTTAGGGGATTTAAACAACGGTTGTCTTCAAAGACAACCGTTGTTTAATGGGTTTATTGTTTTACCAGTTTCAACTCTTTAATAATATTAGAAGCGCCACCCAGTTTGTCAATGCACCACAATACATACCGTACGTCTACACAAATGGTACGGTTGAGATCCTTATCGAAGGCAATCTTATGGCTAAGGGCTTCGTAGTTCCCGTCAAAGCAAAGACCGATAAGATTGCCGTTTGCATCCAGTACCGGACTGCCTGAATTGCCGCCCGTAATATCATTGGTGGTGATAAAGCAAACCACTAAATCGTTTTTTGTTTTATCAATGTACTGGCCAAAATCTCTTGCTTTTGCTTTCTCCAGCAGGTTGGCGGGCAGGTCAAATTCATAATCGCCCGGCACGTATTTTTCAAGCACGCCTTTCATGGTACAGGCATAATCGTAATGAACCGCATCTCGCGGGTTGTAGCTTTTTACATTGCCAAAGCTCACACGCATGGTGAAAGTGGCATCCGGGTACATTTTTTTTGCTTTTACTGTATCCATCTGCATAATGCCTTTCAGGTATAAGCGTGCGAATTCATTATTGGCCGTATTAAAAACCTGGAACGATTGCAGGTATTTGCTTTGCCAGTTTTTTACGAAGCTGCTGCTCACGTTAAAAGCAGGGTCTGCCTGTAGTTTTACTGCATCGGGGTTTGCAAGAAAAGCTTTCCATTTGGCGTTATCAAAAATCATTGTGTTGTTAAAAATATCCGCCGCATATTTTTTATACGTGGTTTCATCTTTTAAATCGCCATAGCTTCCTTTGATGCTTTCAAAAAAAGAAATAGGGTGTTGGTTTTTATCAATGCCGGTATAATACATCATTAATACTGAAGCCACGATGTTCTGGTCAGACGCCTTGTTTTCTTCTTTCAAAAAATCCGTTCGGGCTTTGTCAGCCGCATCAATGGCTTTTTTAATATCCGCAGAGCTGCTGCCCTGTTTTACCATGGCTGCTTCCACCTGTAATAAGCTGGCAGCATAGGCCAGCAGGGGAGAACCAAAAATGCCCTCATAGATATATACACGGTGTTTGCTAAAGGGCCTCCAGCCTGCATAGGCTTTTTCCCAATCGGTCAACAGGTGCTGGTATTCCGGTTTATTGGAAGCCCATTGCTGAAATTTTACTTCTGCTATTTTCTTTTGGCCATATACATCATACTTTAACAGTTGTTTTGTTTCGCCATCATAAAATTTCCAGTAATTGGCAATATTGGCGTAGTCAGCAGCCAGTTGAAGCCTGGTGGCCGGATCTTTTTTCATCTCTGCAAACATGTATTTCAGGCGCATATCCCTTAGCTCCACCAGCGATGGGTTATCAATTTCTATTTTTTGTTTGATGCCATAAGAGGTTTCATAGCGGTTGGTACCCCCCGGATAACCATAGATCATGGCATAGTCACCGTCTTTAATTCCTTTGATGGAAACGGGTAATGCATATTTGGGTTTTAATGGAATATTGTCTGCGGCATAGGCAGCAGGTTTTCCATCTTTGCTCATGTATACACGGAAAACCGAAAAGTCGCCCGTGTGGCGCGGCCATTCCCAGTTATCAGTATCGCCGCCGAATTTTCCAATGCTTTCTGCGGGTACGCCTACCAGGCGGATATCGCTGTAACGCTGATAAATAAATACCAGGAACTGGTTGGCTTTAAACAAAGGGCTTACCCTTGCTTCGGTAGACTGCGTGGGATCGGAATATTTTTTATTGATATCTGCAATGATCTCCGATTGTTTGCGGCTGCGGTCGAGGCCGGTTAAATTGCCCAATGCTGAGTCAACCTGTTTGGTAACGTCTTCAATCTTTAACAGAAACTGAACACTAAGGTTAGAAGGAATTTCTTCCTGTTTTGTTTTGGCATAGAAGCCGTCGTGCAGGTAATTGTGTTCAACAGAGCTGGCGCTGGCAACGGCATCGTACCCGCAATGGTGGTTGGTAAAAATCAGGCCTTCGCTGCTCACGATTTCGCCGGTGCAGCCGGTGCCGAAAATAATAATGCCGTCTTTTATAGAAGATTTGTTAATGCTGTAGAGCTGCTCTTTGGTTAGCTTCAATCCGCGCTTTACCATATCATTATAAACCTGCTGCCCCAGCAATAATGGCAACCACATACCCTCGTCCGCCATCGATTTTAAAACAACTGCGGTCATTAAGACAATCGTTACAACATACTTCTTCATGTACAATTTTTTTTATTGGAACAAACGTACTGAATTTATGTGTCAATCGGACGCTATGAAACCGTGATTAAAAGCCTGCGCCTTTTATCATCCTGCTCAATTTTGGCTGTTTGACCAGGCGGCGATCCATTTCATTGCGAACACTGTCGGAGATAAACCAATTCATAGCGTAAGGCCCGTTGGATAAGGTATCTCCTTTCTCTTCCAGATCGTTGTACAGGTGAACAGGATAATAAATAGCTTTGCTTATGGCTGAAGAATCGGGGCGCAGGTTAACATCTGTTATAAAATTAGACAGTCGCATATCGTTCACAGTTGTCTGCATATCATAAGCGCCGAGAATAGTGAGCAGCGGTGAACTCAGATCGTTTTTAAAAGGTGTAATGGGTTTAACATTGATATCACCCTGCGGGCTGTTGGTGATGTGGAGCACCACAATTTTTAATTTCTGCATGCGGGCGCGTAAGAGCGGATTTGATATAGTATCCGATATTTTAACAATCGCCCTGATCATTTCCTGTACAACACCGGCGCCGGAATTATCGAAATAACCGCCATCGACAAAATAGTGCTGTCGCGTGCCCCTTCGGGTATGTTGATCGATTCTGCCCGCAGGGCTCATGTACGGGAAGCGGGCGCCAAGAATAGCTGCCGTGCTGAGGCGGATGCTGGTATCTTGCGGCAACAGGTCAACCACATCAACCCGTTTATTAAACAGTTTCGGATCCAGTTGTATGCTGCAGACCACACCGGGGTTGCCATCCTGTACGCGGGTGGTATTGATGCAAAGTACGGGCAGGCCGTTGTATTCGCCCTGTTTGGCAATGCATTGATCAAAATAGGTACTGTCGAAATGAACTTTATAATGAGAAGTATCCAGTGCGTTTTCGAAACCTTTTTCCAGCGCGTCCACCCGATCGCGATTGGGTATAACCAAATTGATTAACGGTATATAATTAAAATAATCGGGTCCGAGCATTCTTGCGAGCGTATAGGTAAGGAAATCCTGCCGCAAAAATTCTTTGGCCGAAGTTTCAAAAGCAGGCGTATGATCTTTTTTATCAGCGTGTTTCAGCAATGCATAGAAAGATGCAACTCCCACACCGCCGCCGGAAGTACCTGATAAACAAAAAACATGTTCCGAAAATCTTTCCTTTCCTGCCAGCAGCGAGCTGTCTTCCAGCCGGCCCAGTACAGACGCAACCCAATATGCGGATCTTGAAGCGCCTCCATTACCGAGTACAAAATAAACAGGATATTCTTTTACGGTGTCGATGCCGGGATGATTGGCCATCCAGTTATTAAAATATTGTTGTATGTTTTGCCTTTTTTTGAAAATGGAAACATCTCCATTACGTTCATGTATCAACGCTGTACGAACGGCATGGTTTTCCGGGGTAGTAAAAATGGCGGCTACCAGAAAAATAATGAAATGGAAATTAATGCCTGATTTCACCGAAAGGGAAGTAATCATATTACCGAAGCCCAGGAGAACGGCAAAAGCAAGTAAGACCAGGGGCAACGGACCAAAAGCCACGGAAACCCTATACGAAATAATAGCGGCCAGGTAAGCCAGCAAGCCAAGGCTGCAGATAATATTGAACCATAAGAAATACCCGATTTCTTTTTGATCCAAATGAATATAAGCCATTATTTTTTTCAGCAGGCCTATGACGCCGGTGTCTTTACCGGCTATTTCCACCATTTTCTTTAAGGCGTCCTCTTCTACTATCTTTCTGCGGAGATTGATATAAAGGGTATAGATGATCATCAGCCATATAATCATAGCAAACAACACATAGGGATTGTTCAATAAACCGCTGAACTGCAACAGCGGTAAGAAGATTAAAAACCCGATGCCTACAAACTTGAACCAGCGGCGCAGGCGTTTACTGTTTACCTGGTTGTCTGTAAAGCGGATCAACTGTTTGTCAATGAAACCTGTTATCAAAAGAAAGACGGCCATAAAGAGAATGGGCTGTTTTTTAACCCATGAATTGGGAAATACCATATTGCTTATAGCGAATAATACCACGATAAAGCAGGCATAACCCACCAGTCTTGGAAACACATCCAGGAAAAGCTGTTGTACTTCGTATACAGTGTCAAATTTATCTTCGGGCAGGCCTGGTTTAAACTGGTTGGCGTATGTTTTTTGCCGGTAGCGTTTGCCATCGGCAACAATATGAGACGAATACCAACTGATATACACCCAAAATGCGATAGCAATAAAAAACGTGAACTTAATTAGAAAGTTTATGGCAATATCGCCGAAGGCATGCCCCTTCCGGGTGTTTTCTGTGAACGAGATCACAATGTCTTTTCCCTGCCCAAGTACAACAAAACAGGCAAAAGTGAGCAGGATAAAAAGAATAGCAGGAAAAAAAAGCCAGAGTGATTTCAGCAGGTTGGAAATAAATCTTACCAGTTTGCGGGTAAGTGTTATCAGCCCGGGCCGATCGGTTAGCTGTATCATATGAAAGGTTTGGTATGTGAAAGGGTCTGGTAAGTTACAGCTTTTACCAGAACGCTTCTGCCTTTATTGGTTCAATACCGTCCACAAAAGATCTTTCAATTCAACAAGACCCTGACCGGTAACGGCCGAAATGAAAACATGCGGAATGTTTTCGGGCAATTCTTTTTTGATGGCGGTTTTCAGTTCGTCATCCAGCATATCGCTTTTGCTAACGGCAATTACAAACTGCTTATGCAATAATTCCGGGTTGTATTCCTGTAATTCATTTACCAGTATATCAAATTCTTTTTTGTGGTTATCACTATCGGCGGGTAATAAAAACAAAAGAACAGAATTGCGTTCTATATGCCGGAGAAAGCGATGCCCTAGTCCCTTGCCTTCTGCGGCTCCTTCAATAATACCGGGCAGATCGGCCATGCAAAAGCTTTTTCCATCGCGGTATTCAACAATGCCTAACTGTGGATTGATGGTAGTAAATGCATAATTGGCAATTTTAGGCGTTGCAGCAGTTACCACCGAAAGAAGGGTTGATTTGCCGGCATTTGGAAACCCTACCAAACCTACATCGGCCAGTACTTTTAATTCTACAATCTTCCAGGCTTCTTCTCCGGGTTCACCGGGTTGTGCATGATCCGGCGCCTGGTTGGTTGCTGTTGCAAAATTGGAATTGCCCAATCCGCCTCTTCCACCGTGCAGCCAAATCACCTCCTGCCCATGTTCTAAAATTTCTACCTGCTGCACACCGGTGGTCTCATCGCGTGCTACCGTACCCAGCGGAACTTCCAGTATGATGTCTTTGCCACTTCTTCCGCTGCTATTGTTCTTGCTGCCGTTCTCGCCGTTTTCAGCCAGTACGTTT
>Ga0068860_100003016_pt1 | contig 17398 bp, 18 predicted proteins | sample KBSSwiS32_FD_66597 | JGI IMG/M metagenome (GOLD analysis project Ga0068860, IMG submission 66597) | Switchgrass rhizosphere microbial communities from Kellogg Biological Station, Michigan, USA - KBS Switchgrass S3-2 | ecosystem: Host-associated > Plants > Roots > Rhizosphere > Soil ... | reverse complement strand
GATCGCCGCCTGCTCGACGGCCTCGGCCTCGAGACGTTCGACCACATCATCGTGCTCTCCTACGCCGATCACCTGGAAGAGCAGCGAGCCGACGCGAAGACTCTCGTCACCCTCCTCCACCTGCGCGAGATCAGCGAGATCAAGAAGCGGGCGTTCTCGATCGTCAGCGAGATGCTCGACGTCCGCAACCGCGCGTTGGCCGAAGTTACGAAGGCGGACGACTTCATCGTCAGCGACCGCCTGATCAGCTTGATGCTCGCCCAGATCTCGGAGAACAAGCAGCTCGCCGCGGTGTTCGACGACCTGCTCGACCCGGAAGGCAGCGAGATCTACCTGAAGCCCGCCGCGGCGTACGTCCGCCCCGGCACCCCGGTCGATTTCTACACCGTCGTCGAAGCCGCCCGCCGCCGCGGCGAATCGGCGATCGGCTACCGCATCGCGGCCGACCTGAAGAACGCCGAAGCCGCCTACGGAATCAAGTTGAACCCGAAAAAGTCCGAAACCCTGTCGTTTACGGCCGAGGATCGGATCGTGGTGCTGGCGGAGGACTAAACGCGCAACCGGCGCCGCCGACGCCCGAGTTGAACGTTTCTCGGGAGATTTTCAGGCGGCGCCGGAGCGTTTCTCGACCGGAGGCGTGGATTTTGCCGCCGACGGAGAATTCTTCACCGGAACGGGCAGATTTTCACCGGAATGGGCGGATTTACGCTTGACACGGCCTGGTCATCGTTAAAATTGGCCGTTCTTCACCGGAATGGGCGCTTTTTCACCGAGATGGGCCGTTCTACGCTAAAACGGCTCAAATCTGGCATCCAGAAACAAATTGCTCACCGTAATGGGCGGATTTACACCAAAATGGGCGATCTCCCGCCAGAATGGGGCGAATCTCGACTAAATTTCTGATTTCCAGCCTGATTTTTAGTTTTCCCCGCCAAAACGGGCAGTTTCTAGCCAAAATGGGCGCTTCGGCGATAAAACGGCGAAATCTCGCTTTCGCCGGAGGATTTCCCGCCAAAACGGGCCGTTCCGGGCGGAAATAGCCTGGCGAGCGCGCGAATCGTCCATCCGCTCGCTATTCCTTCCGCTCCGTCGCCGCGGCGAGAAGTTCCTCGCGTACCGCGCGACGAATCCGCTCATCCAGGTCGTCCGGCGGCTTTTCGACGCGCGCAGCCTTCGGCTCCGGGATTCCCAGCCATTCGGCGAGGCGACGCTCCTTCAACTGCTCGGTCTCCGGAGAACCCATCGCCACCAACTCCCCCGGCGAAATCTTCAACCGCCGCGCGAGCCCCAACAGATGACGCAGCTTGATCTCCATCGACCCGTCGAACAACCGCCCCAACCGGCCATGCCCGAGCCCCATGGCATCCTCCACCTGCCGATCGGCGAGCCCCGAGGTGGTGATCACCTGATACAGCATCCTCCGCATGTTCCGGATGTCATGGTCGCTCATGGCGGGGAACTGTATCCGGATTCAGGAAAGCTCCATCTCGCCGTTCCTGAAATCGAGCGTCAACTTCTGGTCCCGAAAGAAATCCAAGCCCAAGAGGCCGTCAACGCCGGTGCTGGGAGGAAGGGTGTGGCAGAGGAGGAGAAAGTCTGTGCGCTCCTGGCCGAGCGCCACCAACTTCGAGACTTTCACGCGCGCAGCGAACTCGACACCGCTCCCGGTAGTAACTTGGACACGATTCGGGGTGAGCGCAGGGTCGTAGCCGATAGCGACCAACGGTCCCGCGTTCACGATCGTGCCGGTTGCTCCTGTATCCAGCGCAAAACGCAGCAACGCGTTCCCCGAGGGCCCCGTGACCTCGGCGCGGACGATCACCAAGCCCTGCCTTGGGTCGAACCGAAGGCTCACAGGATGATCGCCGTGTCTTCGGGCATTCTGCCGGTGTAGAGCATCGCGAACCGGCGGGGACGTAGCTCGACGGCTTTGCGGTAGACCTCATCCCGATCTTGGCTGTGCCAGAGCACCTGGCCGCTCTGGACCTCCAGCGCATCATCGGTCTGCGGGTCTCCGACGAGCACCCACTCGGAATCGAATTGCGTCTCTATTTGGGCAAGGGTCATGGCGGTGGTCATTCGTGCTTCCTCCAAGACAGATTATAAGGCGCCCGTTACCCCGCCAGCCTCTCGATCAGCTCCCGATGCTCCGGATACGCCGCAAGCAACGCCGCCCGCTCCCCCAGCTCGAAATCGACGTAGTCGAAACCCGGGGCCACGGTGCAGCCGACCAACGCGTAGGAATCCGGCGCCAGCACCTCGGCTCCGAACCAGCAGCCGGCGGGGATGGCGGCTTGAAACGTTTCGCCTTCCGAGATCGCTGCGCCGAGGCGGATCGTTCGGTATCCGCCAGCGGGTTCGAGGACGTGAATCGTGACCGGGCTCCCCTCGTGGAAGTGCCAGAGCTCGTCCGCGTGGAGGCGGTGGAGGTGGGAGGGGTGGCCGCTCACCAAGAGGAAGTAGATGGCGGTGGAAAACGACCGATCGCCGCCGAAGCGGGCGGGCAGGTGCTCGGCCCGTACGCTTTCGGCGGCCCGGTAGGTTTCGGCGAAGAAGCCTCCTTCCGGATGGGGGATTAGGCCGAGCGAGGCGACCAGCTCGGCCACTCGCTCCGCCCCCTTCTTCATGCGCCCTTGGCCGCCTTGACCGCCGCGGTAAAGGCGGGGAGGATCTCGTGGACGTCGCCCACGATGCCGTAGTTGGCGACCGCGAAGATCGGCGCGCCCGGGTCTTTGTTGATCGCGACGACGCAGGTCGAGGCCTTCATGCCGACCAAGTGCTGGATCGCGCCCGAGATGCCGAGGGCGACGTAAAGCTTCGGCGCCACGGTCTGGCCGGACGAGCCGATCTGCCGATCGCGGGGCAGCCAGCCGCTGTCGATCACCGGGCGGCTCGCGCCGATTTCGGCGCCCAGGGCTTTCGCCAAGTCTTCGACCGGACCGAGCTTGTCGGCGCCGCCGATGCCGCGGCCGACCGCGACGATGATCTCGGATTTCGTGAGGTCGATCTGGTCGCCACCGACCTCTTCGATGCCGAGGATCTCGCGCTCCGGTTTGATCTGAGATAGATCGGCGAGCGCCTGGATCGGCGCCGGGGCGGACGCAACAGCGGCTGAATCGGAGGAGAACGCGCCGGATTGGATCGAGACGATCACCGTGCCTTCGCCGCGGACCTTCACCTTCGCCTGCAGCTTGCCGCCGAGGATCGGCCGGCTGAAGAGCAACGAGCCCGCATCGGACGTAAACCCGGTGATCTGCGGCAGCAGCCCCGCGCCGATCTCGTGCGCCAGGCGCGGCGCGTAATCGACCGTCTGATAGGTGTGCGCGAAGACCACGAACGCCGGCTGCGCGGCGCGCAGCGCGGGTGCGAGCGCGCCGATGAACGCGCCGGGGGTGTAGCCTGCGAGGTCGGCGTGATCGGCGACGTGGACCGCCGCGAGATCGCGGCCGGCGGCGGCGGTGGCCGCATCGGCGACTCCGGAACCTAGGACCACCGCTTCGGCCTTGCCGCCGGTCGCCGCCGCGAGCTTTTGCGCCGCGGCGATCGTTTCGAGCGCCGCGCGGGAGACCTGGCCGTCGCGCAGCTGGAGGACCGCCCATACGTTGTTCGACATCAGATCACCCTCGCTTCCTGGCGCAGTTTGTTGACCAGAGCCTGCGCCGCGGTCGCGGCGTCGCCGGTCAAGATCTGCGCCCCGGTGCCGCTTTCGGGGAAGGCGACCGAGACGATCTCCAACCGCGAACCGGCGAGACCGACGGCGTCGGCGCCGAGCCCGAGCGCCTCGGCGTTCACCTCTTCGATCGGCTTCTTGTTCGCGCCCATGATCCCCTTGAGCGAGGCGTAGCGCGGGTGGTTGATGCCCGCCTGAATCTCGATCACGGCGGGCAGGTTCAAGCGGAAGATCTCGTTCATGCCGCTTTCCATCTCGCGCTTGACCTGCGCGGTCTTGCCGCCCGCTTCGATCTCCAGGCCGATCACCAGCCAGGCGTGCGGCCAGCCGAGATGGCCGGCGAGGAGAGACCCGGTGCTGCCGTAGCCGACGTCGTCGGACTGACTGCCGGTGAGCACGAGGTCGAAGTTCTCGCGGCGGATCGCCGCGGCGAGCGCGCGGGCGGTGGCGATCGCGTCGCCTCCCGCGAACGCCGGGTCTTTCAAGAACATGGCGCGCGCGGCGCCGACCGCGAGCGCCTTCTTCAAGGCGTCTTTCACCCGATCCGGGCCGAGGCTCACGACCACCACCTCGCCGCTCGTCGCTTCGGCGATCTTCAATCCCTCTTCGAGCGCGTAGCGATCGCTCTCGTTGGTGACGAACGACAGGTCTTCCTCGTCGATCCAGCGCCCGTCTTTCGCCACCCGCAGGCGGGCCTCGACATCGGGCACCTGTTTGATACACACGGCGACTTTCATCGCGAATTGGTCTCCTCTAAGGGGTCGAACCGGAGCCTTCGAGCAGCCGCCGAAGTTGCGGCGGCGGCGGGTTGAAGGCCCAGATTCGGCCATCGAATGCGAGTGTGGGGATGACCCGGCGCCCGCCGCTCCGGGCGAGCACGGCCGCGGCGGCCGCGGCGTCTTGGTCGATGTCGATTTCGTCGTACCGCGAGCCGGCCTCGGCGAGCACCCGTTTTGCGATCCGGCAGTCGGGGCACCAGGATGCACTGTAGACCGTGAGCGCGGAAGAGGGGATGCCGCGGCCGTCGGCGAGCGCCGCGATCTCTTCGGTCGAAAGGCGGGTACCCACGATGCGAAGCTTGCCCACAGCATCGGACACCAGAAGCACCGGTAGATCGGCTCGCGAGAGGCCGAGGCGCGCGAGAAGAGCAGCGCCATCCGCATCCGTTGCCACGTCTACCGGATCGACCTGCGCCGTAATTGGAGCGGCGGTAGTGGGTTCGTTCGCCTCCTCGCTCCTTCGGGCGCCTTCGGCAGCAGCCAGTCGCTGCGGGACAAACGAACCCACTACCTGATCGGCCGCGGTCGAATCCCACAGCAGCTTCGGACGCAGGCTCGTCACGGCAGGGTCGGTCCCGGCACGCGGACCGCGGCGCCGTTGATCGCGCGCGCTTCCGGGGTGGTGAGAAACCAGATCGCTTCGGCCACGTCTTCCGTGCGCGCCCAAGCTCCGGGATCGGCGTCGGGCATGCTCGCGCGGTTGGCGGGGGTGTCCATGGTGCCCGGCAGGACGGAGTTTGCGCGGCCGCCGGAGGGCGCGAGCTCGCGGGCGAGCGATTCGATCATGCGCAGCATCGCGGCTTTGCACCCGGCGTACGCTCCCACGCCCACCGCCCCTTCGTAGGCGGCGGGAGCCGAGACCGCCACCAGCGAGCCCGCTTTCGCCCGCTCGAACCGGCGCGCGGCTTCGCGGAAGATGCGGAACGTGGTCTCCAGGTTGAGCGTGATCAGGTAGCTCCAGTCGCGGTCGGAAAGATCGGCGAATCGCGCCCAGCGGAAGCCGCCGACCAGATGGACGATCGCGCTCGGAATGCCGGACGCCCCCTCCACCTCGTCGAACAGCCGGGTCACCGCCTCGGAATTCGCCAGATCGACCCGCCGGACGGCGAGCGTCTCGCTCGGCGCGAGCTGCGCCAGCTCGGCCAGGCCCCCTTCGTTGGCGTCGACCGCCAGGATCCGCGCGCCGCCGGCCAAAAACCGGGAGACCACGCTTTTCCCCAGAGCGCCCGCGGCACCCGTGATCACGACTCTCGACATGGTGGGAGATCCTCCTTGGGCGGTTCCGCTCCCCAATCGTCAGGGATTGCCCCGGAGGCTCGACGGAACCGGCCGGCAAGAGTACCACGGTGGCGAAGGCTTTCGCTCTCGGCGCGAGCCTTGCTTGCGCGGCGTGGACAGGCCAATCAGGCACGTGTTACGTTGCCGCGACTTGAAGGTCCCCTAGACCTGAACCTAAATAAGAGAAACCGACCCTCTTGCCGATGATCCTCGCCTTCCTCCAGATGTCCCCGAGCGCCGCGGCAAGTCCGGGGCTGTTCGACTTCTTCACCGAATCGGGACCGGTCGCGAAACTGGTCCTCGCCATCCTCCTGATCTTCTCGCTCATCTCCTGGGCGGTCCTGGTCGGCAAGCTCCGGCAGCTCAACCGCGCGGAGAGGCACACCCGGGAGTTTCTCGACCTGTTCCACCAGAGCCAGAAGTTCAGCGAGGTCAACGCCGCCGCGAACCGGCTCCAGGCGTCGCCGCTGGTCGGCCTGTTCCAGGCCGGGTACGCGGAGATCGACAGCCAGATCAAGGCGGCGAACCCGGAAGGACCGACGGGCGATCGGCGCGGCTTGAAGATCACCTCGCTCCCCTCGCTCGAACGGAGCTTGAAGCGCGCCGCGGGGGTGGAAACCCAGGCGCTCGCGCGCTGGACGCCGTTTCTCGCCACCACCGCGGGCGCGACACCGTTCATCGGCCTGTTCGGCACCGTCTGGGGGATCATGGTCGCGTTCTCGCAGATCGGCGCCACGGGCTCGACCTCGATCGTCACCGTCGCCCCCGGCATCGCGGAAGCCTTGATCAACACGGCCGCCGGCCTGGGCGCCGCGATCCCCGCCCTGATCAGCTACAACTATCTCGCCGGCCGCGTGCGCTCGCTCAAGAACCGGATGGAAGACTTCGCCCTCGAGCTGTTGAACCTCGCGGAACGGAACTTCACTTAAACGCATCTAAGGCTCGCGAGGCTTACGACCGCAATGGCTTTCCAGCTCGGCGAACCGGAAGAAGACGGCCTGATGGCCGACATCAACGTCACCCCCCTGGTCGACGTGATGCTCGTGCTGTTGATCATCTTCATGGTCGCGGCCCCGATGCTCCATGCGGGGATCGAAGTGAAGCTCCCGCAGGCCGCCGCGCAGAATTTGCCGCTGCGGGTTGAAGATCCGCTGATCCTGTCGATCCGCAGCGACGGACTGCTCTACCTGCGCGAAACGCCGGTCGCCAAGGAGGCGCTGGTCGGCGCGGTCCAGGCCGAGATCGCCGCCAAAGGGGACCCCTCGGTGTTCTTGAAAGGCGACCGCAACGTCCCCTATGGCCAGGTGATCGAGGTGCTCGACCTGCTCTACCGCGGCGGCATTCAGAACGTCGGACTGGTGACCGAACCGAATGGCCGCAACGCGCGCGACGCAAAAACTCGCGGCGGAGCGGGTTGAAGAGGGACGACGACAAGTGGCCCTGGACGCCGTCGACCGAGTTCTCGCCGAGCGCGGCCATGCCGCCGAGCGAAAGCGTCGCGCCGAGATGGCCGCGCTCACCTTCGCGGCCCTGCTCCATCTGGCCGTGGTCGCCGTGGCGTTCGGCCTGGCCCACTTGAAACCGCATTCCGAGCCGATCGAGTTCATCGCCGCCCAGATCGTCCCCGCCCAAGCGCTGGGCGTCGAAAAGCCGCGAAAACGCGCCGAGGCGCCGAAACCGGAGCCGCCCGCGCCGGCGCCTGAGCCTGCCGCGGAGCCCGAGCCGGAGCCGCCGGCACCGGAGCCGGTCGCGAAACCGGCGCCCACGCCGCCGCCGGTTCCCACCGGGCCGCTCCCCCGGCCGAAAGGCTGGAACGATCCGCCCCCGACGGCGCCCGCCGCCGCGCCGGCGAAACCGGTCCCGACTCCTCCTGCGGCGAAACCGCCGGCTCCGGCCAAACCCGGCAACACCGCCGGTTCGCCCGGGCCGGGCGCCGAGGTGGCCAAGGGAAACGAGGTCGGACCGCGCGGCTCTTCCGCCGGCACGAAGGCCGGGACCTCGCCGTTCGGCGATCGGATCGCCTCGATCGACCCGGACTTCACCTACGGCTATTACATCGAACAGCTCCTGCGGCAGATCGACGCCAAGTGGACGCCGCCGCAGGCGGGAACCAACGTTCGGACCATCGTCCGCTTCCGCATCCTGCGCCGCGGCGAGATCGAACGGCTCGAAGTCGCCGAGTCGTCCGGGGCGAACGCGTTCGACCTGGCCGCCTTGCGCGCGGTCCAGAACGCTTCGCCGTTTCCGCCGCTGCCCGCGAGCTACCGCAACCCATTTCTCGACGTGAACCTGATCGTCCGTTGATTCGAGGTGCCATGACGACTCGCCGATTTGCCGCCTTTTCCCTGCCGCTGCTGGTCCTGCTCGGCTCGGCGCTGATCCGGGCCCAAAGCCCGACTCCGCCTCCGCCGCCGGCGGCCGCAACGCCCGCGCCCCCGAGCCAGCCGAGCGAGGTGACGCTCGAGCTGTCCCGCAACCAAAAGGCGAAGATCCGCCTGGCGATCCCGAAGTACGCCGCCGCCGGCTTCTCCGGAGCGGGATCCGCCGCCGGCACGGAGCTCGAAACGACGGTGCGCCGCGATCTCGATTTCTCCGGCTATTTCGAGATCCAAGGCCCCGAGCAGCTCGCCGCGCTCAACGTTTCCGGCGATCTGCTGCGCGATCGCGATGTCTACCGCTCGGCCGGCAACGACGTGCTGCTGGCCGGAGATCTGCGCGAAGAGCAGGGCAAGGTGGTGTTCGAGGGGCGGCTGTTCGACCTGAAAAGCGGCCAGTCGATCCTCGCCAAGCGCTACCGCGGCAGCTTCGCCACCGCGCGGCGGATCGGCCACACGTTCGCCGACGAGGTGATCCGCTATCTGACCGGCGGCGCGGGCTTCGCGCTCTCCGAGATCGCCTACGTCTCCGAGCGCGGCAAGATCAAAGAGATCTGGCTGATGGATTACGACGGCGGCAACCCCCGTCCGCTCACCGGCCACCGCTCGACCTCGATGTCGCCGGCCTGGGATCACGCGGGCGACGGCGTCGCCTACACCTCGTTCGTCAACGGCCCGCCGGGGGTCTATTTCGCCGAGGTCGCGTCAGGCAAGAAACGGCCGCTGATCACCTCGGGCTCGCTCAACATCTCACCCTCGTACGCGCCGGACGGCGGGCGGATCGCGTTTTCCCGCTCGGTCGGCGGCAACATCGAGATCTTCTCTTCGGATGCGGGCGGCGGCAACCTGCGGCGGCTCACCCAGTCGGCCGCGATCGACACCAATCCCGCCTGGAGCCCGAAAGGGGGGACGATCGCCTTCACCTCCAGCCGCGCCGGCAATCCGCAGATCTACCTGATGGACGAGGAGGGCGCGAGCCAGCGCCGCCTGACGTTCGAAGGGAGCTACAACGACGGCGCCTCGTGGAGCCCGGACGGCTCGGAGGTCGCCTACGCCACCCGGCGCGACGGCCGGTTCCAGATCGCGGTGACCAACATCGTGAGCCAGGAGACCCGCGTGATCACAGCCGGACCCGGCGAGAACGAATCGCCGACCTTCTCGCCCGACGGGCGGAAGATCGCGTTCACCTCGCGGCGTTCCGGCACCAAGCAGATCTACGTGATGGACGCCGCGGACGGGGCCAACGTACGCCAGGTGACCACCGCAGGGAGCAACGACATGGCCGATTGGTCTCGGCCGAAGTAAGGGCCTGGGCTCGAAGCGGTATACTCGGGAGCCTATTGATTTGTCACTGCCATCGCATCAAGGAGATATCCACATGAACCGCAAAGCTCTCACCTGCCTGATCCTCGCCGCAGCGATGTTCCCGCTGTACGGTTGCCCGAAGAAGAAGCCCCAAACCCCCGTGCAGGACTTGAACGTCGACACCACGACCGTCCAGCCGACCGCGCCCGCCGCGCCGGCGACCGACGTGCCGGAACCGGTGGCGCCGAAGGTCGACGACCAGATCGAGGACCGCCTGCTCTCCGCGGACCTGCAGGTGGTCAACGACGAGCTGCGCCGCCGCGGCTTCGCGCCCGACGTCTACTTCCAGTACGACGAGGCTACGCTCTCCGACGAGACCCGCGACCACCTGTCGAGGAACGCCGACCTGTTGAAAGGCGCGCCGCAGCTCGTGCTGATCATCGAAGGGCACGCCGACGAGCGCGGTACGAACGAGTACAACCTCGCCCTCGGCGAGCGTCGCGCCAACGCGGCGAAGGATTACCTGGCCTCGCTCGGCGTCGCCGACGGCCGGCTGCGCACCCTTTCCTACGGCGAGGAACGCCCCGTCTGCACCGAGAGCGAAGAGAGCTGCTGGGCGCAGAACCGCCGCGCCCACATGGTCGTCACCGGTCGTTCGAACGGCTGAGGCGGCCGATGAGAGCGGCGAGCAGCATCCGGCTCACCTGCATCCTGGTGGCGGCCCTCGCCGCCACCGGATGCGTCTCCACCGAGGACATCCAGGGGATCCAGACCCAAATCTCGGACGTCCAGCGCCAGCTGCTGCAAATGCAGCAATTGGCGCCGAGCAAGACCGACGTCGGCAATCTCGAAGTGTCGATGGGCAAGCAGATGGATTCGCTGCTCAAGACCGAAGCCGACATGCAGGTGAAGCTCCAAGACCTGACCGGCCAGATCGAAGCGCTCCAGGCGAAGCTCGAGGACACGACTTATCGCCTGTCCCAGCTGTCGCAGCAGATCGCCGCGACGAACCAGGAGCTGAAGAGCTTCCGCGTCGCCCCGGCGCCCGCGCCTGCTTCGGGCGATCAGAACGACCCGAATTTCGGTGTTCCCGCGCCCGTTCCGGCACCGCCGGGAGGGTCGGGCGCCGATCCGAAAGCGCTCTACGACGCGGCGTACAACGATTACTTGAAGGGTAGCTACGACCTGTCGACCCGCGAGTTCCAGGAGTACCTGCAGAACTTCCCCGAAACCGACCTCGCCGACAACGCGACCTATTGGATCGGCGAGTGCCTGTACCGGCAAAAGAAGTACCGCCAGGCGGTCGAGCAGTACGACCAGATGCTCGCCCGCTACCCGAAAAGCGACAAGGCGGCGAGCGCCACGCTCAAGAAGGGCTACAGCTACATCGAGCTGGGCGAGAAGACCAAGGGCCTCCTCCAGCTCCAGCGCGTGGTGCGCGATTACCCGGCGAGCGACGAGGCGAACCTCGCCCGCCAGAGGCTGCGCGAGCTCGGCGGTTGACGGCGGCGAGCCGCCTCCGGTTGACCCTGCCCAGGCGGTTGTGCTAAAAACTCCTCAAGTCGCACTGCGGTGCGACTTTCTTTTTGACCCGACGTTTTCAGACCTCGAAGCTAACAGCGACCGGCACCCTCGGTCTTACGAACGGATGCGACGAAGGATATGGCGAATACCAAGTCGGCGGAAAAGCGGAATCGGCAGAACGTAGAGAACCGCGAGCGCAATCGCGGTCATCGCTCGAAGATGCGCACGGCGATCAAGAAACTGCGCACCGCGGTCGAAGGCGGCGACGCCAAAACCGCCCAGCAGCTCCTCGTCGCGACGCTCGGCCTGATCGACGTGACGGCGAAGAAGAAGGTGATCCACACCAACACCGCTTCCCGCTACAAGTCCCGCCTGACCCGCGCCGTCTCCGGCCTCCAGGCCTAAGACACCGCCCGTCCGACTCGGACGGCGAGGTACCAGAGCCCTCCGATCTCGGAGGGCTTTTTGGCGTTTCTGGGGGCATTACGAACTCCTTCCGCCTCGGGTGTGCTTGTCCTGGGACCGCCGGCGTCCTCGCCGGCGTTTTTCGGCAGATCAACCACCGCCCTACGCTTTGGCGCACGAGGCCGGCCGGAGCCTGTGCCGGCGAGACGCCGGCGGTCCCAGGACAAGCACACCCAAAGAGCAAGGATTACGAGCGCTCGCCGTTCGAGCCGAGCCGCGAAATTCCGCCGCCCCCCTGGCGGTTAGCCTTCCCGATGTCCTCCCCCGACTCAACCCCTCCATCCCCCCCGATCCTGGAGCTGCGCGAAGTCACCCGCACGTTCAACGAGGGAGGAAAGTCGCGCTCGGTGCTCCGGGGCGCGAACGCAACCGTAAACCGCGGTGAAATCGCGGTTTTGATCGGGCGAAGCGGCTCGGGCAAATCGACTCTCCTCCATCTCATCGCGGGGATCGATCGGCCGAGCGCCGGGGACGTGCTGCTCGAAGGGGTGTCGGTGCCGAATCTTTCGGAGCACGAGCGGACGCTCTTGCGCCGACGGCGGATCGGCTTCGTGTTCCAGTTCTTCAATCTGATTCCGACGTTGACGGTCGAAGAAAATCTCCGCCTGCCGCTGGAGCTGGCGGGGCAGACCTCCACCGCCGACTTCGATCGGGCGCGGGAGCTTCTCGCCGAAGTCGGCCTCGCCGATCGCGGCGATTCGTTTCCCGATCGTCTGTCGGGCGGCGAGCAGCAGCGGGTCGCGGTGGCGCGGGCGTTGGTGCACGATCCGGCGATCGTGCTCGCCGACGAACCGACCGGCAACCTGGATCTTGAAACCGGGCTTCAGGTGCTGGATCTGCTCGACCGCCTGACCCGCCGCTCGGGAAAGACCTTGATCATGGTGACGCACAGCCGCGAGGTGATCGGCCTCGCCGACCGCCTGTTCCAATTGGAAGAGGGGCGCCTGCTAGAGAACACCGAAAACACCGAGCGCGGCCCGGCCGGGGTCGCTTGAGCCGTTCGCCCGCCGCCGCTCCGCCGCGCGCGCCGCTGCTCGCGCGGGCGAGCCGGCGCCACCTGCTGCGCCACCCTTGGCAGCTCGCGCTCGCGGCGCTCGGCGTGGCGGTGTTCGTCTCGATCGATCTAGCGAACCAGAGCGCCAAGAAGGCCCTGGCGCTGTCGCTCGGCGCGCTCCAAGGGAAGGCGAGCCACGAGATCGTCGCGAGCGCGCCGGAGGGAATCCCCGAAGAGCTGTTCGTCCGCCTGGTGCGCGCGGGGGTGCATCCCGCGGCGCCGGTGGTCGAGGCGACGGGACTCGTCGCCCCGCAGGCCCGCGGAGCGAAACCCGAGGCGCTGCCGCTACTTGGGCTAGATCCGTTCTCGGAGGCGCCGTTCCGCCCCGCGGTCGGTCGGCTCGCCGAGCGCGGGCTCGACCTCAGGACGTTTCTTACCGCCCCGGGCGCCTGTCTGATCGCCGGCCGGACGGCCGATCGGCTTGGCCTCGCGGCCGGCGAGCCTTTCGCCGCGCGCTTCGGAGGGTCCGATCGACGGCTGCTGCTCGCCGGCCGGCTCGAACCCGCGCCGGGAGACGACCCCTCCTCCCTCGCCGACCTGCTGATCTGCGACGTCGCCACCGCCCAGGAAGCGACCGGCAAGATTGGGTACCTTTCGCGGATCGATCTCGTCCTGCCGGAAGGCCCGGCCGGCGCGCGCGAGCTGGCCCGGGTTCGCGCCCTTCTGCCGGCCGGGGTAGAGATCCAGGAGGCGGCGGGCCGGCTGCGCGAGGGGGACGAGATGACCCGCGCGTTCCGGATGAACTTGAAGGCGCTGTCGCTGCTCGCCCTGGTCTGCGGCACGTTCCTGATCTACAACACGATGACGTTCCTGGTCGTCGAGCGGCGGCGCCTGATCGGGCTTTTGCGCGCGCTCGGCGCCACGCGGGGCGAGATCTTCCGCGGCGTGCTGGGAGAAGCGGCGGCGATCGGCGCGGTCGGCACGCTCTCGGGGTTGATCGCCGGCGTGATCCTCGGCCGCGGACTGGTGCGGTTGGTCGCCGGCACGATCAACGATCTCTATTTCGCCTTGAGCGTGCGGGACCTCGCTCTACCGCCGCTGACGTTCGCGACCGGGATCGCCGTCGGCTTGGGGGTCACCTTGCTCGCCGCGCTCGCGCCCGCGCTCGAAGCGACCGGCGCGCCGCCGCAGGGCGCCATGGTCCGTTCGCTGCTCGAAGCGAAGAGCGGGCGCGCGCTCCGCCATGCCACCCTGGCCGGCATCCTCTTCTTGGCCCTTGGCGCTCTGGCTCTGCCGATCCCGGGCTTGTTCGCCTCGTTCGTCGTGATGTTCTGCGCGATCATCGGCTTCGCCCTGCTCGCGCCGGGCGCCGCGGTGCTCCTCGGTCGCGCGCTCCGCGCCGCCCTGGGGCGCCGTGTCGACCGGATCGGTTGGATCGGCCGGATGGCCGCAACCGGGCTCGAACGGAACCTGTCGCGCACGGGGGTGGCGGTCGCGGCCTTGGTGGTCGCGGTGTCGGTCACGGTGGGGGTAGGGGCGATGATCGCGAGCTTTCGCGGCAGCGTCGAGCGGTGGCTCGACCGGTCGCTCACCGCGGACCTTTACGTCGGCCCCGCCGAGCGCGAGGCGGGATTCGTCGGCGCCTCGCGCCCGGGAGACCTGATCGCGCGGCTCGGCGCAATCCCGGGCGTCGTGCGGGTGCGGCCGGTGCGCCGGGTGGAGGCGGCCTCGCCCCGACAGGGAGCAGGAACGGTCCGTCTGATCGCGGTCGAAGCGAACCCCGCCGCGACGGTCCTTCGCCAAGGAGATCCCGAGAGCGCCTGGGCGGGCTTCGCGCGCGGCGAGATCCTCGCCTCCGAACCGCTCGCCGCGCGGTTGGACCTCAAAGTCGGCTCCACGCTGCCGCTTGCCACGGCCGAAGGGGTGAAACCGTTTCGCGTCGCGGGGATCTATCTCGATTATGCCTCCGACCGCGGCATCGCGATGATCGATCGCGCGCACTACCGGCGTCTCTGGCATGACGACCGGGTCTCCGGGCTTGGGCTCGATCTCGCCCCGGGAGCGACCGATGCGGAACTGGAGCACGTCGCCGCAAAAGTCCGTACGCTCGACTCTCAATCACCGCTTTCGGTTCGCACCAACAAGGAGCTGCGACGCCGCTCGCTGGTGGTCTTCGACCGGACGTTCAAGATCACCGGCGTGCTCCGCTTCCTCGCCGGGCTGGTCGCGTTTCTCGGCGTGCTCTCCGCCCTTCTCGCGCTCCAGCTCGAACGGACGCGCGAGATCGGCGTCCTGCGCGCGCTCGGAATGACGACGCGGGAAGTCGGCGCGCTGGTCGCCGCCGAAACCGGCCTGCTCGGACTCTCGGCCGGCCTCCTTTCGATCCCGGTCGGCTTCGTGCTCGCCCTGATCCTGATCGAAGTGATCAACCGGCGCTCGTTCGGTTGGAGCATGGATCTGGTGCTGGATCCCGGCGTTTTCCTCGGCGCCGTGGCGCTCTCGCTCACCGCCGCCCTGCTCGCCGGGGTGGTCCCGGCGATCAAGATGGCGCGCACCTCGCCAGCCGAGGCGTTGCGGGAGGAGTGAAGCCGATGAAGCCCGCCTTCGCTCTCCTGCTTGCTCTCGTGTTCGCCGGCGGCGCCTGCGCGGATCGGCCGGCCGAGCCGTCGCGCGCCGAGGCACGCGGCGAGGCTTCGGCACTCTCGGCCGGACCGCCTGCCAACGATGCCGGTTTCGCCCGCGCGCTCGCGCCGCGATCGTTCTCCTTTCCGGCCGATCACGGACCGCACCCCGACTACCGCACCGAGTGGTGGTACGTGACCGGGAATCTCGCCACCCCTGAAGGCCGGCCGTTCGGGTTCCAGTGGACGATCTTCCGCCAGTCACTGGCGCCGCAGGTCGCCGAGCGAGCTTCCAAGTGGGCAACCCGCGATGTCTACCTCGGTCACTTCGCGGTTTCGGATCTCTCCGGTCGGCGCTTCCGCTCATTCGAGCGCTTCCGCCGCGGCGCTCTGGGGTTGGCCGGCGCCTCCGCCAAACCCTTCCGCGTGGCGCTCGACGACTGGGTGCTCGAGAGTCAGAGAGGTGCCACCTGGCCCGCACGTCTTTTCGCAAGCGCCGGGGAGGGCGAAGAGCGGGCGGCGATCGATCTCGTGCTCGACCAGGGCATGCCGCCGGTGCTGCAAGGCGACCGCGGCCTGTCGAAGAAGAGCGCCGCACCGGGCAACGCGAGCTACTACTACTCGCTCCCCCGCATGCCGGCCAAAGGCGAGATCCGCATCGGTAGGAATCGTTTCGCGGTCTCCGGTCTCGCCTGGCTCGATCGCGAATGGAGCACCAGCTCGCTCGCGCCCGACCAAGTCGGCTGGGATTGGTTCGCGCTCCAGCTCGAAGGCGGGCGGGAACTGATGCTCTATCGCCTGCGTGACCGGGACGGCACCGCTTCTCCGGAGAGCCGCGGCACGTTGATTGCCCCCGACGGAGCGACCCGGGCGATCGCATGGCGGGATTTGAACCTCTCCGAGACCGCCACGTGGACCAGCACGAAGAGCGGCGCCCGCTACCCCGCGGCCTGGCGGATCCGGATTCCGCGCGAGCGGCTCGACCTGACCGTCCGGCCGCTGCTCGCCGATCAAGAGCTGGACGGGGCGTTCCGCTATTGGGAGGGCGCGGTCGCGGTCGCTGGCAGCCGCGAAGGGAAGCCGGTTTCAGGCAAAGGATACGTCGAGCTGACCGGCTACGCCGATGGGCCTGCGCATTTGCGCTAAAGCACTCAAGACTCAAACGTTCGGACACAAGCTTCCTGCCCGCCCCGTTGCCTGATATCCTGGGCAGTCGTATTCCGATTGGCGTCGAACCTGCGCAGTTCGACCTATGGTCAAGTTATAAGAGGAGAAGTTCAATGTCAACCACCCATTTCGCCCTGCCAATCGGGCGAGGCTTCGCACTTCTCGTCGCTACCGTGTTATTGGGGTCGGTTTTCGCGGCACCCGCCGATGCCTCCATCCAGTGCACCACGGGGGCTTGTTGCGTCGACGACGTCAACGGCACCCGCGGCGCCAATTGCACCTCGAACGACGTGACCTTTACCGTCGTCGGCCTGGGTACCCAGACCGACGGCTGCATCAATTCCTCGGACACGGTGTCGATCCTGATGCGCGCCAACGTGCGCAACAACACCGCCCAGAACCGCTACGACATCGGGCTCTACGTCGCCACCGACGGCGACCCGAACGGCGACGGCGCGGTGTCCGGACAGTGCTACCGCGAACGGCTGACCCCCACCTCGCCGACCCACTTCATCGACGACGGCCTCAACAGCGACTGCCTGGGCACCGACGGCACGCTGCTCGACCTGCTCCGCACGGTCGCCGGACCGAACGCCAGCCCGGACGACAACGGCTATTACCTGACCGCCGAAGTCGGGGGCTCCAATTCGATCCTCGACGCCTGCGGCGACCTCGCCGACGAAAACACCACCGGCTGCGATCTCGACGGCAACGGCGATTGGGACGACTCGGTGATGCAGTTCACCTCCCCGGTAGTCCTGAGCTGCGACGACGTCGACTCCGACGGGACGCTTCCGGATACCTCGGGCGACGGCTTCGTCAACGTTCCCACCTGCGCCACCTGGGGGAACCAGGCAAACGAAGTCTTCACCCCGACCACCGGCACAGCGCCGAACGAAACCTGCGACAGCGAGGCGGAATTGGTCAACGGCACCGCCGCCAAGTGCAAATGCGAGGACTCCAACTCGACCATTCCGCGCCCCAACCTCGCCTGCGACGACGTCGACGACGCCGGAGTACCGGGCGACGAGCGGACGGTCTTCTGCACGCCTTCGACCATCGCGGTCGGCCAGTCGGCTACCTGCACGGTGCGCTACAACAACCTGGCCGCCTGTACGCCGAATCTCGCCACCGCCGAACGCTTCCGCTGCGGCGCCGCGAGCTTCGTGCGCTTCCGCACCGATTTCAACGAGAGCTTCGGCACGGTTTCGGGCCTGGCG